>JAEEGL010961203.1_pt1 | contig 13762 bp, 9 predicted proteins | sample 9134231 | NCBI WGS metagenome assembly JAEEGL01 (sample SAMN16246548, study PRJNA631951) | gut metagenome | biome: gut microbiome; feature: rumen; material: fiber-attached | host: Bos | place: Iran: Karaj | collected 2018-10 | reverse complement strand
GCAACCTTCTGCATGATCTCCATCATCAGCTGGTTGTGGTCGGTTGCCACATTCGTGGTGGAGAAGATGGGGGCCAGCTCATGCTGCGCGGGAGCCACCTCGTTGTGCTCGGTCTTTGCCAGAATCCCCAGCTTCCACAGCTCGGTGTTCAGATCCTCCATGAAGGCGGAGACGCGGGGCTTGATCACGCCGAAGTAGTGATCGTCCAGCTCCTGCCCCTTGGGAGGCATCGCGCCGAACAGGGTGCGTCCGGTGTAGACCAGGTCGGGACGCTTTTCGAACATCTCCTTGTCGATCAGGAAGTATTCCTGCTCGGGTCCCACGCTGGTGCGGACGTATTTCACTTCCTTGCCGAAGAGCTTTAAGATCCGCTTCGCCTGCCGGTCCAGGGCCTGCATGGAGCGAAGGAGCGGGGTCTTCTTGTCCAGGGCATCCCCGGAATAGGAACAGAACGCGGTGGGAATGCACAGGGTGTGGTCCTTGATGAAGGCATAGGAGGTCGGATCCCATGCCGTATAGCCTCTCGCCTCGAAGGTGGCTCTCAGACCGCCCGAAGGGAAGGAGGATGCATCCGGCTCCCCCTTGATCAGCTCCTTGCCGGAAAACTCCATGATGACACCGCCGTCGGGAGAAGGGGAAATGAAGCTGTCGTGCTTTTCCGCCGTCACACCGGTCAGGGGCTGGAACCAGTGGGTAAAGTGGGTAGCGCCCTTTTCCACGGCCCAGTCCCGCATCTGCTGCGCGACGGCCTCTGCCACTTCTTCATCCAGCTTCTCATTCTCGTCGATGGTCTTTCGAAGGGACCGGTAGACATCCGCCGAGAGACGGGATTTCATGACCCGGTCATCAAATACGAGAGATCCAAACAGCTCCGGTACATTTTGCTTTTCCATGGTTTCTCCTCCTTTTGTGTGTTTCCTTTATTCTCCACTCGCGCCATAATTCGAAAGGACTCTTGCGGAAGGGTCGTTCACATTGCACCCCTCCCATTCCCGGTTGGGCATCCAGAAATCCGCGATCATCTCCGACTGCCCCGGGTAGTATTTTTCGAACAGATCCCGGTACAGGAGAGACTCTTTCGTAAAGGGCCTGGCGTGTCCGTACTTTTTGATCCCCGCCTCAAAGGCTTCATCCGAGTAGGTCCGCTCCGCCAGCTCCGTCAGGTCATCCTTCAGGGAGTGTCCCACCGCATCGGAGAAGGCTGCCTTCTCCCTCCACAGGATGCTCTCGGGGATCAGGTGATCGTCTTCAAAAGCCTTCCGCAGCAGATATTTGCCCTTTCCGTAGCGGTTTAGCTTCCGCTCCGGGTCGATGGACATGCAATACTCCACGAATGCCAGATCTCCGAAGGGGACCCGGGCCTCCAGGGAGTTTACGCTGATGCAGCGGTCCGCCCGGAGGACGTCGTACATATGGAGCTCCCGGATCCGCTTTTCCGCCTCCTTCTGGAAGGCCTCCGCGTCCGGTGCAAAGTCCGTGTATTTGTATCCGAAGATCTCATCCGAGATCTCTCCGGTAAGGAGCACCCGCACATCCGAGGTCTCGTGGATCGCCTTACATACCAGATACATCCCGATGGAAGCCCGGATGGTGGTGATGTCGTAGGTCCCCAGGAGCCGCACCACCTCCTCCAGGGCGTCCGTCACATCCTTTCCGGTGATGATCACCTCGTGGTGGTCAGATCCGATAAAGTCCGCCACCTCTCTGGCATATTTCAGGTCGATGGCATCCACATCCATTCCGATGGCCCAGGTCTTGATCCGCTTTTTTTGCAGGGATGCCGCGATGCCGCACACCAGGGAGGAATCCAGTCCTCCCGAGAGCAGAAACCCCACGGGAGTATCGGAGTCCAGCCGCTTTTCCACCCCCCGGATCAAAAGGTCGTGGATCTTTCGCTCCATGGTCTCCGGATCGTCCTCGCTGACCCGGGATACCGCCGACATATCCCGATACCGGACGAACCGGCCGTCCTGAAAGTAGTGTCCGGGCGGGAAGGGACTGATCCGTCCCACCAGGCCGGTGAGGTTTTTGGGTTCGGAGGCAAAGACATAGGTGCCATCCTGTGTGGTGCCGTAGTACAGGGGACGGATCCCGATGGGATCTCTGGCTGCCAGGAAGCTCCCGGTCTTTGCATCGTAGAGGATCATGGCATATTCCGCATCCAGCATGCCGAACATCTCTGTCCCGTACTCTCGGTACATGGCCGGCAGGATCTCGCAGTCCGAATCGCTGAGGAACCGGTACCCCTTCCGGATCAGGTCTTCTTTGATCTTCCGGAAGCCGTAGATCTCGCCGTTACAGACCACCGCGTATTCGCTGCCCTCCGGCAGACGGGCGAAGACATCGTCTTCCTTTTCCGCCGGAAGGGTCTCCATCCCCCGAAATGCGAAGGGTTGCATACCCTCTTCGTGCACCCCCATAATGGACAGCCGGTTAAAGCCCAGCCATCCCTCCCCTGCGGGGAGGATCCGGGAGGCATCCGGGCCCCTCGACGAGGTGGCATCCAGCGCGCGGATCAGGTCTTCCTTTCTCGCTCCCTGTCCGCAAAACCCAAGTACCGAACACATGTCTCTTTCCTCCGGAAAAACAAAAAGACGCCTTGGAGCCAAATGCTCCAAGACGTCATCGCCTTTACGAGAAGGAAGTCTACACCAGATGTATGAAATTTGTCAAGCGCTCATTCAAAAAAAGTTAAGGGAGTGCTCCAGACGCTGGATAGTCCCAGCTTTTTTCCGATCCGGTAGCGGTTGGATGCGGACTCATACAGGATATGGAGCTGACCGTCCGACGCGATGATCTCCTCGGACATGGGGGGGATCCGGGTGGTTTTTTTCGCATTTTCCACCGTCAGGATGTAGAGAGGGATCTCCTTTCCCAAAACGCGCTTCGTCCCGGACTGCGAAAGCTTCGACAGATCGTAGGTGAGGATCCGTGCGCGCAGAAGCCCGTCCGTCTGGGACAGATACAGACGCCCGTCCGCAAAGCAGGCCCCCTGCACATTGTCCGGAATGGAATAGACCAGAGCCGGCAGCGCCTTTTCGCCATCCTCCAGCGTGAACCCGAACAGATACGCCTTCTGGGTCCCGTGATCCGTGAACACCCGGTGGGAGGCATGGGTGTAAAAGATGGGATCCTTGTGGAACTCTCCGGCGTAAAGGTGCGTCCCGTCAGCGCCGGTAAAGGAGACTCGGATGGCATCTTCCTCGTTTTTCAGAGCGATCTTTTGCACCGCTCCAACCGCGCTCCCGTCCTCGGCAGCCAGGATCCGCTCCAGATCATAGGCATGGACAAAGCCCCCGGTGCTGCCGGCGATATAGACATACCCGCCCTGCACCGACATACCTCCCGCATGCCCGGTGAAGGGCTTTCCTTCCTCCGTCTGCATGAGGATCTTTTTCGCCTCCCCGGTCTCCCGGGAGACGACATAGATGGGGGATGTCTTTCCGTTTCCCATATATCCCGTGATGAGGATCTGCCCCGATGCCTCGTCCAGGCCCTGGGGGATAAAACCCGCATCGATGTCCGGGATCCGGCAGAGGGCTGTACTGTTTTCAAAATACCGGGCGGTTTCTTCTTTCATCCGCAAGTATGCTCCTCCAAATGCCATCAGGCATACGGCCGCCGCTGCCACAGCCGGGATCAGGATCGCAGCTCCCCTTCGAAGCCCCGGACGGCCCTGTCCGCCTCTCATAATACCCCGTTACAGGTGCAGACAAAGACCAGGATCACACTAAGCCACCCGGCGATGTTCAGGATCCATCTGGTCATCCGGAACTCCCCTTCCGGCACCTGAAAATCCGATTCGGAGAAGAAGGCCTTTTCCTCCGGCACGATCTTGTCCACCAGACGCTCCATCCGAAGAGCCATCTCCTGCTTCATTCGGTTGGTGGTTTCAAACTCCCGGAGCTTCTCTGTCACCATAAGCTTCATGAACCGGTCGGATTTGCGGCCCGTTCCCGGGAAGGGCACAATGGTCCACTTGCTGATGACCTGCAGGTTTTGCAGGAATTTGCGCTTCATCCGGTTGGTCTCGGAGATGGGCGGGATCCGGGAGATCAGAAGCCGGAACTTCTCATCGATCCGGTCATGCAGCCGCTTGTCCGTGCGGTGATTGAAAAAGGACGCCAGGAAAAACAGGCCCGTGACGATCCAGAAAAAGATCCATTCCTGTCTGGTGCTCCCGGTGCCGGACATGGCATTTTCAAAGACCTCGAAGGCCACTGCCACCAGGGCCGCAAAGGACAGCTCATAGCTGACGGACTCATACCGGGCAAAGGCAAAATGCCGCAGGACATGGCTCAGCAGCGTAAAGGCCAGGATCACCACCAGCATCAGGCACCCCTCCGCGCCGTCGGACCGGATGGGAGCGGCCCCTGCCAGAGGCGTACGGCGATTGATCACCAGGTAATACCAGATGAGAGCCAGGGCGCCAAAGCCCAGGACATCAAAGGAAAAGAGCCCTTTCTTTTCATCCCGGTAGTCCAGCGCCAGGTCGTTGGCATGGATGGCTCCCGGGACGGTGTGGACCTCGTCGTACATCATGTTGTCGATGGCGGGCTTGCAGGGACCGATGAGATTCACATTCTCCGCAAAGCATTCCCGCATCTGATATTTCTTTTTCTGAAACCGCTGACGCTTCATGATGGATTTGATGAGCCCGATGAAGCTCCCGGGATTGTTGAAGATCTTGGACTCTTCAATAAACCGGGAGAAGGAGGGCATGATGGCCACGGAAGCCATGGTCTTCAGGGTGCCGCTGAGGTAGGGCCCGTTTTCCTGGGTCCGGAAATAACTCTCCTTTTCCGCAAAGGCCTTTCCGATCTGTTCCTGGAGCACCATGTAAAAATGCCACTGGGAAAAGGCATTCCCGATAAAGCCCAGCAGCAGTACGATGCTGAGAAACACAAACTGCGGGCAGGCCCCGTAGCGCACGATAAGCAGAAGGGACAAAAGCAGCGCCCCCACAGAGCATTCATAGGTCACGGCCTCATAGCGGGAAAAGGCCCAGGTGCGGATGATATGCGTTCCGTAGAGAAGAAGCAGCAGGAACGCACCGGTTTTTGCGATCAGTTCCAGTTCCATGGCTTCCTCCTTTAGCTCCAGTTTTCCATAAACTCGATGATATAGTTCAGCCCTTTCCGGTAGTCCGTCCGGATGTCGTCGATCTCCGGTGCCATCAGCACCGGGATCCCCACCAGGGATTTTCGGTACAGGGGCTCCCCTGCGGTCTCCTGCCACCTGAGGATGGTGCTCACCAGATACCGGCTGTCCTCGTAGAAGTCCTTGATCTTCACGTACTCCTCCCGCTGCTTGCTGCGGCCCCAGAACCGGTAATGGACGATGATCTCCAGATGCCGGTTCACCTCCCGGACCGCATCCAGGAACAGATCCGCATCCGTACTTTCATCGATCTGTTTCTGACAGGCCCGGAGCTTCTCCAGCGTCTTTTCCCGCTTTTTGACAAACTCCGCCTCCTCATCGCTCAGGTGATCGATGAGCCAGAAATAGAGGGTAAACACCAGGGCCAGCACCGTGAAGGCGCAGGAGATGATGTTTACCATATTGTCGAATTCCAGAAACTTGGATAAGGTTTCCCGCATGGCTTCCCCCGTCCCTTTCTATGACCGCACGGACTTCGCAGGTCTCGTAAACCGTTTCATGAAGTTCCAGGCCGCCTCGCAGGTGTGAGGACGGCATTCGTGTCCCTGTCCGCTGATGCTGGCAAGGGCCGTGGTCACGGTACCCGTCTCATCCCGGAAATAGCGGACCGTGAGGGTGCTGTCTCTGGTTTCGTCGTAGGTCTTTTCCACCTCGTCTCCGCGGATCCCCCAGATCCGTTCCTCCCAGCTCTCCCGCTCTTCGAACTTCGCGGTGTAGGGGGTTTTCAGGCGATTTACTTCAAAGACATACCGAATGCGGTCCCAGCACTTTTCCGCCTGGAAGGGGAGCTCCGGAAGGGGCGTCTCTTCCCCCCCGGCATAAAACAGAGGCACGGGGACGGTGCTGTTGATCTCCTTCGGAGCAGGCTGTCCGTAGACATTGAGCCCCACCTCGAAGGTGGCATCCATGGGAGCCAGGGCGGCAAAGCGCTCCGGGTACTCCTGGTACAGATCCCAGGATTTGCATCCCCCCATGGAAAAGCCGCTGGCGTAGAGTCTGGTCTCGTCGATGGGGTATTTTTCCTTCAACCGGTCAATGAGCTCCATCATCTCGGTGGCGGTGCTGTTTAGGTGATTTTCCACCGAGATCAGCAGGAATCCGTACTTGTGCGCGATCCGGTACCAGCCGGATTCATAGGCGATATAGAAGGCGGAATCCCCGCCTCCGTGGAAGGCCAGAAGCGTGGGAAGAGCCTTCGCATCCGCCAGATCCCGGTTGTAATAGGCCACATATCCGATGCGGTGTTTTTCGGTCCCCGCGTCGTCCCCCGCGTTGTCCGGGGAGGTTTGCACCGTGAGCGCGCCGGGCTCCTGCACCAGTCCCATATCCTCCAGGTCCGGGTTCTCCTGCAGGATCCCCACCCAGCGTTTGTATTTCCACACGAAGTCCCTGAAGTCCTTTTCCGGCTCCGGGACGTCTTTGATCAGCAGGTGGTCGCAGGCACTTTGCAGGGCTTTGTTTACCTCCGCGCTGTTGGAGGCGGAGACCACGGGGATGTCCCTTCGCTCCGGCGCAGGGATCACGGACAGGCGCTCTAAGATCACACAGGCAGGGGTGATCTCCCCGGGCCCCCAGAGGAACTGTCCGTTCACGGTCTTTAAAAGATGCCGGGCGATGTGATCCGCGGAGGCGCCGAAGCCATAAACCGCCGTGCGAAAGATCGCCCCGCGGATGTAGTTTTCTCCCCACTTCCCGGTGAAGCGGTCCTTGCTGGTGACGATGCCGTCCCGGAAGTATTGATGGATCCGGGAGTTTGCGATGACATCCGCAAAGAGGGTCTCGGGGGCGTCCTCCCATCCCTTTTCCGATGTGGGATAGATAAAGACCACGCTCCCGGAAGTGCCTTCGGCGATGGCGGAATACCCCGCTTTATCGGAAAAGGCCACCGCCTCCTCCGGGGTCATCTCCCGCTCCTCAAAGATGAGGACGTACGGGGCCAGATATCCGAAGTTTACGATATCCGCCAGCTCCTGCTGCTTTTGCACATAGACCTTCGCCCGAAAGCTCCCGAAATCCGCACTCCAGAACTTCCGTCCGCCCCCCAGATCCGTTACCTTCGGCATTTCCTGCAGTCCCATATGGTTCCCCCTTCTCATTCGCTTGTTTATGGCCTGACACTTTGCTATTTTACTCCGTTTTCCCGCATCCTGCAATTTGCCGGCGGATCCGGAGCATCATCCGGACGCAGGTTTCCTCTCACAAAACAGTTGACACCGCCCCCTCCCCGGAAGTAAGATGTGCACAGAAAAAAGCAAAGGCGCTTTCGGCTGACGGCCGAAGGCGCCTTTTTAACAGGAGGCCTTATATGGCAAAGATCAATCGGAACTACTTAAAGCTCCCGGGGAGCTATCTGTTTTCCACCATCGGAAAGAAGGTCCGGGAATATGCGGCGGCCCATCCGGAGGCGGAGATCATCCGCCTGGGGATCGGGGATGTGACCCAGCCCCTGGCCCCGGCAGTGATCGGAGCGCTCCACAGCGCGGTGGAGGAGATGGGACAGGCGGACACCTTCCGGGGATACGCACCGGACCTGGGGTATGAATTCCTTCGCAAGGCCATCGCTGACTACGACTACGGCCGGATTGGATGCAGCATCTCTCCGGAGGAGATCTTCGTCTCCGACGGCGCCAAGTGTGACTGCGGGAATATCCAGGAGATCTTCGATACGAACAGCCGCATCGCCGTCTGCGATCCCGTATATCCCGTGTATGTGGACTCCAATGTCATGGCGGGCCGCACCGGGGAGTACGACGCGGATCTTCAGCGCTTCCGGGATGTGATCTATATGCCCTGTACGGAGGAAAACGGCTTTGCCCCGGAATACCCCGAAGAGGTGCCGGACCTGATCTACCTGTGCTTCCCCAACAACCCCACCGGAGCCGTCATCACCCGGGACGCCCTGCAGGGATGGGTGGATTACGCAAACAAAAACGGCGCTGTGATCCTGTACGACGCCGCCTATGAGGCCTATATCTCCGAGGAAAACGTTCCTCACAGCATTTATGAATGTGACGGCGCCGAAACCTGCGCCATCGAGTTTCGCTCCTTCTCCAAGACCGCAGGCTTTACGGGCCTTCGGCTGGGCTATACGGTGATCCCCATGGCTCTGACCCTGGAGGGGGTTCGGCTCCACGATCTGTGGGCGAGACGGCACGGCACCAAGTATAACGGCGCCCCCTACATCGTCCAGCGGGCGGGAGAAGCCATCTACAGCCCGGAGGGAAGATCCCAGATCACCGGGCAGATCGCGTATTACATGGAGAACGCAAAGCTCATCCGGGAGGGGCTTCGGGAGGCGGGATATACCGCATCCGGCGGCGTGAACGCTCCCTATATCTGGATGAAGACCCCGGAGGGCCAAAGCAGCTGGGAGTTCTTTGACTTCCTGCTGGAAAATGCAAATGTGGTGGGTACCCCGGGTGTGGGCTTCGGCCCCCACGGAGAAGGGTACTTCCGGCTCACGGCCTTCGGCAGCAGGGAAAACACCCTCCGGGCTATGGAGCGGATCCGGCATCTGTAAGGACAGTCATTTCCGACAGATGTGTCACATGTCTTTTACCAGGCCGCAGAAGCCCCGGTATGCGGCGAAAAACCCTTCCCCATCCTGCTGCAGGAAGGAGATGTCACCGTCCTTGGCCGCAAACTCATGACGTTTTGCGCGCTCGCTTAGGGCCGGGTATCCGATGGTAGCCATCAGTCCCTTCACCGCATGGGCGGTGTAGGCATAATCCTTCAGATCCCCGGCGGCCAGAGCGGTTCGCATTGTTTCGATGTCCCCGTCACATTCCGCGGCGATGTCCTGCAGCACCTCCCGGAGCAGGGACTCTTCACCCCCGGTGTTTCGAAGCGCCGTCTCCGGGTCCAGCCCCTCCACGGACGCCAGGACCTCCCGGAGGGTCTTCGGCCCTGTCTTTTTGTCCTCCTGATCTGCCGGCCGGATCTTTTCCGCCGGCAGATATTTTTTCACGGTGCGCTCCAGCACCGCCGGGTCGATGGGCTTGGTCAGATAGTCCGAAAACCCCGCGTCCAGATACAGCTGCCTGCTGCCCGCCACGGCATTTGCCGTCAGCACCACGGCAGGTACGCTTCTGTTTTCCGTCTCTCCCCCCCGGATCCGCTTCAGGGTCTCGATCCCGTCCATCTCCGGCATCATGTGATCCAACAGGATCAGATCATACACCTTCTCCCTGCACCGCTCCAGAGCCCCCGCACCGCTGTCGCAGGTGTCCGGCTCGATCCCGGCGCGCTTTAACAGAAGCCGTACCAGCTTCAGGTTGGAGGAATTGTCATCCACCACCAGCAGTCTTGCATCCGGCGCCTGATAATCGCAGCCCTTCACGCTGCCCGGGTCCGCCTCACTGCGCTCCATAAAGTCTTCCCGCAGGGGCACTTCCTCCGAGACCCCCACCGGGATCCGGACGAAGAACTCCGATCCTTCTCCCAGGGCACTGCTGACCCGGATCTCGCCCCCCATGGCGTCCAGGATCCGCTTGACGATGGCCAGTCCCAGACCGGTGCCTTCGATGGTGCCGTTCTTTTTCAGATCCGCTCTGGTGAAGGCTTCAAACAGGTGCTTCTGCCCCTCTTCGCTGATGCCGCGGCCGGTGTCCCGGACGCTGAAGGTAAGCAAAAAGGTGCCGTCCGGCTGCGCTTCTCCCCCCACGGTCAGGATCACGCTTCCGGCGTCCGTGTATTTGATGGCATTTCCTATGAGGTTGATGAGGATCTGCCGGATCCGGAATTCATCGGAGATCTGGCCGTCCGGCACCCACTCCGTGATGACGGTGCGAAGCTGCAGGTTCTTTTCCCCCGCCCGCTCCTTCAGCATGGGCATGATCCCGGAGAGCAGCTCGGAGAGATGATAGGGCGCGCTCCCGATCTCCATCTTTCCTGCTTCGATCTTGGAAAAATCCAGCACATCATTGACCAGCATCAGAAGCATCTGCCCGGAGCTTTTCACGCTCTTTGCGTATTCTTCGATGCCGGGATCCTTATTTTCCCGCAGGATCATCTCATTCATCCCCAGAACCGCATTGATGGGGGTCCGGATCTCGTGGGACATGCTGGCCAGGAACCGGGTCTTGGCCTCCGACAGATCCATGGCCCGGATGGCCTCCTCCCGAACCTTCTTCAGATCGTGCATCTGCTGGATGACGGACAGGGTCAGCATAAAGGCCAGCCCCACCAGCATCGGGATGTCATCCTGCATGATGGGGACGAAATTCAGGATCACGATCTCGGAGATGCAGCAGATCAGAAAGCCCGCAAACCCCACTGCCATGTAGGCATATTCCTTCGCCCTGCCCCGGAGGGTATCGGCGATGAGGACCCCCATGCTGATCAGCACCAGGACACCCAGGATGAGGTCCATGTACAGCAGGGCATCGGGGAAGAGAAAGACTCCCGTAAAATGCAGGGTGGGCCAGATGAGGGCATTGACCAGTCCGATGAGCAGGACGATCTCCATCACCCTGCGGTAGCGTCCGCGCTGGAGCGCATCCACATAAAAGATGAGATTAAAGGGCATCAGCAGACAAAGCAGATAGTTTACGATCCCGTCGATATGATAGCTGCCGTAGGCAAAGGGATAGAGATAGGAATTGGTGATGAGCCATGCGGAGATCACCAGGATCGCCATGGCTCCGTAGAGCATTTCGATGCGCTGTCTGTAGCGGATCCGCATGGCGATGCTGATGAGGACGATGACAAAGGAAAAGATGAACAGGATCTCGGAGAGCATGAAGGAAAGCCCGTACCGGTTCATCAAAAATGCATAGATCCCGGGATAGGTGGCCACCAGGGCATCCTGATAAACGGCCCCCCGCCTGGTGGTGCCGATGCGGGAGATGGTAATGGACTTGCCGGCGTCCGCGGGGGAAAGGGGCGTCAGCATATAAAACCGCTTGACACACCCTCCGGGCAGCCGGATATCTCTGGACGCGATAAAATCCTTCCGAAGCTCACCGTCTATATAGACGGCTGTATCCCCTCCCACCACGACACAAAAATACATCCCCTCCCGAAGCTCTCCGGGAAGCTGCGAGGTCATGGTGAAGGTGCCGGTGACGTACCCCTCGTTCCGGTAGGAACTGCCCGTGGTCAGGGTCCTTCCGTCCGGGGTTTCCATCGTCCACGCATCCATCATGATGTGTCCTTCGGCCGGAACGGGCTTTTCCCCGAATCTCGAGCTGTAGACAGCCAGGATGATCAGGATGGCCAGCAGATACAGGACAAAGAAGGGCTTAAAGGCATTCACCAGTTTTTCGGATTGTTTCATCTTTCTCTCCCGGATACCGGCGGGGCTTTCGAAGCAGTCTTTCGCTTCGCCGCGGCTCTAATCAGTATACTATAGAGCGCCGGTGTGTGGAAGAGAATCACGCTTTCTTCTTTTTCTCGTAATCCTCCAGAGCCGAGCGGATGGCTTCCTCCGCCAGCACGGAGCAGTGCATCTTATAGTCCGGCAGTCCGTCCAGCGCTTCCGCCACGGCCTGGTTGGTCAGCTTCATGGCATCCGCCACGGGTTTTCCCTTGATGAGCTCCGTGGCCATGGAGCTGGAGGCGATGGCGCTGCCGCATCCGAAGGTCTCAAACTTCACATCCTCGATGATGTCGTCCGAGATCTTCAGGTACATCTTCATGATATCCCCGCATTTGGCGTTTCCCACTTCTCCCACGCCGTCCGCGTCCTCGATGACTCCCACATTCCGGGGGTTCCGGAAATGGTCCATCACTTTTTCACTGTATAAAGCCATTTTGATCTCCTTTCCCGATCACAGAATAAAGCTGCTCTTCCCGCTCATCAGGTCCCGCCACACCGGGGAGAAGCTTCTCAGGTATTCCACGGTCTCCGCCACCGACCGGATGATGGTCTCCACCTCCTCATCGGTGATGTCCTCTCCGATGGTGAGCCGCAGGGACCCGTGGGCCACGTCATGGACTCTTCCGATGGCCAGGAGCACATGGCTCGGATCCAGGGATCCGGAGGTGCAGGCGCTTCCCGAGGAGGCCTGGATGCCCTTGTCGTCTAAAAGCAGCAGCAGGGATTCTCCTTCGATCCCTTCAAAGCAAAAGCTCACATTTCCCGGAAGCCTGCGGACCGCATCGCCGTTTAAGGCGCTGTGAGGGATCGCCCCAAGGCCCGCGATGAGCCTGTCCCGCTTTGATGTGAGATACTCCGCATTTCTCTCCATGGCCTGCGATGCTTCCTGCAGGGCCTTTGCCATGGATGCGATGCCCGGGAGATTTTCGGTCCCCGCCCGCTTTCCTCTCTCCTGGGCGCCGCCCTCGATGAGACTGGTCAGCAGGGTCCCTTTTCTCGCATAGAGAAATCCTACCCCCTTGGGTCCGTGGAATTTGTGGGCCGAGGCGGAGAGCAGATCGATGTTCTCCGCTTCCACATCGATGGGCAGATGCCCCACGGCCTGGACCGCATCCGTGTGGAACAAAACTCCCCGCTCCCGGCAGATGGCTCCGATCTCCCGGATGGGCTGGATGGTGCCGATCTCGTTGTTTGCGTACATGATGGTCACCAGGCAGGTATCCTCCCGGATGGCCCGGGCCACCTCCTCCGGCCGCACCAGCCCGTCCTCGTGGACGTCCAAAAGGGTGACCTCAAAGCCCTGTTTCTTCAGCTTCTCCAGGGTGTGCAAAACGGCATGATGCTCAAAGGCGGAGGAGAGGATATGCTTTTTCCCCTTCCGCTCCCCCAGGGCCGCTGCCGACACGATGGCCTGGTTGTCCGCTTCGCTGCCGCCGGAGGTGAAGGTGATCTCCCGGGGACCTGCCCCGATGACCGCTGCGATATCCTCCCGGGCTTTCTCCAGGACTTCCTTCGCCCTCTGCCCGATGCTGTAGAGGCTGGAGGGATTTCCGTAGGTCTCCTTTGCCAGGGTGACAAAGGTGTCCAGCGCGCCGTCGCTCATTCTGGTTGTGGCCGCATTGTCTGCATAGATCATAATGATGACTCCTTTCTGATGTGTCCCCCATTATATTCCTATTCACCTACCGTGTCAATGGGTGATAAAAGAGAGAGAAACGGGACGATGTCTCCACCGTCCCGTGCGCTTCTTCCGCCTATCTTCTGCCCGACCGCCTGTCGTTTCGGCCTTTGTAATAGGCCTCTTTCTCCTGATACATCAGGCCGTCCGCCCGGTCCCGGACAGCGGACCGGCTTTGGGTCTCCTCCGTCTCGTACACCGCCCCGAAGGAAGCGCTCCTTCCCCTGGAGCTCACCAGCATCCGGGCCCTCTGCACCATCTTTTCAAAGGCATCCCGTTCGGTCTTCGGCACATAGGCAGCAAATTCGTCTCCGCCGATGCGGTATACATTCTCCGATCCGAAGGCATCCACCAGGGACTCTGCCACATCGATGATCATCTGGTCTCCGGCCTCATGACCGTGGGTATCGTTCTCGATCTTCAGCCCGTTGATATCCACCATGACAAAGCCGTAGGGTGCGATCTGTCTTTCCTCCGACTCAAACTCCACCAGGGAGCGGCGGTTCTTCACGCCGGTAAGGGAGTCCGTGTAGCTCTTTCGCAAAAGATCCCGCTTTTCGTTCCGCTGCCGGATCAGACCGGTGACAAAGTAAGAGGTGAGCCAG
>JAEEGL010766003.1_pt1 | contig 13762 bp, 9 predicted proteins | sample 9134231 | NCBI WGS metagenome assembly JAEEGL01 (sample SAMN16246548, study PRJNA631951) | gut metagenome | biome: gut microbiome; feature: rumen; material: fiber-attached | host: Bos | place: Iran: Karaj | collected 2018-10 | reverse complement strand
TAAGTAGGACTACTGCTGGCATAAATATCAAAGTCAACACGTCCGTTCAATGTCAAACGACTCTTATCAGGCTCTGTACCCAACAGTTCATACTTGATACTGAAATCTGGTGTCAGACGATATGTCTGCTCCTTTGATGTTGCCATATTAGCAATGGCAACAGGATTGCCAAGATTGTGAATAGGAGACAGGTAGTTGGATGAATAGATGTCAGTTGCGCCACCTCCGGAAGTGGGGTTGGGTTCGTTCATGATATAGTACTCATTCGTATTATTGCCGTTGGCATCCTGACGATAGATACTCATATTAGGAGCTATGTTCTGGGCAATACCAAGAAGATTCGAGTAGTTCTTGTCATTATTGGTATAGGTCAGAGCAAAATTCGTAGAGAAGCGAATGCGGTCTGATACGTTATAGTCCAACACAAGACGGGTGGTGAACTGCTGGAACTTCTGCTTGATGATAGAACCTGTCTGATTCTTATAACCGGCAGAAATACGGAAAGTAGCCTTCTCGCCACCACCCGATACGGTCATATTATAATCATGCATGGCACCAAACTGCTTCACAGCTTTCACCCAATCGGTATTATTGTTCCAGTTTTCGTATTCAGGCCAAGCAGTGTTATAGTTCAACTCCTGCATATCGGCTGTAGCATCCGAACGTTGTGCAGGATTATAGAACTCCTCTTTCATCAGCATAGAATACTCGTCACCATTCAACAACGTATAGCCATCTGGCTGCCATGTACCAGTAAATTTGTATGAGAAGTCGATATGTGGTTTACCGCGTGTACCGTGTTTAGTAGTAATAACCAACACACCATTAGAACCACGAGAACCCCAAACAGCGGTAGCAGCAGCATCCTTCAAGACGGTGATGCTGGCAATATCTTCCACGTTTACCGACAACAGCGAAGCATACTGTTCCTCATTGGCATTAGCAAAGTCGAAGTTCTCATCGGGATTGTCGAAGATCTTGTCATCAACCACAATCAACGGGTTGGCATCACCAGTGATTGAAGTCACACCACGTAAGCGCATCGAAGTACCGGCACCCAAGTTACCAGAGTTGGCTACAATATCCAAGCCCGCAATTTCACCCTGTAGGGCTTCGTCAGCTGAAGTAAAGGCCATACCTTTTACATTTTCAAGATCGAAGGTCTGCTGCGAAACGGAGATTTCCTTCTTTGAAATCATCAGACCACCCGAATTTCCACGCTTGGCCTTTACCACCACTTCCTGCAACTGAGTGCCTTCTGGCTCGAGCTTAATATTAAACACGGTCTTGTTGCCAATGGTCACAATCTGCGTCTTATCTCCTACATACGAGAACACCAGCTTATTCTTGGTGCTCTTAACCTGCATAGAGAAATTTCCGTTGAAGTCAGTCTGAACAGCCGACACAATACGGTTGTTGGCATCACGCTCTACGACATTGGCCATCATAATAGGCCCATCACTGTCAGTCAGTGTACCTGACACGCGGACACCCTGTGCCATCAACGTCTGGCTAACGATAGCCAACAATGCTGTAAACAATATTTTCTTAATTGTCATATCTCTTATTCTTTAGCGTTTACATATTATTTGGAATAGAGCGGTTCCGACAGTTCATGAATCACGCAGAACGATGACGTGTAAATAGATGTCGCCTGCGTACGAGTCTTATCAAACCAGTAGTCACGAGCCATCAAATTACATTTCCTTGAACTGTCGTTGACGTCAATCATGCGAGTGTTCCCGACAGCATCCTTCACATAGATTTTACCGTTACCACTATTGTCCAGCACCTTCAGTTCATAAGCAATACCCTGGTTATTAGTACTCAGACTATTATAAGAACGGGATTCCACATTATTATCGGCAAACACCGAAATACTCTGGAAGTGATAGCGGGCAAAATCACGCATCTTATCAATCATAGCCTTTGCCTGCGCCTTGTAAGGAGCAGCAGTCTCTTCATCTGCATCAGAGTAGTCCTCGTAGAGTTTCTGCACCATCTCCCAACTAGGCAGACCAGCATCGTATGCTTTCTGCATAGCATCGTTATTTGGTGCATAAAGCGTATAGTTATAAGTATTGAACATCTTCACATTCTCATCTAAGCAACTGCTACCCAATACTTCCGACTTCGACACACGACGATCGGCGGTGAAGATTGTATAAGAATCCTGTTCACTAATACCAAACTCATTGGCTTCACTGCTGATACCTGCCCAGGTCAGAATTTCTTTCACAGAGAAACCTGAACAAAGCTTATAGAATTCACTGAATCTCTCTGGATAGTTTTGTAGCGTACGACTCACACTGTTACGAGGTGATTCGATAACGTGATTGATACGGAAAGCCGTACCATTCTTCTCCTTGTACACGTTTTCAATGGTAGAAGCTTCTATGCCATTGTCAATCTGCTGACCACTAAGCACTTTGCCTCCTTCAGAAATACCATCTACACGAATGGCACCACCATGCTTGGTCTTATAATATCTATTTGAGCCAAATACTTCTGTACTATCAAGTACCACTGTATGATAGTTTAGAATATCGACAAACAATGATTTCCATTGATTGGTAGCGATAGGATTACCACCATTCAGCACATTACCAATTGTATTCGTATTGGGATTATATTCATATGCCACGCACTGGACAGCACCTGAAGAGGCACTAGTTGCCTTATAGTTGAATTTTAATGCGCGAGGCTGTGTATGACCAAGATAAATGGGGTCAATATAATAATTTCCGAAAGCCTCATCATCTGGAATAAAGAAAGCATAATTAGCTTTCATTGCCATCAGATAATAGTGGAACGACACACCCAACTGGTCGTCATCATTGATAGCCCAACGCATGACCTGCATATCAGGATAAACCGTAGCAGGTGCCATAACACTCTGATACTTGTCAGGAGCAATCAATGTATTCATCTTGTAGATGACACCATTATTGGCCACCTTGATATCGTATTTACCATCAGCTTTCTGTTGCACCATATTCAGTGTGAGACCCATAAACTCGTTGGCATCGTTGGTCACCTTCTCAAATTTGCTGGGCACACTATTAGTAAACTCCTTACGCATCAGGTTGTTGATAAAGTCGGTCACAATACCAGGCTGTTTCTTATACAGCGAGTCAAGGTTCTCCGTCAGATTGGCCTCCGTATTGTTGGCACCGGTATGCTTACCATAGAGATCAATCAGATAGGCACCATCGCCATATACGAAGAAATCGGCCAAAGCCTTGTTAGTCGGAGCAAAGATGGCTGCCACATCACCCATATTCAACTCCACGCCATTAGCAGAAGCCAAAGGACTGTACTGGTTCCATCCCGGATCAAATTTCAGTAAGTTATCAACCATTTGGTTGTTAGCATCACGATTCTGACGATGGTTAGCATCATTGTTGAGATAACGAACCTCATAAATCTGACTGATGGTAGATGTCGGTCTGCCAACCTTAGCCTGTTCTTCAGCCCATGAGTTATAGGCCTGAGTCACCTCTGCATTTTCAAAGGGCACACTGTAGAAGTCAACGAGACGACTAAACAAGCTGGTTTCGTTGTCGTTTCGTAAAACCTGAGCCATATTGCCTGGAGGCACGATAACATCCTGCATCTGATGAACATAACCATTCTGACAGGTGATGTCGCCTTTAGTCACCTGGTCGCCGAAGATGTAGGCCATACCTTCCTTGTACTGAGAACCAGTCAGGACAGAGAAGTCACTCTCTTCTCCCAAAGTAGTAATACCATTGTTCAACATGTGCTCACGAGTAAAATGAACCATCATAGGACGGGTAGCGTCACTCACCACAAACATGCTCGAATTGGTGCGGAACTCGTCCCAGTTTACATTGTTCTGAGGCATTTCAGCAGGCAGAATGTGCTGAATGGTGTCAATCACATTCTGGATAGTCTGATGCTTCATGGACATACCCTTCGACACAGCATCTGCACCGGCACTGGCATTTGACAGCATGCCTACGAGCAGAGCATTGTTCAACATTGAGTTCTTGAGCAGTAGGTTACGTTGAGCCATTGATAGATCTTCATACCTACTAACTCCCCAATCATTGGAAGCGAAGAACCGCTCAAAAGCCTCATCATTGGCAGGAAATACCGTCATCGAACCTGTACGATTGAGAGTCTCAGCATAGCCAAGATCGTCAATCAGGCGCAGATACGTGTTAAACGTTCCCGTCAAATTAGTCGGGTTCTTCAGTTCCTGATAGATGCTGCCACCAAGCCAAGAAGGCTTTGAGTCTGCATCCACTGCTTCGTTCTTTTCAACGCAAGCAGTCATCAATCCCGTGAGTACGAGAGAGACACAGAAAATGAATTTTTTCATAAATAGCTATTTATTAATAATTTGATTTGTTTTCGTTGCAATGCGCCACCCTAAACGGAGTCAGAGAAGCTTGTTAACGCTAATAATAGTTTTCAGCATGCAAAAGTACAAAAAATATATGATATACGCAAAAATTAACCAATATTTTTATAATTAAGTATAAAAAAACCCTCCCACAGATGCGGGAGGGCAGTTATTTTAACACTTTGTATCTGGATTATTCTTCCGATACAGGTTGCTTAATAATTGTAAGTAGGTCGAGTGACAGATTATTACCACGGCCATCGTTGTATACAGCCAATGAAGCACCCTCAGGTATTACGACATTGTCAATTGTAGTCCAATTGCAGAATGCATCAGCTAATTCTGCGCTTGCCAAATTCAAAGGAGTATATTCGCCATTCAGTACATAACCCAAGGTGATCACGCCTGGGGCTGTCTTTCCATTATCACAGCGAGTATAGATGCCAACCTGATATGTTCCGCCAGCAAGAGGTTGCGTATACATATAGCTGTCAGCAGCAAGTTTGGCACACAGACCACCAGAGAAGCGAGTGAAGAGACCTCCATTAAATGATCCCCAGTTCGTATTGGTTACACTACCAACGAGTGTCATCAAGGTTGGATCCTCAAACTCGGCAATATAGACATATGACTCGTCTGGATCATAGTAAATATCTTTCTGGCAAACATCCTGACTATTTTTGTCCTCATTACCAGTAAATGTATAGTAACGGCCGATACCATTCTTTGCATTATCTACAACTGGGGTTGTGTACCATACGCCCTCAAAAAAGTATGAAGCATAGTAGCCAATTTGTACCGTCTGCCCTTCAAACTGCTCACCATCAATATAACTAATACGCTTGATGATATTTCCGTCCTTGTCACGAAGACGCAGATTCAAACGATACTTATACGTCTTCATCTGCTCAATTTGGTATACTACGGTAATGACAGTTCCTTCAGCCGTTACTACAGCATTGGTGGCATCATCTGACACATAATTATATGTGATAGAACCATCACCATTTTTAAAGGTTGCCTTGTCACTGTCAAGCAGTGTAATAGCTGATCCAACTTTACCACGACGGGTAAGTGCAGGCTTCAAATCCTCAGGCAGAGCATTGCCATCGGTGTCAACGAACTTAATCGTGTAGTCGGCATACTTAATGTTGGGATCAGAAGCTTTTTTAGTCACGTCAACATTGTCAATTAAGATAGAACCTGCATTGCCAAGGAATACACCCAGCTGAGTACATGTCTCTGCTGCATTACTAATAAATGCACTGTCCTTTGCTTCAAACCATACCTCATCTTTGTGGCTGACGACGAAATCAAGAGTCTTTTCTGTAACGTTTACATTCATGTCAACATGGAACCATTTGCCCCACATGTCATCAGCAGTGCGACCCTCCTCGCTAATAGTAGAAGCTACTGGCACACCATTAACCCAGAAATAATTCTGATTTGCTCCATTGACCTTACCACGAGAAGCACCCAAATAGAAGATGGCGCCATTAGCTCCGAAACCATATTGCGGATTTCCAATATTAAATCCGCCAGTAGCTTCATTTTCAACATACTCATCACCTAACACAATGGCTGCCTGTCCAGCAATCGATGCAGGGAAGCAGAAGTCGTAGGAAACACTTACACTTGTCGCATTTTCCAAGTCCTTCATAGAAAAAGTTGCAAAACAAAATCCCTTACCTGCGTAAGTGAACTTCGCAACATTCGTACCGTTCTCTGTGGTCTCATCTTTGACGATTTCATAGTTCAATTTGTTGGGCACGAAAACATCAACACTTGTTTCGTCCTCAAAGTCTATCACCAATGGAACAATTTCGTCTGTGGGATCGGGAGCGGGATTAGGGTTGTCTGAAACAGAACATGCAGTGAATGCAAGTCCGCAAGTCATGATGGCAGCTGCCATCCACAAAAATGTCTTCTTCATAAATTCGTTTTTTTAATTAGTTATTAATTAAGATTGAATAAAGTTGCTCATAATTCGAGGCAAATTTAGGTTAATTTTTTCAAATAACCATACTTTTTGCTAATTAATCTGACATTTTTTAGATTTTTTAATCATTTGGGGTGCATTCTACAATTAAAAGCCACGGTCTTTACGAATCAACTCCAGCAGGCGGTCGACAGCCTCTGACTCGGGAATATTCTTCTCGATACACTCCTTGGCCTTGTAGAGAGATATCTTGCCACGACCAGCACCGACATAGCCGTAGTCGGCATCAGCCATCTCACCGGGACCATTGACAATACAGCCCATGATACCTATCTTCAGCCCCACAAAATCTTTTGTCGCCGACTTGATGCGGGCGATTGTCTCCTGCAGGTTATAGAGTGTGCGACCACAGCCCGGACAAGAGATATACTCCGTCTTGGTGAATTTTATGCGGGCGGCCTGGAGAATGGCATCAGACAAGTCCGACAAATTGACAATTGAGAATTGAGAATTGACAATTTCTAATTTCGTGGCTTTGAGGTCAATCAACAATCCTCCAACGGCCATGGCAGCCTTGAGCTGAAGGGTTTCCCAATCAGGAGCATCAAGGATGAGGGTGATGGTGTCGTCTTGGATGCTGGCCTCTGCCTCAGCACGCAACTTCGTGCATTCAGGAATAAGGTCGACCAACTTGCGGGCAACTGGAATCTCGCATTCGGGTTCCTCTGACAGCGAGACACGGATGGTATCGCCAATACCCTCAGTGAGCAAGGCACCGATACCCACAGCCGACTTGATGCGTCCGTCTTCACCCTCGCCAGCCTCTGTCACACCGAGGTGCAAAGGATAATGCATATCCTCCTGATCCATCGTCTTTACCAACAGGCGAACGGTGGTAACCATGACAACGGTGTTCGACGCCTTGATAGAAATGACGACATCATCGAACTGTTCGCGGCGGAAGATGCGCAGAAACTCCATACAGCTCTCGACGATACCCTCGGGCGTATCACCATAGCGCGACATGATACGGTCGGAGAGTGAGCCGTGGTTGACACCGATGCGCACGGCGGTATGGTGTTCCTTACATATATTAATAAAAGGTACGAGCTTGGCCTCAATCTTCTTCAGCTCTTCCTGGTACTCCTCATCGGTATACTCCAAGTGCTTGAAGGTACGACCCGGATCGACATAGTTGCCGGGATTGATGCGCACCTTCTCGCAATATTGTGCAGCCACATCAGCCGTATGAGCCGTAAAATGGACATCGGCCACGAGGGGGGTGTTGTAACCATCAGCCTTCAAACGGGCGGAGATATTCTTCATATTCTCAGCCTCACGTGTGCCCTGCGTGGTAAAACGAACCAGTTCACCACCAGCATCGATGATACGTTTGGCCTGCGCCACGCTGGCCTCCGTATCGTTGGTATCGGTCGTCGCCATCGACTGGATGCGAATCGGATTGTCGCCACCAATCTCGATGTTGCCTACATGGGCCACGGATGATAATCTACGATTATACATTAAAGATGAAAAATTAAAGATGAAAAATGAAAGATTTAATTCGTTTTAAACTGGTACTTCACGTCGGCGAGTTCCTTGTTGGCCTTCTCAATCTTGGCCTTCAGGCTGCCTTTATAGACGGCTAAACGCTGCGCAATAGCCTCATCGGTAAGTGCCAACATCTCGACAGCCAGAATAGCAGCATTCTGGGCTGCATTCACACCAACCGTAGCCACAGGAATGCCCGGGGGCATCTGGATGATGGAGAGCATGGCATCAAGTCCGTCGAGCATGCCCTTGATGGGTACACCAATAACCGGTAACGTAGTAGAGGCGGCAATAACGCCAGGCAATGCAGCAGCCATACCTGCTGCGGCAATGATAACCTTCAGACCACGCTCCTTGGCACCACTGGCAAACGCCTCAACAGCCTCGGGCGTACGATGGGCAGAAAGGGCGTTGACTTCAAACGGTACCTGCAACTCGTTCAGCAGTTGGCAGGCTTTTTCCATGACGGGCAGATCGCTGGTACTGCCCATAATAATGCTTACTAATGGCTTCATATATTTACTATTTTATAATTTATTTCACATTTTACAGAAAGAGGATGGCCATAGCGGCACAGACAAAACCTATCCAGAAGCCGCCGACAACCTGTCCCAACGTGTGCTGACGCAGAATCATACGACTAGTGCCCACCACACCTGCTGCCAAGAAGACCAGGCAGAACCACCAGATGGGATTGAACATCAGATAGGCAGAGAAGGCAAACAGAGCCCCTCCTACCCCACCGATAGCGGCCGTATGCGTGGAGACTTTCCATACCACATTGATGAGGGCACAAGTTATCTGTACCAGCAAACCTGCCACAATGACATTCGACATAAAGTGAGGCATGTGGAGGCGCTGCATGACGTAGACACACGTGAAATAGCAGATGATGGAGATGGCATAAGGCACCATACGGCGCTCACGATGTCCTAACTCAATCAGATTCCAACCTTGATAGCGACGGTAGAGGTGAATCATCAGCGTGGGCAACAGGATGGTAAACAGGTAGACCATCGCCAACACCTGAAGTTTATAGGCCCACGGGAACATGCTGAGATAGCTGAAGACAAAAAGGATGACCATACCCACAAAGGGCAGGTAGAACGGTGTGAACACCATGCTCACCACTCGTGCGGCCAATATGAATTGCTTCTCTCGATTCATCGTCTTAATATCTCATTCTCTCAATCAGCGACGCAGTCGCGCAACAGGTATTCCCATCTGTTCACGATATTTACTGACTGTGCGTCGCGCAATAGGAAAACCTTGTTCACTGAGCATCTTCTGCAACATCTCATCGCTGAGAGGCTTTTTCTTATCCTCATGATGGATGATGTCGCGTATCACAGCCTTGATTTCACGCGTCGACAGTTCTTCGCCCTCAGCCGTCTTCAGGCTGTCGCTGAAGAAAAAACGCAAGGGGAACGTACCCCAGCGGGTCTGCGCATATTTCGAATTGCTGACACGTGAGATGGTGCTCAGATCGAGTCCTGTACGCTCAGCAATATCCTTTAATATCATAGGACGCAGCAAAGCTTCGTCACCCTCCTCGAAGAAACGGTGCTGCCACTGGATGATGGCCTGCATCGTGACTGTCAGCGTATGCTGACGCTGACGGATGGCGGCAATGAAGTTCTGGGCAGCGTCCACCTTGGTTTTGGTATAGAGCAGGGCTTCCTTCATCTGACGGCTCATATGTTCCTTGCCGGTCTGATACTCGCGCAGCGTATCGACAAACGATTGAGAGACTGTTAGTTCCGGCACATCGCCATGATTGAGTACAAAGGTCACACTGCCATCGTCATGGGTGTCGACAATGAAGTCAGGGGTAATCTGCTGCATCGAACGACCTACCGTCTCACCCATAGACGTTCCTGGCTTCGGATTGAGTTTACGCAACTCGCGAATCAGCACTTCAGCCTGCACCTCCGTGATGCGGAGGGCAGAACGCAACTGCTTCCAATGTTTCTTTGTAAAGAGGTCGAAATACTGTTCGATAGCCTTCTGCATCAGATCCTTCAAGCGTGAGGGTTCACGACGGGCAATCTGTAGCAACAGACACTCCTGCAACGAACGGGCACCAATGCCGGCAGGGTCGAACTGCTGCAACAGCAACAGCACATGTTCTATCTCTTCAACAGAGGCATCGAGGTTGTGGTAGATGGCCAACTCGTCGTTGAGCTGTGAGAGGGACTTACGCAACAAACCGTCATCGTCGAGCGAGCCTATCAGGTATTCCATGATATAGCGTTCACGATCCGTCAGACGAGCCATCGTCATCTGCTCTAACAGCTGGTCATAGAACGATTCGCTCTGAGCCATCACACCTTGTTCAGCAGCACCTTCATCCTGCTGGCGTTCGCCACCATAGTAGACGGGCAATTCTTCATCATCACGACCGATGGACTCTAAAGCCTCATCGAGGGCCGATTGCCGCTCTTCCTGTTCGTAATCAGAAGGTTCCTGATTCTCAGAAGACTCTGAGTTATCAGAATAATCGGCATAATCATCGCCAGATCCAGCAACCTCGATGGCGGGATTGTCGTCCATCTCGGCATTTACACGCTCTACCAGCTGCGTGATAGGCAGCTCCACCAGTTGGGCATGCAACAACTGCTGCTGCGTGATGCTCTGCGCCAATCGTTGCTCTTGCGTGAGTCGCTGTTCCTGTACCTGATTCTGTTGCATTGCTATTTAAAATATTGTCTTAACTGCTCGGCATATTCGGCCAATTGCGTCGTCTCCATATTAGCATAACGCTCCCATATCTGACGACAAGGCTGTAACAACACGCTGTCGGGCGTTTCCTTGCGACGAAGATAGGGATCGAGGTACTGATAAATATGCAACACTTCGACTATCAAAGTGGTAGGAATCTTCATCAGACTGGCCAAGTCGCGAACCTCGGGAGTCTCTTTCACCATGGTGGCGGGCGTCAGACAGAAGTAGAGATCAAGCATGATGACCAGCATAAAAGGCATCAGACGACTGTCCTCTTCCAAAGGACGGAAGTCGCGTTCGAAGGTCTCTTCTATGGCAACACCCTCAAAGAAGTCGCCACCCGAATTAAAGCCTTTCATCTCGCGCAACAGGCGGACAGCACGGCTTAGCCGCTGGGGATTCTGGCTATACTCCTTCCAGATACGTTCTATACGGGGCGTCTCCAGATTGGCAATATCGCTCTGGCGCTGATAAAGTTGCTGTGGAGGGATGTGCAACTCCATACTAAGAGCTACCATTCCACGACTGTACATCGGTTTCGCACCTACTGGCTTACTCAAATAGAGTTGCATCAGCAGTAGCCAATAGTCATCATTCCATAATTGATTCTTTGCCATATCTCTAACTCCTTCTAACTTCTTTTACTCTATCACGATTGGCAGTTCTTCAAACATGCCATCCTGATTGATGGTATAACGACGTGCCTCCTCCATCGTTGTCTTTGCACTCTCACGCCCTTTGAAGTAACGCATAACAGTAATTTCATAGTTACTCGTTATGAAATACTCATTATAGGTTTGACCCTTTTCTGTCTCACGACTGGTATCCTCCTGATGAAAAATACAAAGCATATCGATAGGATGATACTTCTTGTCCATCGTATAGACATAGAGCGACGGCGAAATGGAATCCTGCATGTCGCACAACAGGATAACCCGACGATGATGTATGGAAGGCAGAGCCATCGCCTTGAGTTGAGCATCGGCGTCATAGCCGAAGTTCTCATTGGCAGAAGCTGGCACAGCCACGAAACCTCCGATACGTTCCACATCAGCATCAACCGCTTGGATGGGCAACGTATGCAGGCGTAATGTATCGAACCATGCCTCAATAGGGTTCTCGTAGATACCTGCCTGCTTGTGAAGCTCCTTGACCTGCTCAGCACGACGAATACTGTCTACCATCTGCTCATAGTAGGCAACATCATGCTTCTTATTGCCACACGACCACGTCAGGAGAGCCAACAGAAGCAGCATGAATCCGACTGTTTTTCTCATATCTCGTTGCAAAGGTAGTTATTTTTGCTGAGATATTCATAAAAAAACACAAGATTTTTGTGCTTTTTTACTTCATGGAATATGCCAACGCATACGAACGGATCTGCTTAATCATAGCCAACAGACCATTAGAACGCGTCGGTGACAGATGTTCCTTCAGTCCTATCTCATCGATGAAATAGAGGTCGGCATCCAAGATATCCTTGGGGGTGTGGTCGCTCAGCACACGTATCAACAGCGACACGATACCCTTCACTATCAGGGCATCGCTTTCCGCCTGGAAATGAATGACATTTCTCATTTCTCCTTTCTCATTTCCCATTTCGACAAGGTCTGCCTGTAACCACACACGACTCTGGCAACCGTCAATCAGGTTGCTTTCCGTCTTGTATTGTTCGTCTAAGGGTGCCTGTTCATTGCCTAAATCAATGAGCAACTGGTACTTGTCCATCCAGTCGTCAAGACCGGCGAACTCATCAATAATCTCGTCTTGTATCTCGTTAATCGTCATAATTTAATGATTTTGAATAATTTGTCGCTGGGTCGTACTTTCTCGGGTACACGGATGCTGACGCGCGTGCCCTGCTGCGCCGTTTGGATACTGCTGGTGTCGTCGTGGATTTCATCGATAGTCACATAGAGGGCACCAGTGGTAGGACCCGTTATCAGCATCTTGTCACCAACAGAGAAGGTGTCTGCCTCGACTGTAAACTCGGCCACGCCCAATTTCGAGAAATACTTGACGCCCTTACCGATATACTGTTTGCGCTCGGTGGCATTGGACCCATAGTTGCTGTTCCATTCGCCCAACAATTGTCCCTGATAGTAACCATCCCAGAAGCCACGATTAAACACCGTTGCCAGTCGTTCATCCCACTGATCTTTCTTTTCTTCCGTAAAGGTGCCGTCGAGCACGCTCCGGATAGCCTCCTTATAGCACTGTACCACCGTCAGCACATATTCTGGTCCGCGGGCACGTCCCTCAATCTTGAAAACTCGTACGCCGGCTTTCATCATCTTATCGATGAAACGGATCGTTTTCAAGTCTTTGGGCGACATGATGTACTTGTTGTCAATCTCAAGTTCAGTACCTGTCTCACGATCGGTCACAATATAGCTCCTGCGACAAATCTGCATGCACGCGCCACGATTGGCCGACCGGCCTGTATTGTCGAGACTCATATAGCACTTGCCGCTGACTGCCATGCAGAGGGCACCATGACAGAACATCTCAATACGTACCAGTTCACCATTGGGACCACAGATGTGCTGTTCCTCAATCTGACGGTAGATATCTGCCACCTGCTCCATCTTCAGCTCGCGCGCCAATACCACCACATCCGCAAACTGGGCATAGAACTTCAGCGCCTCGATATTCGAAATGTTCAGCTGTGTAGAGAGATGAACCTCCATACCTTTCTGGCGACAATAGGTCATCACCGCAATGTCACAGGCTATCACGGCCGATATTTTCGCTTCCACAGCAGCATCCACTATCTGGTGCATCATCTCGATATCCTCGCCATAGATAATCGTGTTGACCGTCAGATAAGTCTTTACGCCTGCGGCATTACACTGGGCTGCGATATCGCGCAAGTCATCAATCGTGAAGTGATTGGCAGAGTGCGAACGCATGTTCAACTGCTCGACGCCGAAATACACCGAGTCGGCACCTGCCTTCAGTGCTGCAGCCAGTGAATCGCGGCTGCCAACAGGTGCCATCATCTCAAAATCTTTTATCGTTTCCTTCATTGCGGCTGCAAAGTTACGAAAAGTCGAGCGCAAAAACAAAGAAACTCGTTTCTTTTTTTGCCGAGACGGAGTAAGTTCGCCATCAGAGATGGCAAAGTTACGAAAAAAGCTTGTAAAAGCGAAGCGATTTGGGAAGATTAACGCAAT
>JAEEGL010270212.1_pt1 | contig 13762 bp, 13 predicted proteins | sample 9134231 | NCBI WGS metagenome assembly JAEEGL01 (sample SAMN16246548, study PRJNA631951) | gut metagenome | biome: gut microbiome; feature: rumen; material: fiber-attached | host: Bos | place: Iran: Karaj | collected 2018-10 | reverse complement strand
TCAAAATTGCTCAAATATCTGACTATCATAATACCAACTCTAAAAAGTTGAAAAATAGTATTCTAGAATCTTTGAAAGATGAAACACCTAATATTATTGTAATTACTGGTGATCTAGTAGATAGTAATTGGACAAATATAGATATATCAATCGAATTAATAAGTGAAATTAAAGGTATTGCTCCAATTTATTATGTTCCTGGAAATCACGAGGGTCGTATAGGTAGTGATTATGATTTGTTAAAGAAAAAACTAATTGATAATAATGTAATAATACTAGATGATAAAATTGAACAAATAAATATTAATGAATCTATAATAAATGTAGCTGGTATAAATGATCCAACACTTGAACATAAATCATATTTAGAAGATGATGAAATTGTAACTGAGGTTTTTAAAAATTTAGAATTTAATAGCAATACATTTACAATTTTATTATCTCATAGGCCAGAATTATTTGAATTGTATGCAAACTACAAATTTGATCTTGTTTTATCAGGACATGCACATGGAGGTCAAATTAGAATACCATTTATTGGTGGACTAGTTGCCCCAAATCAATGGCTTTTACCAAAATATGATAGTGGACTATATGAGAAAGACAATACTAAAATGATTGTTAGTAGAGGAATTGGTAATAGTGTTTTACCATTTAGAATAAATAATAATCCAGAATTGATATATATAACTATCACAAAATAAATCCTTATATATTAAGGATTTTTAATTTTGTATAAAATTAGTAAGGAATTATGAAAGAGTAGGTTTAAAAAAGTTAGGGAAAGAGAAAACAAAGAAACACCATTTGCAGGTAAATATATTGATTATGAATTAGTTTTAAAAAAATAACATCTCATTTTGAGATGTTATTTTTGTTTAAAAGTTCTTATTTTAATGTTGTTCAATTTCTAACTAATTGTTGGTACAGCATTAGTATCAGTCATTGCAAATTGAACTTGATATGGACCAATTGTTTCTCCTGGACCTATAGTTTTTATTGGTTGATTATTAGCACTTGTTAAGATATATCTATTATTATTTTTAGTTAGTTTTAGTGGCGAGTATACTGTGAAATTAACTATTTCATCAGGCATATCAAATACTATACTCCAATCTGTGATGCTTTCATTTGATAAATTAGTAATTTTTAAATTATACTGAGCTTGGTGATATCCTCCTGAATTGTATATTGTTGTTCTATCTAAATCAACTCGTAGTCTTTGTACTGTTGAGCTAATATGATCAGGATCTCCACTTGATTCTCCACCTTGATGATCACTATTTAATACACTGTAACTTATTTTTCCGTTTGATAGTTTAAAGCCTGTTGCACTCTTATATGTAAATCTGAAAGTGTATGTATCTCTATCATGTGGTTGCAGATATCTATAAGGTTGATTATTAGGATTTCCTTTTATTGTAAGAGTTGTACCACTTATTGAAATATTTGCTTTATTTATATCATACTGTTTAACTATTACAGCCCCACTTGGTATTGTAAATGACGCTTCATATGATCTTATTACTTCATCATTACTCGTATTTTCAACTTTAATTGTTCCACTATAACATGTTACAGTTCCATTTACATCATCGCAGCTAGATCCTGTTACATTGCTGAAAGTCATTTTAAAGTTCTTATATGTCCATGTTAGCCCATCAGTAGTATTTGCTTGTTCTTCTTCAGGTGTTGTATGATTACAATCAACTTTGTCTGGTACATTTGAAGTAGCTGGAAATGATCTCGAGTTTGTGCAGTTATGTGAACTATCTTCTTCATATAATACTATTTTACTTCTGTTTCCAACTCCTACGTTAGTACTTATACTATCAGCATCAACATTAGTTTTAATACAATTTGAATCAATATTGTCGTTATATGCTAGTGGTATTCCCATTTTTGATTTATCAGTACTTGTCCAGTAGTAGTCATACGAATATCCATTGTATGTAACTGCTACGTACATTTTGTCCCATTCAGCATATGGACTAGATTGTCCTCCTGTTTCAGTTGATATACATGAACCAGGAATATAATAAGTTGTATCTGTGTCATATACTTCTAACTGACCAGAATTTACAAGATATGAAGCCCCAGAAACTAGTTTCTTTACTGTGGCTACATATGCTTCTTTCCTTGAGTTATTGATATAAGCAGTTACACTTGGTATTGCTACTAGCATTAATATTCCTAATATTATTATTACGGCTAGCAATTCGATTAAAGTAAATCCTCTTTGCTTCTTCATAAAATCACCTATCTTTATTTTAATATATCATAATGTATAAAATAATAATACATATTGTTATATTAGGTAATGTAAAATAAACAATAGAAGATATGGGTTATTGAAGGTTCACCTATAGTGGGGATGATTCAAATAGTTATGAAAATCAAAAATATAAATATATCCTTATTTTTAAGAATTTTTTATTTGTTTATTATAAATAATTTTTATATGATTCTATCTTATTTTTATTATTATTTTTTGGCATAACTAAAATACTTCTGTTCAATTGACTTTTGATTTTTTAATACTTATAATGAATTTAATAAAAATGTATGAGGATAGATATGATTGATTTACATATTCATTCAATTTATTCTGACGGTACTTATAGTATTAGTGAGATTGTTGAGTTATGTAATAAGAATGGTATAGATACCATATCTATATGCGATCACAATACTATTTCAGGACTCGAAGACTTAGAAAAAGAAAAAATTTATTTTATTAACGGTGTGGAGTTTTACGGCCTAAGAAAGAATACTAAACAATTTCATTTATTAGGCTATGATTTCGATAAAGATAATCCTAGACTTTTAAGTTTAATGAAAGAACTTGAGCTTAAACGAATAGAATGCATGAAAGAAAAATTAAAGCATATTAGGGAAAAGTTTTTGATTGATTTAGATATAGATACTTTTTCTAAATCTAGGATGAATGATTATGATATTTTACTTAGTTTAAAAAATAGAGAAAGTGATGAAAAAATAAGTGAAATCCTTAGATATGTTGAATCACTTAAATTAAAACCAGATAGAAAGGTTGATCCAAAAACAATAATTGATACAGTAAGGGGTGCCAATGGTATTCCTGTTTTGGCGCATCCTGGGAGAATTAAATGTGAGGATTTTGACGTATTAATTAAAGAACTTGTCGATGCTGGATTAATGGGAATTGAAGTATATCATTCTTCACATACTGAAGAAGAGATAGAGAGAATAAAAGGAGTTGCAGAAAAATATAACTTAATAACTAGTGGTGGAAGTGATTACCATGGTTATTATGTTAAAGACCTATTTGGAAACGATGTAGAAATAGGTGAGGCAAATGTCGGAAAGAAGATATCTGAAGATCAAGTTAATATTTTAAAGAAAGTGAGGAAGAAAAGAAATGTATAAGATTAATGTAGATCATCCTTGTAATGTAAATGGTGTTGATATTATTAATGTAACTCCTGAAATTAAGGAAAAAATTGATTATCAGTTAGAGCCGATGATAAAGGAGACTGAAGGTATTCCTACCCATTTCATATACGCAATTAAAGGTGATGAAAACAAGTATGAATTAAACCATGATACTTTATTTGTAACGTATAACAATGATATTTATTTAATGATGATGTTAAGAAAAGCCGTTAGAGATATTTTGTTTGATCCATTCTTACAAAATGGGTATACAAAAATGCATTCGTCATCAGTAAAGAAAGATGATGATGTGTATATTATTTTAGGTAACGAAAGAGCAGGTAAGACTAGTACAGCTTTAGGTTTATGTAAGTATGATGGATACTCATTTATTGGAGGAGACCTTTCTTTAGTAAAAGATAATGATTTAATTGGATGGCAAACGTGTATCAGTGCAAGAAATAAAACATTTGATATTTTGAACTTAAAAACAGACTCACAAATCTATTCTGACGATAAAGAATACATTTGGTTATGGCCTAAGGATTACGAGAAGTTAGGTTATACTTTATCGACAGGTGGAAAGATAAAGAAATGTGTATTCCATAGATATGATTTTGATGGAAAAAACAAAGAAAGAATAATAACTCCTGAAGAATTTAGAGAAAAACTAATTCAGAATATTCATTATGATGAAATAAATAAAGCTAATTACTGGAATACTGAACCAGTAGATATAGAACAGTGCAGAAGAAATATCGAAAACAATTCAATGCTTAATGATTGTAATAATGCAATTGATGTTACTTCAACTGGACTAAGTGAAGGAAATATTAAAAGATTAGTAAAAGTAATGAGGTGAGAATATGTTTGTAGATTTTCATATTCATACTAGCTATTCAGATGGCGGTAAAACTCCAAAAGAAATTATTGAATTATGTAAGACAAATAATATTGGATATATTTCTATAACAGATCATAATACCTTTCGTTTTCATAAAGAAAACGTAGATAAAGATTTTGGAATAAAAATTATTAGAGGTATGGAAGTTGAAGTAGAGTATGACAAAGATATTACTCTCCATATATTACTTTATAACTATGATTTGAATTCTAAATTACTTCGAGAATATTACAAGAAAAATAGGGAATACGAAATATATCATTTTAATAAAAAAGTAAAACAAATTGAGAAAATATTTAATATTAAAATAGATAAAAATACTAAGAGAAAATTTATAAGAAATAATAATTATTTTGATAGGATTAGACTTAATAATTTATTAGTCGAATGTAAGTTAGCAAAAGATCCTGTCGATGCTTATTATAAATATACTAAAGATATAAAAGAGACTAAGAGATTTAAGATAAGTACTTATGATTTCTTTAAACTTGAAAAAGATTCTAAAGGGATTGCATCTTTAGCACATCCTTTAAGATATAAAATGTCTTTAGAAGAAATTGAAAAGATTATTTTAAAACTTAAAAATGAATATAACTTGAGAGTAGTGGAAGCTCTTAATAATAGACAAACACTAGAAGAAGAAAAAGAAGTTATTAAATTCTGTAAAGATAACAAGTTATATATATCGTGTGGTAGTGATAGTCACTATAAATTTGGTGAAAAAAGTGATAGAACTATCGGTATGATTTTAAATAGAAAAATAGATGAAAGAGAAGTAACTTTTCTTGAGTTACTTAAGTGATTTAATATGAATGAGATTGTTTCTATATTAAAAAAATATTTTAATGAAAAAGATATTACTAAGGTAAAGAAAACTTTAGAGGAAAAGCAAAGAGATAATATTATTAATGATAAATATTTTGCTAAAGTTGGTAAAAATACTGATAAACTTTTCTTTAATAACTTAGTAAAAGAAATTAGATTATATGAGAACAATCAAGATAATGAAATAATACCTAAATTAGTAGATTCTTATGTATCAGATGATTACTGTTTAATAGTACTTGAAAAGATAAAAGGTAAGACATTAAGTAATCAGAGAAATGACTATAATACGCATCTATCTCATAATAAAAGAATTGAGATTGCTAAGAGTGTTCTTGATATTAAGAATATTAAATTAAATTATGAATTAGAAAATGATTATAGTAGAAAAGAAAAATTAGATAAGTATTTAGAAAGATCTAAAAAATATATTTCTAAAAGTACATATCAAAAAATTACTTCACTTTATAATGTTTTAAGTAAAGAATCTAAGAAGGTTGTTATGGCTCATGGTGATTTGATACCAACTAATATAATGCTTGATAAAGATAGAGTTAAATTTATCGATTGGGAATATATATCTTATATGCCTGAACTATATGATCTAGCATATTTCTTGATGTTTAGTAAAGTTAATCATTCACTAGATATACTTGATGATTTAAATGTTAATAAAAAGGAAGCATATATAGATGCAATTATTCTAAGTCTAAAAGAGATTCAGAACTGGGCTAAACTATATGGAGTAATAGATAATAGTATTATTGATAAAAATATAAGACGTTGGAGGAGAGAATTAAATTATATATTAGGGAGGTTTGTATGAAAAAAGTATTAATTATTTCTCCTTTTTATAATGGCCTATTTAAATATACAAGGCCACTATATGAGGAGCTGTCGAGAAGTTATAAAGGCAAGTATGAATTTAAGCATCTTGGTAATCCAGATATGACTTTTGACATTGAAAAAATCGAAAAGATTGTAGAAAAATTATGTGATGAGATTATTGAATATAATCCAGATATTATTCATTACAATTATGGAACATACGATATTGAACAACTTATTCCGTACTATTTAAAGAAGAGAAACTTTAAATGTTACCAGATACTTACATATCATTCATTACAACTTGATATATTTAAGAAAATAAATAGATTTGATTATGACAAAATAGTTAATGACATGATGGGAGAGATGGATGCTTATGTTTTCTTTACTAAGTATGCTAAAAAAGTGTTTGAAGAAAAATATAACTTTAAACCTAAAAAATATGTCATAGCATACCATCCAGCAACTCATTTAGAAACACATATATCTAAGAAGAAAACTCTCGAATACGATAAAGAATTTAATATTAAAAGAGATAAACCAATCGCTACTTTACTAGGTTATTCATCACATTGGAAAGATACTGTACCAGTTTTAAAACTAGTTAAAGAATTTCCAAATGTTAATTTTGTGGTGTGTGGTCCTTGGTGGAAAGAAAAGTTTGTAGAAGAAAATCCAAATGATGATATTGATAGTTTTCCTAACTTAACAATAATCAATAAGGAACTAGATTCGGATGAATTTAATTATGCGATGGATTTAGGTGTAGGAATATTCCCATATAAATATTTCCCATCTTTCCAAGGTAGTGGACTTCTTCCAAACTATATGTATAGAGGAATTAATACATTAGTAAATGATTTTGCACCTATGAAAGAGTATAGAAAGAAAGTAGTAGACTTTTATGATGATAAGAAATTATTCTCTGGTTTTAAGAAAGTTATAGAGAATATGTATGTAGAGAAAGATCTAAGTTTTAGTTATAAGATTCATGCAGAAAAGATAGAAAAATTATACATGGAGGATTAATTATGAAGATATTATTTGTTCATAAGGACTTAAATCAAGAAATAAATGCAGGTGGAATAAACACTGTTTATTTAAAACATATAGAAGAACTTCAAAATACTAATAATGAATTGTTTGTAATTACTTCAAGAGAAGGAAAATGGAATTTAAAAGCTAAAAGATATGTAGTTACTACAGATAAAGATAAGAGAAGTAAAGAAATTGAAAAGATTATTAATGAAATTGATCCTGATATTATCGATGTATTCTCTTGGGGAGCAGAACTTGTTGATTACGTTAAAAAACCTCATAGAGCTAAAGTAATTATGAGAGCTGATATTCCAATGAAATTTTATGGTAGAGAGCCACAAGATGAAGAGATGGCTAGATACTGTGACAAGATTATAAGTATAAGCAAGTGGTGTGACTTTGAATGGTCAAGTGTAGTAGGAAGTAATACGACTATTATTCCTCACGCATGTGACGTATCAATAGTTAAAAGAGTAAATAAAATAAAGAATTCAGTTGTATGGGTTGGAAAAGCAACAGATACTAAAGGTTTTGACTTATTATTCAAACTTCCTAGTGAGTTCTTTAAAAAGTTTAAACTTACTGTAGTATGTGCTAAGACAATATATTCAGATGTCAAATTATTTGATGAACTTGAGAAAAAAGGAGTTACAATAGCAGAAAACTTAAGTGATGAAGATTATTTTGGACTTCTTAATAAGAGCCAGTATGTTCTAAGTACTGCAAGAAAAGAAGGTTTCTGTATAGCAGTACTAGAAGCAATGAATTATGGATGTATTCCAGTTGTTCCTTACTGGATTGGTGGAACTACAGATTTTGTAAATAATAATAATGGAATTGTATATAAAAATTTTGATAACTGCTTTGAAATGATGAAAAATGAGAAGAACCCTGAATTAAAATCTCAGAAAGCAATTGATACAGCATCTAAATATAGATGGTCTAAAATTGCTAAAAAATCTTTGAAGGTGTATAGGGATCTTTATAAAGATGAAAATTAGTGTACTAGTTTTAACATATAATTCTGAAAAGTACATTAAAAAGTGTATTGATAGTTTACTATCTAGTATCGATAAAGGCGATGAAATAATTGTTCTTGATAATAACTCTAAAGATAATACCATTAAAATACTTGAAAAGTATTCAAATAAAGTAAAAATATATGTATGTGATAAAAATCTTGGAGTAGCACAGGGACGAAATGTTTTATCAGATTTAGCTAGTAACGATGTCTTATCTTTTATAGATTCAGATATCGTTCTTTGTAAAAATTCATTAAGAAATGCTAAAGAAAGTTTTATTAAGAATAATTGTAAAACTTTAATTGGATACTATAAAGATAGAGGAGAAGGATTAAACTGGTATATTGAAACGCTTAGAGATATTTATTCTAATAAAAGAAAAAATAGTAACAATAACGTAATAAGCTTAGATAACTTTTCTACCTTTAGTGGTGGTCTATGTTTAATAGATAAAAAGATTTTTACTAAGTATTATGGTTATGATTCTAGCTTTTTCGGTATGCCAAGTGAAGATATTCATCTCGAACTATTAATGCTTAAAGATAATGTTAAAATTATACTAGAAAAATCATTTAAAGCAGATCACTTTAAAGATAAATTAACATTTAAAAGAATAATGAAGAGGTTTACTAACAGTGGAAGAGCAATAATCAATCTTATAAAATTAGCTTTAAAATATAAGTATAAGCTTCCTTTAAATGGTTATTGGCCTTATTTTCCTGTACATACATTAATTAATATAATTCTACTTATTGTAGGTATATTTTATAATTACATATTTTTAATAATATTTATAAATATTCTATTAAGAATTATTTTAATAATATTTAAATCGAATACTACAATATTTAAGACCATAACATTTATTTTTATTAGATATGCAACTGATCTTGCAATGATATATGGAATGCTTACTATGTTAAACAGTAAAAATAAAAAGATTTTACAAGATGATTATGAGGTAATTAAATATGCAAAAAGTAATAAATAAATCAATGGATATGAATGACCTTATGACACCTGATGGTCAAGCATTTATTAAAGATCTCACTAGTTTTATTAATTTTACAATTAAGAAAAAGATAAATATAAGTTCTTGGTATGGAAATGTCAAAGGTAATAAATTTTATGAAAAGTTAAGTGTATTAAATAGAGGTTATGACTATGTTCCGATATTAGATGAAGAGTTAGATATTAAGTTTCCTAATTATCTATTGTGGGAGATCTACTGGGTATATAAAAACATAGATTTTATGAAAGGCAAAACTCTCTTAGATATTGGAGGAGCATGCTCTTTATTCTCATTTTATCTTGCTTCTAAAGGAGTAAAAGTAACAGCAATCGATCTTAAAGAAGATCTTGCTATAGAAGCTAACAAGATAGGAAGGAAATTAAAGTACGATTATACTGGAGTATGTGCTGATGTCGAAGAGTATTTACTTAACAATAAAACTAAGTATGACTACATAACATCAATATGTGTATTTGAGCATATAGAGATTAATAAAAGAAGGAGAATTGTTTCATTAATTGCTAAAAGATTAAATGATGATGGAAGAGTAGGATTCACATTCGATTATCGAAACCCATCAAAGTTTGTTCAAATAGATACTCCAGAAGATGTATTAGATCAGCTTTCAAATGAAGATTTGTTCGAAATTGTAGGCAATAAAGAATTTTATGATAATCATATCGATTATTTAATACACCCATTTTATAGAAAACCTATATTTTGGAAATATAAATTTAGATCTATTAAAAAAGGAAACTTTCCTATAACAGAATTATTTAAGACTAAGAAAAATAATGATTATACATTTGGAGCATTATTTTTGAAGAAAGCTAATACTAAGAAAAGAAACTCAAGGTGATTAATTATGAAATATGTTTTAATATCAGGAGGAAAAGGTAAAAGACTTTGGCCTTTATCTACAGATGAAAGACCTAAACAATTTATTAGAGTTTTCGGTAATGAATGTATGCTTGAAAATACATATAATAAGTTAGTTAAAAATTATAATAAGAAAGATGTTTATATCGCTACAAGTAATGAATATGTTGAGCTTATCAAAGAAATTCTTCCAAAATTTAAAAATATTATCATAGAGAAGGAAGCTATTGGAACATTTGGAGCAATATTAAATGTAGCGGTATATCTAAAAGAAGTAGAGAAAATTAATGACGATGAAATAGTATCAATACTTCCTGTAGATCATGATTTAGATGATTCTTTTTATACAGTTTTAACTACAGCAGAGAAGACTATTAATAGTAACGATACAAACCTATGTTTGATAGGAGTTAAACCTAGTAAACCATCTACTCAATATGGATATATTATTTCAGAAAATGGATATATAAAAGAGTTTAAGGAAAAACCTAAAACTAAGTTAGCTAAAGAATATATTAGTAAAGGTGCATTATGGAATAGTGGAGTAGTAGTATTTAAATTAAAAGAAATACTTGATATTACTAATAAATATATCTCATATAAATCTTATGATGAGTTTATAGAAAAATATAATACTTTACCTCACATCAGTTTCGACTATGAAGTTCTCGAAAAAAGAGATAATGTCGGTGTAGTAGTATACGATAAGCATTTTGAAGATATTGGCACATGGGAAAATATTGCTAATAAATTATCTAATCCAGATGAATATAATACAAACATAATTAATACAGAAGACAAAGTAATAATCAATGATGGAGTTAAAAATATTATTGTTATTAATACTAAAGATGGTATAAGAATTATTCCTAAGAAGTAAAGAACTAGATAATCTAGTTCTTTTTAATGTAAATATGTCGTATATCAATTTGCAATAATTATAATTATTTGATAATCTAACGTTGGAAGGAAGTTAGTAATAATAGTATAAGATTAAATCAATTTTGGTTTAAACTTTTTTATGCATAAATATGTTCGATATTGTCTTCAATAATAATAATAATTATAATATTAGGATTAGAAGGAGAAAGTAAAATGAAAATTAGTAATTTAAGAGTTGGTAGTAAAAAGGCTTTATCTGTACTTGTTACTGGGGTTTTGCTTCTAACTCCTGGATATTTTAGTAATAGAGAGGAAGCAAAAGCAGAAGTTCAAGTTAGACAACCAATGTTTATTCAGTACCATAAAGAAGAAATAGAGACTGATAAAGAAAAGGATAAAGAAAAAGATGATTTTGCTAAAACTAGTGGGAAAGAGCCTGCTATATTACCAGATGAATTAACTTTAGAAGATGTTTTAGCTAAAAAGAAAAGACGTAAGAATCAGTATTTTGGTTAATACTTACTTTTATAAAATAAGAACTGAGTTTCAGTTCTTTTTTTATTATGTTATATTATTTATGAATGATATTTTAGTAATTAAACCAATGGTGTGTGTAATTATATAGATGTTTAAGGTAGTATTATCTTGAAGGAAGTGAATACTATGAATCAAGAGAAAACAGGAAAATTTATTTCTAAGTTAAGGAAAGATAAAAAGATGACTCAACAAGAGCTTGCTGAGAAAATGGGAGTAAGTATCAATGCTGTTAGCAAGTGGGAAAGAGGTTTAAGCTTTCCAGATGTTTCATTATATAAGTCATTATGTAAAGAACTAGATATTAGTATTGAAGAACTTATTAATGGAGAAAAAGATAATAGTGAAGAAGCTAAAGAAAAAGCTATTCTAAGTACTGTGAAAGAAAATAGTAATATAAGAAAGATTTATAATAAAAAGACTTTATTATTAATTATATTTTTCTTTTTAATCATATGTATAATCTTTATTTATAATGAGAGTAAGAAACCTAAATTAGATATGAACTCAACATTTTACTATGATCTAGTAATAGATTATTTTAGGGATGAAGAGTTTAAAAAAAATCCTGATTCTAATAAAAAAGATTTTAATGTATTTTTTAGTTATCATGGTTTTGGTGTAGAGAGAAAAGGTACATATAGATATGCATATATGTGGTTATATGGACAAAGCTATTATTTAGAAGAAGAAAATGTTCTTGCTATTTCTTCAGGTAAATCTATGCCATTTAAGATTACTTTTAAAGGTAAGGATATTATTAAGGTTGAATCACCTAAAGATGGTAAATTATATGAAGACTCTGTTAGAGAATTATTCCCAAGTATTATTGCTGATCAAGTATTAAGCTTTAATAACGATAAAAATTTAAATAAATTATATAATGAAGCGGCAAGTAAGAAGAGTAGGTATTATAATTATTTGAATTTGGATACTAGTAAACTTAATATTGAAGATATTAGTGATGGTGATTTAATATTTTCTATTAGTGATGGTAAGAAAGAATGTATACCTGTACTTCTTAGTATATATAAGAATAATAGATTTGTTTTGTATACTATGTACAAAGCATGTAAGGGTGAAATATGCAATTTTATGCTTTCTTATACGAAGTATACATCTGGAACATTCAATTATGATATTATGGAAATTATAAGACATAGTTCTGATGCTAGTAATATTCAGTTTAATAATGAAAATTTACCTGACTATGAAATATTTACTGGTAATGGATATAATTTTGTTACTGATAATGATAATAGACATTTAATTGATTTTTTAAAGATGATTGATGTTGATTTAAATAAATGTGCAAGTCCAGATTACGATTATTAAAAGACAACTTATTTAGTTGTCTTTTTCTTTTTATGTTCTTTTTCTTCTTCTTTGAATATACTAGAAAAATATCTATTAGTAATTATTATTATAATTAATGTGTTTAAACTTCCAAAACATATATCTGTTAGGAAGTGAGCATTCATATGAATTCTATTATATCCAATTATTAGTATCCATATTATTGAGATTGCAAAGAATATATATTTTGTCCAATCTTTTTTATGCTTTAATACATTTGCTATTAGTGGTAGAGTGAACATTAATGCTGCTTCTGTCATATGACCACTTGGCCAGCTTTTAAACATGCCATCGTTATTCGAAAATGGTGAGATTTGCCACCAATTTCTAAACTCACTTATTGGATCATTTAATGTTATTAAATATTTATATCTAGGTCTACATGCAATACCTTTTAAAAAATCAGTTACTGTTATACTTAATACTCCTGCAATTAGAATAGTAGATCCAGTAATTATTAATTTGTTTTTATCTTTACTATCTATTAATTTATATGCTATATATGCAACTAATATCATAATAGCAAACCATGTTAAATATCCAAGCATCATTGGAATTTTACCACCTCTTCCAATAATATAGCTATAAAACTCTCTAATACTATAACCTGAAGTCCTATTATAATTAATTACTCCCCAAATAATAGGTAATACTAAACTAAGTTTTGATAGATATTTTTTCCATTTTTCTTTACCATTAATTCCTTTATATAGGCATATTCCTGCTACTGGATATAAACAAAATGGTACTATATTACCAAACTGTTCTATAAAGGTACCTATGTTTGTTTTATTTGAAAAAAACTTTGATATTTGAAAATCATATATGCTTCCTATAATTATTCCAAGTATTAATATTGTTATTACAATTATATATATTTTTTTAGGTAGTCCTAGTATTTGCTTTTCTTCCATTTTAAACCTCACAGAGTGTTTTTTATGCTATAATTATATCATCAATAGTAATGGTTTAAAATAATTTTAATGAATAAACAAAGGAGTTAATCATGTTTAATGGAGAATATCATTTTTTTGATTATAAATATAATATTGTAGGTTATTCAGG
>JAEEGL017348567.1_pt1 | contig 13763 bp, 8 predicted proteins | sample 9134231 | NCBI WGS metagenome assembly JAEEGL01 (sample SAMN16246548, study PRJNA631951) | gut metagenome | biome: gut microbiome; feature: rumen; material: fiber-attached | host: Bos | place: Iran: Karaj | collected 2018-10 | reverse complement strand
TCTTGCCTGTAGCCTTCTCGATCAGGTTGATGAACATACCGGCGACAGCGCCTCTCGATACGGGAGACGTGTAGTTGGCCTGGAGGTTCTCGGGAACGAGTCCCTCTTTGATGCCGGCTTCGACTTCCGTCAGAGCCCAGCCGGAAACGCCTTCAAGGTTGATCGGTGTCTCGACTTTGGTGTCCTCAGTTTCCGGAGGAGTGGTGTCAGCGGGCTCGGTATCGTTCTGGGCAGCTGTTGCGGGGTCTCTCAGGATTATCGTATTGAGGCTAGTGTTGGTCGGTGTGGCATAGTGCCCAGTCCCCGCATTGGGATCCGATTCCTTCCAGTATTTGCCCCAGCACAGACCTCCTGCATATCCGTCGTCATCCACTGTTATCCCGTTGTGGTCCTGACAGGTTGCGGACGTGGCGCTGACCCTCAGGAAAGCAATGGCAACTTCGCTTCCGTCCACCAGAAATTCCTTTATCTCCCTCTTGGAGTTGAGCAGAAAATCCCACGGAATTGCGGCTATGGCATGGAAACAGTCATCTCCGACCTGATTTGGATCCACATTTATGACCGGAGAAGGATCAAGTGCCTGTGCGGCATTGGAAGCTCCGAGATGCTGGAGATCATAGTTCCCGGTCGAAGTGCTCCAGTCATCAAACGCGAGAGTCCAGCAGTACCAGTATGGGTTATATGAGGCATGGTTGTAGTTCACCGTGGCCCCAACGGTCGGGTCCTGCACATATTTTGCAGGTTCCACCCAAAGCTGTACGCCGTCACCGTGATGTCCAAGACCGTGTCCGTTCAGGTCGTAGTCGGTCGCCACAAGCCCGAAATACAGGAATTCATTGTCCCAGCACAGGTACAGATCCATGGGCTCATCCTCTATGGGTAAAGAAGCCCTGCCGTTCGGCCCGCTGTACCCTCCGAACACCATTATCTCATTCTGCATATACGAATAGAAACTCCAGAGATAAGTGTTCTCAGTTGCTGAGGTGATGTTGGTAGCAACCGGTTCACCCCATGATGAGTCAATGAATTCAAGATTGGGCTGTTCATCTACCTTCTGCGCCTCAACCACGACCCCGAAGGCCGCATTCGCAATAACAGCGAGAGAAGCGAGCATGACAGCGCAGATCAGTATAGCCAGTAGTTTTTTCATCTCGATCCTTTCTCAGACATCATTTATGTCCGTTATGGCATTATGGTGCACCATGCGAAAACGCAGGTGCACCATAATGATACATCTTGATTTATTCTTTATTTCAGTGCTCCGAGAGCTCTGTATGTGATGAGGATAGCCTGCTCGGTTGTCAGGTCTCCACCCGGGTTGAACCTGCCCTGGCCCACACCGTTGACGATGCCTGCATGCACCGGCCAGCCAAGTTCAGAGTCCGCCCATGCATAGTTGCCTGTAATGTCGTTGAATTCATGGGTGAATCCGTCCGTGTTTATGCCGAGAACTCTTGCCACGCGGTTGATGATGGCAGCGATCTGAGCTCTCTTCAGTGTTCCGTCCGGTGAGAACTTGGTCTTTGACGTTCCGTTGATGATGCCCAGGGCGTTTGCTGCGAGCACGTTCCTGTCAGTGGTGTCCTCGAACACGCCTTCAGTAATGGATACGCCCTTTTCAGCCATGATTGCGTCGATGGTCTTGCCGGTGGCCTTCTCGATCAGGTTGATGAACATCCCGGCGACTGCGCCTCTCGACACGGGAGACGTGTAGTTGGCCTGGAGATTCTGGGGAACAAGTCCTTCCTTGATACCGGCCTCGACTTCCGTCAGAGCCCAGCTGGAAACACCGTTAAGATTGACCTCGACTTCAGCCGTAGTATCGTCTGTTGTGACAGGCTCGGTTTCCTGGTGCTGCGCGATCGTCTCTCCGGGGTGCTCTTCGTCGTAGATCGGAGGAGCGTTTATGGGAGCCACAGTCTCAAGGGGCTGATTCTCAACTTCGGGATCGTCCATTACAAGAGTAATCACGTATTCGAATCCCCACTGGAGATATCCTGCGTAGCCCTTGTCACGGGAATCTCTGGAGGAGATCCTCATGAAAGCCATAGCCAGCGGAAGTCCGTCCTTGACTTCGCTCTTTCTGATGCCGATCTCGGTGAACGGGATCTTGACGATAGCCGTCATGACGTCGTCCTCGATCATGAGGAACGGCTCAAGCATTTCAGCGAGCTCACCGTACTGAACGGTATAGTCGTCCATGCCGAGGGTCCAGTACATGCTGTACATTCCCTGCTCATAGTGCTCATACGGGTCAAGGACGCCGTTTCTGTGCTTGATCCACATCTGGCATCCGTCACCGGACCATTTCGGAACGGCGCCGCTGGGTTCATAGTCAGGGGATGTAATACCTATGTAAAGGTTCTTCGAGTCCCACAGGCAGTAGAAATCGAAATCGCTCTCTTCAGCCCAGATGTAGTCTCTGGTCTCAAGATATCTTGCAAGCTCGGACTGTCCGATGTTCGGGTTCGGCTTGTTGGGATCCCAGTAGTTGTACAGGACAGCTTCCGGGAGGTCCTTGCTAACGTGGATCAGAGGTTCGCCCCAGGACTCGTCGATCGCCTCAAGGTTCGGCTCTGTATCCGTCTTCGGGATATACAGCACTCTTGAGAACGGGAGCTCGTCACCCGCGGCAACAGTTGTCATCCCGAAGCACGAGATGACGAAGATCACTGTCAGTAGAATGGCAATAAGCTTTTTCATTGCGGTTCTCCTTTTTATTTCTTGTTATTTTGATCTATGTCAAGGTATTTGCTGACTATTTCAAAGCGCCCAGCGCCCTGTATGTGATGAGGTAAAGAAGAATCAGAGAAAGCTATTTTACAGAATCATCCAACGATATCTGTCACTGTCTAATTCTATCATTTTTGCGTTGTTTTTTACAGTAAAAAAAGCCAATTTCCCGGCCTGTTCTGTCATTTCGTATGATTATATAAATAAAGGGAATGTTTTTTGTGTAAATTGCTAATTAGATGGCTTTTATAAACAGAAAAAATGCACCTGCCGTATGCTGACAGATGCATTGTTTCCGTTGTTATTCAGGACTTATTTCAGAGCGTTCAGGGCCCTGTACGTTATCAGTATCGCCTGCTCGGTGGTCAGGTCTCCGCCCGGGCTGAACCTGCCCTGGCCGACACCGTTTATTATGCCAGCATGCACCGGCCATCCTAGCTCGCTGTCTGCCCATGAATAGTTGCCTGTGATATCAGTGAAATCATGTGTATATCCGGAAGTCTCCACGCCCATCACCCTTGCCACGCGGTTGATTATCGCGGCTATCTGGGCTCTCTTGAGGGTGCTGTCAGGTGCGAACCTTCCGTCACCCATGCCGTTGATGATGCCGAGGGCGTTTGCACATAGCACCGCTCTGTCGTCAGTGTCAGAAAAAGCGTTTTCGTTTACCGTCACGCCCTTTTCGGCCATGATCTCCTCAACGGTCTTCCCGGAGGCTTTTTCGAGAAGGCTGATGAACATTTCCGCCACCTCACCCCTGGTTATGGGAGAAGTGTAATCCTTCTGGAGCGATTCGGGGACCAGGTCTTCCGCTATGGCTGCCTCCACTTCGTCCTTTGCCCAGGATGAAGGTCCGTCAGTGTTCTGCGCGGTGACTTCGATCTCAGCCGTGATGTTCTCGGCCTCCCGGGCGCCCGACGCGTATGACTGTCTTTCTGTGGCGCCGCAGCTTTCGCATGTATATGTTATCACGCCCGATGCGGACGTTCCGGCATCCCATCTGTGTTTCCACGAGTCGCTCACGCAGTTGTCCACGCTGCCTGCGGTAGTCAGGGAATTTCCGGACACCGTCGGGGAGGAGAATATGATGAAGCTGACGTTTCTCACCAGTTTTTCGGAATATACCACGGTGTTACCGCTGGTCACGTTTATCACGGTACCGGCAGCAACGCGGGAGGAACTCTGCAGATATGCCTGTCCGGAAGGTCCGGATCTCATCATGCCGCTGCTGCCCGCACCGAATACCGTGGCTCCTTCTATAACAAGTTCGCTCTCGCAGTCCAAAGGAGAGTTGTCTCCATTTGCCTGCATGCTGAGCACGGTAAGAGTTCCGCCGTAAAGATAGATGGCTCCGTTGGAGTCTATCCCGTCCCCGGTGCAGTCTATACATACCTCTCCGCCGTATACATAGATGTTGTAGTCCCCTGCTTCTCCGAAGCCGCCGGGACCTCCGCCCGGAAATCCGCCGCCGGGGCCGCCGCCGGGTCTTCCTCCGCCTCCGCGGCCGAAATCATTGCCCCATCCGAACCCGAAATCGGATCCGTTGGATGAGCCGCCTGCGGCGTTGATGCCGTCGTCGCTGGCCTGGATGCGGTATCTTCCGGAGTATATGTACATGTTTGCGGCTTCAAGTCCTTCATAGCTCTTTTTTATTTCGAAATCCGGATCTCTCTCGTATCCGTTCTCGGTGCCGAGCCTCAGTTCATTATTGGCATGTACTCCGTCGTCCCCGGTGCTTATGGCGAAGACCCCGCCCGTTATGGTCACATTGCCGTCGGAATGGATCGCATCGTCTGCGGAATCCACGCTGAATGTCCCGCCGCTTATGGATATCAGACCGTCAAAGTCTTCCTCATCGGTCTCAGGCGAAACCTTGATGCCTTTGGCGCTCATGGTATCACCGTTGAATGATGTGGAGCCACTGCCGCCTCCGCAGGTGATGTCGAAAGTACCCGCGGTGATGGTGATGTTCTCATAGCTCTGGATCCCGTCGGACCCGGCCGTGATCTTTAACGTTCCGCCGTTGATGACTACTGATGACCTGGCCTGTATCCCGTCGCCGCCGGCGTCGATGGTTATCTGTCCGGCGTTTATTGTTATTTTTCCCTCGCTGGCGGTCTCGTCCGGTTCGGACTTCAGACCATCGTTTTCACAGGTGATACCGATATTACCGCCGTTTATCTCTATGGACCCGTCGGAGGCGATGCCGTTGTTCGCGGCGGAGACGCTGATCTTCGCTCCGTTTATAACGATCTTCGAGCCTTCACCGGCCTTGATCCCGTTCTTGCACCGGCTCCCGTCGGCCACGAGAGTACCGTTGCCGTATACCGTGAGCACCGCGCCTTCCCCGTTGACCTTGACGGCAGCTCCCTCGAAGTTGTCGTCAGTCCCGTCCTTCGACGGATCCTCAAGGTCTGTCAGAACCACTCTGCCGCTTATGATCACGTCCGCTGATGCTCCCTTCTTGAGCAGGAGAGGAGCTGTGCTGTCACAGGACAGAGTCAGATCCTGCAGGACCAGCTTCACGCCGGTGACGCCTTTCTTTATGACTATGGAACCGGACCGGCAGCTGCCGGTGACCAGGTATGTTCCCGCTTCTGTTATCGTAAGGGTAGTCCCTTCAGTCTTGTAACCGTCCGTTCCTCCCGAGATCAGGCTTACGCCCGTATCCGTGAAGTTTAACACTGCATCTGCCTGCGTGATGGTGGCGGCAGAGATACATGCCGCGGACATGGCGGCAACGATGACCGCGATCAGCGCGGCTGATACTGCCTTTATATATCTTTTCAGATCATTGACCTCCTTTTTGCAGTACCGGGATGAAGCGCTTTATCTGGCGGATCATCCCGGAAAGGTGTTTTTCTTTCTTTGTAAACTTCCTGATCCACGGCTTTAATAGCCGAAACTGGAATAGTACAGCCCGTTCAGTGTGAATTCCTCGGTTTTTTCTCCGGAGGTCAGCGTATACGTGCCGCCCTCCTCCATGTCAGGTGATGAATAAATGATGCATGCGAAGGATCTCTGCAGCTCGACGCTCCACTCCGATCCGTCGTTCACCGAGATCTTTGATCCCGACGGTGACGGCAGGTATATCAGGGCCGACGCCTGGGTGCCTGCGTTGAAGTTGCTTATCCTCTCGCCATTTCCGGTGGCGATTATATATCCCCCGGTGACAGAGAGCACATGCTCTTCCCCGTCGCCGTAATCGAATACGCTGTTGCTCCTGTTGGAAGGGCCTTCTACCACCAGCATGCCGCCTTCGATATATATGGAATTGTTGGAATCGATGCCGTCGCCCACTGCGTTCACATATGTGTTCCCGCCGGATATGATCACGTCACCCACCGTATATGATCTGCCTGAAAGTGATATGCCCTCGGTCCTGGATCCCATCTCCACCGACGTGTTGATACCGTCATCGCTGGATACGATACTGACATCGCCGCCGGTTATGAGCACCGATTCGGCGTCGATGCCTTCATAGGCTTTTGTGATCCGCACACTGCCGCCCGAGATTTCTGCTGCCCCGTCGGCGGATATCCCGTCGTCGCTGCAGGCGATGCTGACCTCTCCCGCCTCGATGAGTATGCTCTTCTCTGAATGGACTCCGTCATCCGCTGTTGAGATGTCTGCATACGCGCCTCTCAGGTATATGTTGCCTTCGCACTTAAGGCCCTTCTGAGACCTGTCGGACAGGGGATATGACTGTCCTCCGCCCGCCGTAAGGACGATGGTACCGCCCTCAAGGGACATGAATCCCGTATAATCCACAGGTTCCGAAGTCCCTATGTCCACGGCGTCGTACCCTGCGTCCACGGTCACGGTGCCATCCGTCATCACGAAATATCCGGTGCCCTCGTCGGAGTCCACCTTAAGGCCGTCCCGGCCCGACGTGATGTTTATCTCACCGCCGCCGATCCTTATGGAATCGTTGGCCTTGATGCCGGCGTTTGCGGAAGTTATGTTCAGCACGCCTCCGGTGATGACTATGTCGTCATTGCCTTCGATACCGTGCTTTGCCGAGATGATGTTCAGCGTTCCGGAACCGCTGAAGCTTATGTCATCCTTTGAGTATATCGCCCCGTCTGAGGCTTTGGTGTTCTCGAGTGACGACGTGCCAACGGACTGGAAGATCACCTTGTCGGCGTCCTTCACGTATACGCAGGAACCGTTGTTTTTCATTGACACGTTGTCGAAGATGAGATAGATGTTTCCCGATTTATCCCCTTCATCGATCACGATCTGAACACCGTCGGACTCGCCCTGTATAAGGTAGATCCCCTTCGCAGTTATCCTGACCTCCGTTCCGGAAGAACCTCTTGTGGAATCAGAGAGTGTACCCGTGCCGCCGGAAAGGGTTATCACGGCGTCCGGCTCCTCAAGATAGGCCTCTCTGAAGTCGCCGTCCGAAAAATATCCGCCGGTATCACCGGTGTCCTCTGGCTCCTCCGGAGGATCCGTTACCGTGCACCCTGCGAGAGCCGCCGCCATTGACAGCAGCGCCGCAATGAGCAGACAAAAAATCTTGTTTCTCATATCCACTACCCGTTCTGTCAGAGCTGGTTGGTCTCTTCCACGTACGGAAGAATGGCTATCTCGAGATTCCCGTTCTTCGTCCTCAGCTCGTCGATGAAAGCTTTTTCCTCTTTCGGATCTTTCATGACTATCCTGTAGGAAAGTCTGAACATGGAGCCCATTCCCGTAGTCTTTACTCCCACGGATTCATATTTCTTGAGATAGTGGGAAAAGATGTCGTCGAACGCACCCGTGTATTCCAGGGATTCGGGTATCGTGACCCTCAGCAGCTGTTCTGAAGCCCTGCCCCGGTGTTCGAATATCGGCAGGAACGAAACCAGAAGGAATATTACGCCGAGGCCCAGCAGGATTATGGCGCCGTACCCCAGATATCCCATTCCGAACGCTATGCCCGAACCCATGGCTATCAGGACGGAAACGATCTCGTCCGCACTTCCCTGGGCCGATCTGAACCTGATCAGGGTGAACGCTCCGCCGATGGCGACGCCCGCCCCGATGTTGCCGTTTACGAAGGTGATGACCGCTGCGACAACGAACGGTACGAGGGATGTCACGAGGAAGAATCTTTTGGTGGACCTGATCCTCAGGCTCATTAGCCATGAGAAGATGAATCCCGCCGCTATGGATACCCCGGCCATCAGGAAGAACTGCGCCGGTGTCACTGTTGATGTGTAGATGGAGTCAAACATTTGATCGTCCTCACTTTGTCAGAAATTGCCTGTAACTTTAAGCAGCTGCTGGCGGTAGGCTTCGCCGTATTTGGAATAGCTTCCCTTGTATATGTGTCCGTCTGAAAGTATTTTGGTCAGCCACAGAGGCATGGATTCCTGGACCTTGATTTCAAGGATCGTCTGTCCTCCGTCGAGAAGGGAGATGCCGTCCATGGACTCCGTGAGCCTCAGATGGTCTGTCCTGTATCTGGGATCCTCGTCAATGGTGAGCCTCAGGTTCCCTCCGGACTCGAAGTACGCCGTCCTGTCGTATATGATGAGACAGGACGGGACCAGGTTCCCGTAATAGTCCCTGAATGTGGTTATTTCTGAGTTTATCTGGCCCGCGGCGCATATGTCGCCCTCCCCGGCGAAGAACCGTTTCACGAGAGGTATCGTGGTCTGCACCCTTCTCTTGTATACAATACCGTAGGCTTTTCTCTTGAGTTCAAGATATACGGGAGAGGTTTCGGTGGCAAGACCGTATGACCTGAGCCTTATCTTTTCCTTGAATTCCGGTTTTTCCACGCTGGTCCTTATGAGACGGAAATCGGGGGTGTCGTAGTACAGGGACGCGATCGGAGTCTTTCCGTATCTGTCGGGTTGCATATGTCCCTCCAGGCTCTTTTTCAGATACTCCGTCTGATCCGCTGACAGTATGTACTTAAGCTCATACCGCTTCATCACCACAACGGGCTTCTCTGCGATCCCGACGGCCTGTTCAGCAACAGCGTCCACGCACGCCACCTCCTTTCTTCCGTTCTTTTATGATCTGCCCTACAGGGCTATCGTGAGCCTGAAAGTTCCCTTTTCGACCTTGGCACTGACTCTTCCGCCGTGGCTCTTTATGATATCCTTCACGTACGCAAGTCCCAGACCGTCGTTTCTCTGTCCCGTCCCCGGGTCGGTCCCGGCTGCGTTCTTAAGGGTAGTGAACCTGTCGAACACGATGTCGCAGGGCCCGTCGTCCAGATCCGCGTCATTCGTGAACACCACCGTGATCCTGTCGTTCGCCCGGGTCATCCTGATGCCGCATTCCGTCAGCGAATACTTGAGGGAGTTGGTCACCAGCTCGTCGAATGCCTTCTTCATTCCGTCAGCGTCGCATTTCAGCGTGACGTTCTCCTCGATCTCCTTCGTGATCCTTATGCCGCGTTCCGCGAACTTCTGGGCTTTTCTCTCCAGCCTTTCGTCCAGGAGACCGGACAGGTCCACGTCCGCCCTGTTTTCCGCGTCATCTTCGTAAATCGCCAGATTCGAGAGCTTCTTGATGACTCTTCCCATGTTCCCGACCTGTTTCCTGATGGACGCCGTCTCCTCGCTCATGCCGTGCTCCTTCTCCAGGATTTCGTTCTGGGCGCTGATCACGGTAAGGGGCATTCTGAACTCCTCCTCGGCGCTGGAGATGAACTGTTTCTGTTTCCTGTCGGCGTCGTTTATCGGTGCGAATATCTTTTTCCTTATGAGGCTGAGGAAGATGTAGCTGAGGATCAGGCCTGCGGCCCATCCCACCGCCGATATGATCAGTATCCTGTAGGATGTGTGCAGCTCCCGTCCCTGATCCACCACCGTGACGAAGGTCCTTCCGCCCTCGGTATAGACCCTGTACCTGTATATGACGTTGGTCCAGCCGATGTCCTCACTCTTCAGTCTGTCAGCCAGTTCCAGCGCCCCGGATTCCGAGATCGCCGACATCCTGTATTCTATGAGCTCTCCGGTATCGGATCCCTTGGGATAGGCTACCGTGAAGAATCTCAGCGAGTTGTTCATCTCGGGAGAATCAGGTCCCATGACGCCCGGCCGGAATTCTTTATCCGCATCCTGTGCCTGGGAGCCAGGGGGATTCTTCTTTCCGTTTTTGTCACCCTGCGCGTTCAGCGTTCCGTGCTGCTCAGCGATCCTCGAGGTCAGCGCGTCCGCGTCTGATGCCGCCATGGTGAAATTCACGATGTTGATCACTCCCAGTATCACCGTCAGGAGCACGAACACCGCAAGCATCGCGTACCATAAGAACTTTTTGTCCGCCTTACTCATCGCTTCTCACCAGTTTGAATCCTTTCCCGTTCACGAATTTTATCCTGAGCGGATATCCCGTCTTTTCAAGTTTCCTGTTCAGCGACTCCGTGCAGGACATGGCATATGATATGTCCGCGCCGTCGCCGCCCGTGCCGTCGTTGTCCGAGGCGAATCTCATGAGGTTCCTCTCTGCCATTGTCACCGGCCATCCGCCTATGCGGTTGTTGTATATCTCGACGGAGATCCCGCCGGACTCAAAGGATTCCCTCACGCCGTATGACCCTGCAGCCTTCCTTATGATGCCTGTCAGTTCCTCCGGTGAGAAAGGCAGGGGAACGTATTCCGTCACCGGATCCTTCCCGCACAGGATTCCGGACGTCAGTTTCCTGTACAGCAGCACCGCAGAGGGGATCTTCTTCATGTCGAGTCTCGACACGACGGTCCTCCAGTTCACCCGGGGCAGCTTTGCGTCGATGACGCACACGTCGAAATCCTCCTCCGCCGTGAGACCAAGCACCGCAGTCCCGTCGAAGGCAGTCCTGACATATTCAAACTCTTCCGATAGCAGCCTGCCGTATGCTTCAAGGAAATCCCTGTCCGCGCAGGCAATCAGTATCCGCATTTTTCTCACGCCCTTCTTCTGTTCTTTGACTGGATTATATCATAATTTCCTTAGAGAAACCTTAATTTTCTTTGACCAAACAAAAAAAATATGCTAAAATCGTGAAAAAATAGTACTTCTGAAAGGAGAGCGGCGGTGAAAGACCTGACTATAGGCATAATAGCGCATGTGGACGCGGGCAAGACCACACTTTCGGAAGCTCTCCTTTACAGGACTGGAAAGATCAGAAAGCTCGGGAGAGTGGACAGCCGCAACACATATCTCGACACCCATGAGATAGAGAGAGACCGCGGTATCACTGTATTCTCGAAGCAGGCCATGTTCGAGACCGGAGATTCAAGGATCACACTGATCGACACTCCCGGGCACACGGATTTCGCGGCGGAGGCCGAGCGAGGCATATCGGTCATGGACTACGCAGTGCTCGTCATATCCGGAACAGAGGGCGTCCAGGTCCACGCCGAGACCTTATGGGAACTGCTTTCGAGATATTCCGTCCCTACGTTCATATTCGTGACCAAGATGGATCTGTCGGTGTTTCCGCCTGAAGAGCTCATGGACGGGATCACCCGGAGCCTGTCCGACAGCTGCATAGACTTCTCGGATATGAAAAAAGCCTGCGAGAAGGCCGCCATGGCGGACGAAGAACTGCTGGACGAGTATCTGGCGACAGGCGCAATCAGCGTATCCAGCCTCAGAAAAGCAGTTAATGAAAGAAAGATCTTCCCCTGCTTCTTCGGGAGCGGTCTCAGGCTCAGCGGCATAGATGAGCTGCTCTACGCCTTCGATGCGTATACTGAAGCAAAGGAATACCCCGCGGAATTCGCGGCCAGGGTATTCAAGATAGCACATGACAGCCAGGGAAACCGGGTGACCTTCCTGAAGATGACCGGCGGTGAGATCTCTGTGCGCCAGCCCGTACGGTACATCACGGACCGTGACGAGGAGATCGAGGAAAAGATCACATCAGTGAGGTTCTATTCGGGAGAGAAATACGAGACCGCCGACAAATGCCCCGCAGGCAGGGTCTGCGGAGTGACGGGGCTTTCAGCCACGAAGATCGGCATGGGCCTCGGTGCCGAGAAACGCAGCTCGTCCCCGTTTTTCGAGCCGGTGCTGACATACAGGATAGTCCTTCCGAGAGACGTGGACGCGAAAAAGGCCTTTTCGGAACTGAAATCCCTTGAGGAGGAGGAGCCTCTGCTGAGGCTGGTCTGGAACGAAAGGTTCGGAGAGATAAACGTACAGGTGACAGGCCAGGTACAGTGCGAGGTCCTCACCGTGCTCATAAAGAACAAGTTCGGATACGACATCACATTCGGCCAGGGGAAGATAACGTATAAGGAGACCATAAGCGCTCCCGTTGTGGGCGTGGGGCATTTCGAGCCGCTGCGTCACTACGCTGAAGTGCACCTGCTGCTGGAGCCACTTGAGAGCGGATCCGGGATAGTCATAGACAACGCAGCAGACGAGGATCTTCTCGCCACCTCGTGGCAGAGGCTGATACTGTCGGCCCTTGAGGACAAGAGGCACCGCGGCGTGCTGTGCGGCGCGCCGCTGACCGACGTGAAGATCACACTGGTCGCCGGCAAGGCCCATCTCAAGCACACCTCCGGCGGCGACTTCAGGGAGGCGTCGTCGAGAGCCGTGCGCCAGGGGCTCATGAAACTGAGATCCATAGGCAAGTGCGTACTTCTCGAACCCTACTACAGCTTCAGGCTGGAGGTCCCTTCCGAATGCATCGGCACAGCCATGTCGGATATCCTTTCAAGGGACGCGAAATTCCGGGAGACCGAATCGAGGCCCGGATACTCCTGCCTTACCGGAACGGTGCCGGTGGCAACGGTGGGAGACTATCACCTGAGGGTGTCCGACTATACCCACGGCAAGGGAAAATTCACAGTGCGGTTCGAGGGATATCTGCCATGTCACAACGAAAAAGCGGTCATAGAGGCCTCGAACTATGATCCCGAGGCCGATCTGTTCAACCCTCCCCACTCCGTATTCTGCGCAAGAGGCTCCGGATTCGTGGTGCCCTGGCATCAGGTCGGCGACTATGCCCACCTGACCGCAGACGGACGTCTGACATCCGGTTCCGGCTCTGAGGTGAAATACGTCTCCAGACCGGTCAAGATCGATGAGAAGGAACTGGAGGCCATAATGGAACGGGAGTTCGGGCCCATAAAGCGGAGGATATACTCGAAGGCCGCGGAGACCTCCGTTTCACCGAACGTGAAGAACCCGAAATACAAAAAATCCATGTACATAATCGACGGCTACAACGTCATCTTCGCCTCTCCCGAACTGTCGGAGATCGCAAAGACGGATCTTGAGAGCGCCAGGACGCACCTCTGCGGCATCCTGCAGAACTACCGGGCTTTCACCGGCAAGGACATAATCGTCGTGTTCGACGCGTACAACGTGAAGGGCGCCGTCGAGAGGAAGCAGGAGATCAACGGACTGAAAGTGGTCTATACGAAGGAAGGGGAGCTCGGCGACACCTACATCGAGCGTCTCATATATCAGATAGGAAAGGATTTTTCGGTGAGGGTCGTCACTTCCGACGGCATGATACAGCTCCAGGCCCTGAGGACGGGCATCCTGAGGCTATCTGCCAGGGAATTCTGGTCCGAGATCACATATGTGGATGACGAGATAAACGTAATGCTCGAGAACCTCAAGAACGAGATAGAAAAATCGGAAAAGAAATAACGGAAACGGTATGGCGCAGAAAGGCTCCGGACGCTTCTTCACGGAAGCAGCCGGAGCCCTTTTATTCAGTTACAGGTTGTGGAGGTGAACTACCCCGACTTATAGAAGTCGGAGCTTCCTGCTTCAACCATTACTGCATTTGAAGCAATAACGTTGCGCCAAATGTCTTACATAATGTCCACAGGCGTATTTGTTCGGGCTATTCCATCCCTACAATTTGCGTTAGATGTGTTGTTTTATGCCTGATCCCTCAAGATCCTTAATCCTTCGTGCAGGATGTTTATTGCCGCATTTACATCTCTGTTGTGATGCTCATGGCAGCACGGGCATTCCCATTCCCGTATGCTGAGATCCCTGACGGATTCATTCCGGTATCCGCATTTGTGACAGATCTGGCTGCTCGGAAACCATTTGTCGACTTTCACGAAATATTT
>JAEEGL014360960.1_pt1 | contig 13763 bp, 11 predicted proteins | sample 9134231 | NCBI WGS metagenome assembly JAEEGL01 (sample SAMN16246548, study PRJNA631951) | gut metagenome | biome: gut microbiome; feature: rumen; material: fiber-attached | host: Bos | place: Iran: Karaj | collected 2018-10 | reverse complement strand
TACCCTTCGGAAGCAGACTCCCTTTTGGGGCGAGCCCTATTATTCTACTATTTCACGCCTCGTTTGTCAAGAGGTTTTTTTAATTTTTTTCGGGATTTTTCAAAATTGATCGGTTTTTTGAAAAACGCCCTTTCTTTTGGCGTTTTCCTATGGTATAATAGTGGTCGGAACAGCCGTTTTGCGGCAGGAAAGATAAGGAAAGCGACGGGCTTTTGCCATGAGAGAGAAAAAACCGAAGAACTGCCGTCTCAACCAGGTGGGCGGACAAGCCGTACTGGAAGGCGTGATGATGAAGGCGGGGACGCGCACCGCGACCGCCTGCCGTCTTCCGAGCGGGGCGATCGCCGTCGTCCCGGACGAGTTCGTTTCGGTGCGCAAAAAACACAAGATCCTGAATATCCCGATCGTGCGCGGCGTGATCAACTTCGTCGAGATGCTGATGCTGAGCATGAAGACGCTGACCGCCTCGGCGGAACTCGCCGCGTCGGAAGAGGACGACGCGCCCTCCAAATCGGCGTTCACCGCGGTCTCCGCCGTCGCGACGGTGCTGGGCGTTCTGCTCGCCGTCGCACTCTTCCTGTTCTTGCCCAAGGTCGCGGTCGCGGGGATTGAAAAACTCTTCCGCGTGTCGCTCGGGATCTGGGGCGCCGTGATCGAAGGGTTCATCAAGATCGCGTTCTTCCTTTTATATTTAATACTGGTCTCCCTGATGCCCGATATCCGCCGCACCTTTGAATACCACGGCGCGGAGCACAAGAGCATCGCCTGCTACGAGGCGGGCGACGAACTGACGCCCGCAAACGCGAAAAAGCACACGCGGTTTCACCCCCGCTGCGGGACCAGTTTCCTTTTCGTGATGCTGGCGCTCGGGATCGTGATCGGCGTGCTGCTCCGGATCTTTCTTCCCGCGAGCGTGATCGGCAACCACCTGCTCTACACCGGGATCCGGCTGCTGGTGCTGCCGCTGGTGGTCGGCGTCGGTTTCGAGTATATCATGTTCGCCGGAAAGCACGACAATATCGTGACCAAGATCTTTTCCGCCCCGGGGCTCTGGTTCCAGCGGATTACGACGCGCGAACCCGACGAGAGCCAACTCGAGGTCGCCATCACCGCCCTGAAGTACGCGCATATCGACGCGTTCCCCGACTTTGACCGCGACGCCGTGACCTACCGCCCGAAGGAAAAGGGCGAGGGGGCGCCCGAAGAAGGCGCTCCGGAAAGCGGATCAGCGGCGGAAAAAATGAAAAAAGATTCTCCGGACGCAAGTTCCGTGATTGAACTATCCGAGGACAACTATCGGATCTTGCCAAACGAAAACTCTAATAACGATGACGCTCTCTGATCTTAGCCGGCGGCTGTCCGACGCGGGGATCGAGGACGCCGACGTCGAAGCGCGTCTGCTCTTCTCACACGCAACGGGGCAACCCGCCCACCGCCTGATCGGCGGGGATCCCGCCTGCGACGCCCCCGCGCTCGAAGAACTGCTCGCAAAGCGGCTCGACCGCGTTCCGCTCGCCTACCTGCTCGGCGAGGTCGCGTTCTGCCGCGAGACCTACCGGGTGACGCCCGACGTGCTGATCCCGCGTCCCGATACCGAGATCCTCGTCGAAGAGGCGATCAAACGGATCCCCGCGGGCGCACGTTTCGCAGATCTCTGCTGCGGCTCGGGCTGCATCGGGATCTCGGTGCTGGCAAATCGCCCGGATCTTTCTTGCGTATCGGTCGACCTTTCCCCCGCCGCGGTTTCCCTGACGCGCGAGAACGCAAAGCGAAACGGGGTCTCCGACAGGATCGCCGTCCTCTGTGCCGACCTGTTCGCGCTTCCCGCCGAATTGTCCGGATTTGGCGCGTTTCTTTGCAACCCCCCCTATATCGCGAGCGGGGTGATCCCGACGCTCTCGCCCGAGGTTCTGCACGAACCGCGGGAAGCGCTCGACGGCGGGGCGGACGGGCTTGCCTTTTACCGCGAGATCGCCCGCCGGCTGCCCGCGATCCTCGCCCCGGGCGGGATCGCGCTGCTCGAGATCGGGTACGATCAAGCCGACGCCGTGACCGGACTCTTCTCGGCTTGCGGCGCCGCCCCCGAGATCCGCCGCGACTACGGCGGCAATCCGCGGCTCGCGATCCTCTCCCGCCCCTGAACCGTCCCGCCGCCCCCCGCATAGAATAGAAGGACCGCGCAAGCGGAATCCTTTCTTCGGGGGCGACTATGGCGCGACCTGTTCTCGGCGTCCTGTTCGGCGGCAAAAGCAACGAACACGACGTCTCGCTTCTCTCCGCCGCCGCGATCATCCCGGAACTCGACCGGCAGCGTATCCCCCGCCTCGCGATCTACCTCGACCGCGACGGGAGACCGTGGCTGTACGGGGGCGACGCCGGGGCGATCGAAGACGGTTCTTTCAAAGACGATCCTTCGCTGTTCTCCCCTGTCAACTTGGTGCAGGGCGGCGTTTTGACCCGCGAACCGAGGGGGTTCTTTCCCCTTTCGGGCGTCTTTCCCGCCGTGCACGGCGGCTCGACCGAGGACGGTCGGCTACAGGGTTTTCTCGGCTGCCTTTCGATCCCGTACGCGGGATCGGGCGTCGAAGCCTGCGCCGTCACGATGAACAAGGCGCTCTGCAAGACCGTTTTATCCGCCGCCGGGATCCCGGTCGCGGGCGGGTTCGCGGAGACCGTCGAAGATCCGTCCGACGCGATCGGACGCGTCGAGGGGACGCTCGGCTACCCGGTCTTCGTCAAGCCGGCGCGCTCGGGCAGTTCGATCGGGGCGGGCTGCGCCCGGAACCGGGCGGAACTGATCGCTCTGATCGAAACGGCGCAAAAGACCGACCGTCTGCTCCTCTTTGAACCCCTGATCCGCGGACGCGAGATCGAGGTCGGGGTGCTCGAAAACGAGACCGGCGTCCCGATCGCCTCCCCGCCCGGCGAACTCTTTTTCGACGCGGGCTTCTACGACTACGATACCAAATACGGCGTCGGGGCAACCGTCGCGATCCCCGCCGACCTTCCCCGCGCCCTCTCGGAGCGTTTGCGCGAACTGGCGCTCTCCGCGTTCCGGGCGCTCGGCTGCCGCCATTTTGCACGGGTCGATTTCTTCGTCTCGGACGGCAAACCGATCTTAAACGAGGTGAACGCGCTGCCCGGCCTGACCGAAAAGAGCATGTTCCCGCGGCTTGCCGCCGCCATGGGCGTCCCGTTTCCCGCATTGGTACGCCGTTTCGTCGCCTTCGCGACGGGAGATCCGATTTGATCGGCGTGTTCGACAGCGGGATCGGCGGGCTTTCGGTGCTCTCGGCGCTCCGCGCCGCGTACCCTCGCGCCGACCTTCTCTACTACGCCGACACCGCGCGGCTTCCCTACGGGGGACGCTCGCCCGCCCTGATCCGACGCTTCGCCCGCGAGGCGGGGGAACGCTTCGCCGCCCTCGGCGCGGACTATCTGGCGGTCGCCTGCGGCACGGTCTCCGCGCTCGCGCTCGACGAGATAACGACCGCCGCGCGCTGCCCCGCGTCGGGTGTAATCCGACCGGCGGTCGATCTGCTTGCCCGGGACGGACGGCGCCGCGTCCTGATCCTCTCGACCGAGGCGACGGCGAACGCGCGCGCCTTTGAAACAGAACTTTTGGCGCGAATCCCGGGCGCCGTCGCCCTCTCGCTCGGCTGTCCGCTCTTCGTTCCGCTGATCGAGAACGGATTTTTTTCGCCAAACGATCCCGCCGTCCTCTCGCTTCTCGGGCGGACGCTCTCGCCGGGGCAGACCTTCTTTCCCGACGCGGTTCTGCTCGGCTGCACGCACTTCCGTCTGCTTGCGGGGGCGATCGCCTCCCTGTTTCCGGGGGTCCCGCTCTACGATTGCGGTGAAGCGGCGGCAGGGGCGGTGCCCGCAGAATTCGGGCGGGGCGACGGCACGCTTCGCGTCCTTGTCAGCGACGCGCCAGAGCGGTTCCGCCGGGCGGCGATCCGGGCGGGCGGACTTCCCGACGGCGTTGTAGTCGAAGCCATTCAACAGGAATAAAAAGAAAAGGATATAGAAAGAATCATGGCAAAATACAGGCAGGGCAGGATCAACGACGCGGTCGCGCAGGAGATGGCGATCGCGCTCCGGGACGTCCGGGATCCCCGGATCGTCTCCAACATGGTTTCCGTCACCCGCGCCGACGTGACCAAGGATCTCAAGATCGCGAAGGTGTATTTCTCCTGCATGGGAGACCAAGGCGAAGCCAAGCGCGCACTCTCCGGCGCGGCGGGGCTGTTCCGCCGTCATCTCGCCTTGGCGCTGAACCTCCGGATCACGCCCGAACTCGTCTTCGTCCCCGACGGCTCGATCGAGCACGGGGCGCGGATATCCGAACTGCTGCAACAGATCGGCGCCGAGCGCGCCGAACGTGAAGCCAACCGGGAGCAAAACGAGGAGACCGAACAATGAGCGAACTGTCTTTTTCCGAACTGGTCGACCGGGTGATCGCCGCCGAACGCCCGATCCTTCTGACGCACACGCGTCCCGACGGGGACACGGTGGGTTCCTGCGCCGCGCTCGCGTCGCTCTTTGACGCGATGGGGCGGAGCCCGATCGTCGTTTCTCCCGATCCGATCCCCCGCCGCCTCGCGTTTCTGACGGAGGGCGGGTGGTTCGCGCCCGTCAAAGAGTATCCCGCGGACGCCACCGTGATCGCGGTCGACGTCGCCTCTCCCCAACAACTCGGCTCTCTGCAGTCTGTCTTTTCCGGCGCGCTCGCGCCGTCGTTCATGATCGACCACCACGAGCGGGGCGTGGCGTTCGCGCCGCGCTACCTCCGCGCCGACGCCGCCGCGGTCGGGGAGATCGTCTACGACCTCGCGCTCGAACTGGTGAATCGCGGCGTCCTGCCCGCGATCCCGCCCGCCGCCGTCAACGCCGTCTTCGCCTCGATCAGTTCGGATTCGGGGTGCTTCAAGTATTCAAACGTCACCCCGCGCACCCACCGGACCGCCGCCTCTCTGATCGAACTCGGCGCCGACGCGCCCGAGATCAACCGCCTGCTCTTCGACGTGAAGTCGGCGGAATGCCTCTCTGCCGAGGGATACGTCGCCTCGCACGTCCTGTCCACCCCGGACGGAAAGATCGCCTGGGTGCTCGTGACCGACGCGATCCGCGATCAACTCGGGCTTCTGGACGAGCATTTTGAAACCGCGATCGACGTAGTGCGCTCGCTCGAGGGCGTGGAGATCGCCATGACGGTCAAGGAGAGCCCGGACGGGAAATACAAAGTCTCGCTCCGCAGCACGGGGCTCGACGTCGCGAAGGTCGCCGCGACGCTCGGCGGGGGCGGTCACGCCCGCGCCGCCGGGTGTTCCCTCTCGACCGACACGGCGGAGGAAGCCGCCGCGATCACGGTCAAAGCCGTGCTCGACGCGATGGGCGCCTGACACAAACAAACAGAGGAGCGGCGGGATGTTTGCCCGCCGCTCTTTTTGCAAAAACGCCGCCCGCCGGGATCCGGCGGGCGGTAACTTTATCGGGTTTATTTCTTTTTGAGCAGTTCTTTCCGCTCGCGTTTGAGCGCGTATTTGGTGGGATAGGGCTCGAGGAACGCGACGGTCGAAGCGGTCTTGGTGCGCAGATCGAAGAGACGCACCGTGTCGATGACCGACGAGGGCAGTTTCTTTTTCTTTTTGAACTTCTTGTAGTTCTTATCGATCCGCTTCCGCAGTTTGGGATCGGTGACGCCGGCGTAAATATCCTTCTTCGACGCGAGTTTTTCGTCCCGGACGTACAGGCACTGCCAGTCGTTGACCTTGACGATGTCGCTCATGCAGAAGATCAGTTTTTCGCGCTTGGATCCGTCGGGCTCCATACCGTAGAGCGAGTAGACCGGATCGCCGTCCGCGTCCTTGCCGTCCACCGCGAGGTAGAGGATCTTTTCGGGGGTGACGGTGACGAGTTTCGCGATGCCGACGACCAGTTCCTCGTAGCAGGTGCCGTCGGTCTTGACGCGGCAGAGAACGTCCGCGTTGTTCTTGAAGAAGACGTAGTCGCCCGAAACGGTCAGTTTCTCTTCGCGCGTGAATTCGGGGTTGATCCCGAGCGCCACGCGGCTCGCGCCGTCGCCGCTGTCGGAGACCGAAAGGCGGAAGAGCGAGACCTGATCCTTGCCGGCGGTGAGGTAGATCCAGTCGTGATCGCGCGCCACGACGTCGCGGGTGTACTTGATCTCCTCACGGAGCGACGATCCGTCGAGCCGCACCGAGCAGAGCGAGCGGAGCCCGTCGTTACCGACGAGGTAGAAGAGCCGTCCGTTGACCAGATCGAACACGTCGTAGACGTTGCGGGCGAGCACCTTTTCGCCGCCGTCGGCAAACCCGTCCTTGACGTAGACCGTCTTGTTGCGGATGCTGTGATGGTCGATCCGGGTATAGACGATCTTGCGGTCGGGGGTGATCGCCACGATCCTGCCGTTGCCCGAGAGTTCCTCGCGGATCTTGCCGGTCGTGAGGTCGAGCGAGCAGAGCGCCTTCTCTTCGCAGAGTTCGACGATCTTTTTCCTCTTCTTGTTCAAAATCTGTTTCAGCGCGTAGTAGTACACGACGCCGTCCGCGACCTCCGCCACGTCGGTCACGCCCTCGGCGAGCAGCGTGAGTTTGCCGGTGTCGAGGTCGAAGCGGAAGAGGTCGCGCCACTCGGTGAAGTCGACGCCCTTCTTGGCGCGGAACTTCCGGTAGGCGACGCCGTGGGCGCGGCAGAAGGCTTTCTTGTCCCGTTTGTCCTTCTTGGGATCGTAGTCGGCGGTGAACAGGATCGTGCGGCGGTCGTCGGAGAGGAACCGGATCCCCTTCGCGGCGATGCTGCCGTAGACCGAGTACGCGCCCATATCGCGCCGTCCCTCTTTGTCGGTCGAGAAGAACGCGATGCCGCATCCGTCCCCGCCCGGGATATAGTAGAGCCGGTCGCCGTAGGCGCCGATCACGTGCGCGCCGCGGGTATCGAAGGACATCGGGGCGCCGGTGTCGAACAGTTTCGCGCGTTCGGGATACACGATCCCGTTCCGGACCAGATACGGTCGGCAGCGGAACCAGAGGACGTCGATCTTGGGATCGTCGGTCGAAACGACGTGGAACCGGCAGAGTTCGGCGATGTACAGTCCGGCGCGGCGGTAGTCGGGGATCATGCGGAAGAGGCGCAGCGCCTCGTCGGCGTTGTTCTTCTCGTACGCCTCGATCGCCTCTTTATATACGCCGGGGGCGTCGATGCCCGCCAGCGCGTAGGTCGCGTCGAGTTCGCGCGTTTTCTTTTCACGGTTCTTGCGCTCGGCTTCGCGGTCGCCTTCTCCCGCTTCCGCCATCAGGGAAAGCAGGGTGTCGACGTACCGGGAGAGCGTGCCCGAAAGACGGCGGAGTTCCTCGGTCGGAACGCCCGCGCCCGACGCGGCGGTCAGCCGATCGGAGAAGCGCCCTTCCTGCGCGCGCAACAGCGCGAGCGCCTCGCGAAGCGCGGGGCTGTCGGCGGAGCCGGTCTCGGCAAGCGCGTCGAGGTTCCGGTCGATCACGCGGATCTTCCGCTTGATGCAGGCGTCGGCGTACTCGATCCCGGCGCGCCAGGTCTCCCGGTCGTCGCCCTTGATGGCAAGGATCTCGTCAAGCAGGGCGTCGAGTTCCTTCGGGGAAAGTGCGGCGGTCAGTTCGGCGTCGGGCTGCCCGCCGAGAAAATGGACGTGGGCGCGCTCTTCCGCCGCCCGGAATCCGAGTCCGGTTTTGGCTTGCAGGGCTTCTTTGCTTCTGAACATGGCTTGCTCTCCTTTTCAGAAATTGAAGAGATGATCGAACGGTCCGCTCCGCATATAGATACACTATCTTACTTTACATTATACAACGGAAACGCAAGATTGTCAAACCTTTTTCGCAGTTTTCCCAAACGGCGTTCCGACCCGCCGAAATTCGCCGCCGCCGATTGACAAAACGCGGCGGGGAAAGTATAATAGACGTAGCACAGAGGGGGACGCCGTCCCGCCGGGGATCCGGCAGGGTACGGCACACGAAAAAATGACGTTAAAAGAACTGCCGATCGGTCGCTCGGCGTCGGTCGTCGAGGTGGGCGGCACGGGCGCGCTCCGCCAGCACCTGCTGGACATGGGCATCGTCCCGGGCGTCGCCGTGACCATGGTCAAGCACGCGCCGCTCGGGGATCCCGTCGAGATCCGGATTCACAGTTACGAGTTGACGCTGCGGCTTGACGACGCGGCGAAGATCAAGATCGCGGAGCAAACCGACGTTCCCGCCCCGGAAGAGGAAGAACCCCCCCGGAAGAGCGCCGCGCACCCCGGGCTCGGCGAAAGCGGGAAGAACTATCACGTCAAAGCCGACGAGAATCCTCTGCCCGCCGGGACCACCCTGACCTTCGCGCTCGCGGGCAACCAGAACTGCGGGAAGACCACCCTCTTCAACCAGTTAACCGGCTCCAACCAGCACGTCGGGAACTTCCCCGGGGTGACGGTGGATAAAAAGGACGGACCGATCCGCGGGTACAAGGGGACCCTCGTGACCGACCTGCCCGGCATCTATTCCCTCTCCCCCTACTCCTCGGAAGAACTGGTGACGCGGGCGCACATTCTGAACGAGAAACCGCACTGTATCATCAACATCGTCGACGCGACCAATATCGAGCGAAACCTGTACCTGACCATGCAACTGCTCGAACTCGAGGTCCCGACCGTGCTCGCCCTCAATATGATGGACGAGGTGCGCGCGGGCGGCGGTTCGATCGACGTCAACCGCATGGAAGAGATGCTCGGGATTCCGGTCGTGCCCATCTCCGCCGCCAAGGGCGAGGGCATCCGGGAGTTGATCGACCACGCCGTCCATATCGCCAAATACCAGGAACGCCCGGGACGGCAGGACTTCTGCGATCCCGAGGGCGAGGGCGCGCCGGTCCACCGCTGCCTGCACGGGATCATGCACCTGACCGAGGATCACGCCCGCGCGGCGGGGATCCCGGTCCGCTTCGCCGCCGCGAAACTGGCGGAAGGCGACAAGGAGATCCTGAAATCGCTCGCCCTCGACAAGAACGAACAGGAACTGCTCGAACATATGGTGAAGCAGATGGAGAGCGAACGCGGGCTCGACCGCGCCGCCGCCATCGCCGATATGCGCTTCGCCTTTATCCGCCGCGTCTGCCGTGAAACCGTCGTGCGGACCAAAGAGAGCCCCGAACGCCGCCGCAGCGAGAAGATCGACCGGATCTTAACCGGCCGCTTCACCGCGTTCCCGCTCTTCGTTCTGATCATGGGACTGGTCTTCTTCCTGACCTTCAACGTGATCGGGAAACTGCTCTCGGACGCGCTCTCGCTCGGGATCGACGCGCTCGGTTCCCTGGTGGCAGGCTGGCTCGCTTCCGCAAATGTAAACATTGCTTTACAATCGCTCGTGGTGGACGGGATCTTTGCGGGCGTTGGTTCGGTGCTCTCGTTTTTGCCGACCATCGTGACCCTGTTCTTCTTCCTGTCGCTGCTTGAAGACACGGGGTATATGGCGCGCGTGGCGTTCGTTGCCGACAAGTTGTTCCGGAAGATCGGGCTGTCGGGGCGGAGCATCGTGCCGATGCTGATCGGGTTCGGGTGCACGGTGCCGGGCGTGATGGCGAGCCGGACGCTGCCCTCGGAGCGCGACCGGAAGATGACCGTGCTCCTGACGCCGTATATGAGTTGTTCGGCGAAGTTGCCGATCTACGCGTTCTTTTCCGCCGCGTTCTTCGGGCGCTGGGCGGCGCTGGTGATGGCGGGGCTGTATTTCGGCGGTATCCTCGTGGGCGTGCTGATGGCGCTTCTGTTCCGGCGGGTGCTGTTCCGCGGCGAAGCGGTCCCGTTTGTGATGGAGTTGCCTAACTATCGTCTGCCGGGGCTGAAAAACGTCGGTCTTCTCCTGTGGGAAAAGGCAAGCGACTTCCTGCGCCGCGCGTTCACGGTGATCTTTTTGGCAACCCTGGCGATCTGGTTCCTGCAAAGTTATGATCTGCGGCTGAACTATCTCGCGGCGGAGGGTGCGAACGGCGACAGTATCCTCGCGCGGATCGCCGGGTTTGTCGCGCCGGTCTTCAAGCCGCTCGGGTTCGGGTCGTGGCAGGCGTCGGTCGCGCTGATCACCGGGTTTATCGCCAAGGAGAGCGTGGTCTCTACCTTTACCGTTCTGCTCGGCGCCGCCTCGGTCACAACCATCCTCTCGCCGCTCGCAGCGCTTCCCTTCCTGGTCTTTTGCCTGCTCTATACGCCCTGCGTCGCCGCGATCGGCGCGATCCGCCGGGAACTCGGCGTGCGTTGGGCTGCCCGCGTCGTCCTGCTCCAGTGCGCCGTCGCCTGGATCGTCGCCGCGCTCGTCCGCCTGATCGTCTTGCTCTTCGGGGGGGTGTTGTAAAAAATGGCGTGGTTGCAAAGCAATTTGCCAACCGTGATCGTCGCCGCCGTGGTCGTCCTTGCCGCCGCGCTCGCCCTCTTCTTCACCCTCCGTGCCCGCAAAAAAGGCGGCTCCTGCTCCTGCGGCTGCGCCTCCTGCCCCCGTTCAAGCGGGTGTAAGAAGAAGTAACGAGGGGCACGCGCGCTTTCTTGTAAGAAAGCGCCCAAAGAACTTCATTATGGGAATAAGATAAAGCAAAACGGCGTTGCGACGCCGTTTTGCGGTTCTATAGCCGCGACTTTGATCGGTCGCTTTGCTTTTGTTCTATCAACACGCGGAGCGCTTGCCCCGGTCGCGAGCGTCCGGTTTTTTCTTTTTTCTCTTGACATTGACGCTACGTCAAGTGATATGATATAGTATAGAGGAGGCGAGGAGATGTGTCAAAAGCAAGTATATGATATCGCAGAGGTGTGCAAGATGCTTGGCACTACGTCAAGGACTCTTCGCTTTTATGAGGAGAAAGGGATCGTTCAAAGCACCTCGGTCGGATTGTCCTCTCGCCGGCATTATACCGAAGGGCAAATATCTCATATAAAATCCGTTCTTGTCCTTCGCGCGTTGGGTTTGTCCGTGAAGACGATTGCAGCGTTTCAAGCAAAAGGAACGGATTTGAAAGACGCCGTCCTTTCTAAACGCGCAGAAATAGTTGCGTCTATTGATTCTCGCCTTCGTGAAATCGCTCTTTTGAACGACGCTTTGTCTGCGCTTGAATCGGGAAAAGATATTTTCGCCGATCATTGGCGGCATTCTTCCGCTATGAACGCAAAAGAAAAAGCAATCGTGCGAATCTGTACAGACGCCGTTTTAAGCGGAGACACCGACGCGCTCTACGAGCATCTGGCTCCTCGCTTGATAGAATATATGCCGAAAGACGTTTTCCGTGTTGTTCGGAAAGATACGTTGGCTCCCCTTGGCGATTTTGTTTCGGTTGACAAAATCGTTGCAGACGATCGGATTGCAAACAAATTATACTGTTATATCAAGTATTCAAAACTTGGTCTTAAAATCACGTGCGTTTTCCACGGCGGAAAAATTGCCGGGCTTTGGCTTGGATATTACGACACAAACGCGAGGTGAAACGATGAAAAGAATTGCTTTCGTTCTTCTGATAACGGTTCTTGCCTTGTCTTTGACCGCCTGCAGAGTCAATTGGTTCGATCGGCATTATGACGTTCCGTGGTGGACGATTGCCGTTCCGATCGTTGTCTTTGGCGCAATCGTGTGTTTTGCCGCCGGAAAGTATATCGCATCCAAGAAATACGTCTGCCCCAAATGCAACAAATCTTTTTATCCAAAATGGTGGCAGGCGTTTTCCTTTCATATGAATGGCTACCGCGTTTTCAAATGTCCTCATTGTGGAAGAAAGGGCTTTTGTTCGCTTTCAAAAGAATCGGATGATTGACGATGATTGGTTTATTATCACGAAGCCCGCGCCGAACGGCGCGGGCTTCAATTCACGCAAACGCAGTTTGCAATTCACGACGGCGAGCGTTCGCGTCGCCGTCAATTCACGCGATCGGAGATCGCAATTCATGCCGTTGCGATCCGTCGCAACGGCTCTCCTTCGTTTCCCTCTCGCCGCCCGCAGGGCGGCATCTCGTGTTCCCCGAGCAGTGCGAGGGCAACATATCGAAATTGCCGCGGCGGTCGCCGCGGCAATTATATCGAACGGCGCACCGCGCCGTATATCGACAGGGCGCCCGTCCGGGCGCCCGCGTCCTTTATTTCTTCAAAAACCGTTTGAGGAAGCCGCTTCTCTTCGCGTTGTTCCCGTCTCCGCAGGACTTGGCAAACTCGTTCAGCAGTTTCTTCTGGCTTGCGTTCAGTCCCTTCGGCACCTCGACCGTGACGGCGAAGATCAAGTCGCCCTTCCGCTTCGACGAAACCGACGGCATTCCCTGTCCCCTGACCGTGAATTCGGTTCCCGACTGCGTCCCCTCGGGGATCGTGAACCTGGTCTTGCCGGTCATGGTCGGCACTTCGATCTCCGCGCCGAGCGCCGCGTCGGTAAAGGTGATCGGGATCTCGCAGTAGAGGTTGCTCCCTCTCCGCTCGAACAGTTCGTGCGGCCGCACGCGCACCTCGATCAGAAGGTCGCCCGGAGCGCCGCCGTTGCGGCCGGCGTTGCCCTGCCCGCGCAGAACGATCCGCTGCCCGTCGTCGATCCCGGCGGGGATCGAGACCTCGAGCGTCTTGGTCAGTTTCACGTATCCGCTCCCGCGGCAGTTCTTGCACGGGTTCTTGATGGTTTTGCCGGTGCCGCGGCACGCCTGACAGGTCTGTTCGGACTGCATCATGCCGAGCAGGGTCTGTCGCTGCGTGATCACGGTGCCGCGCCCTTTACAGACCGAGCAGGTCTCGATCTTACTGCCCTTTTCGGCGCCCGTTCCGCCGCAGTCGGCGCACTTTTCGATCCGGTCGAACTTCACGTCGCGCTTCACACCGGCAAACGCCTCGTCAAACGACAGATACACCCGGAGCGCCACGTCCTCCCCGTCCATGCGGGCGGTCCGACGGCTCGCGCCGCCGCCCCCGAAGAACGACGAGAAGATATCGCCCATATCGAAGCCGCCGACCCCGCCGAAACCGGCCCCGCCTCCTCCGCCGCCGCCCATCGAGGGATCGAACGCGGCGTGGCCGTAGCGGTCGTAGGCGGCGCGCTTCTCGGCGTCCGAGAGGACCGTGTACGCCTCGTTCACTTCCTTGAACTTCGCTTCCGCCTCTTTGTCGCCGGGGTGAAGGTCGGGGTGGTACTGTTTCGCCAGTTTGCGGTACGCGCTCTTGATCGCGGCGTCGTCCGCGCCCTTGTCTACGCCCAGTACCTCGTAATAATCTCTTTTCGTGTCAGCCATTTTGCGTTTTTCCTCTTTATAGAACGCGGGATCAGAAACGGATCCGCCTGTTGTAGTCGGTGGGAAGGTCCGCGTCGTACAGATGCGCGTCGCAGGACAGTTCGAGCAGTTTCGGGATCACGATCCCGTCGTGCTCCTTGAATTCGATCACGTCCATTCCGGTATAGCCGTGCTCGATCCGCGGGGCGAGCAGGGGGTACGGAATGTCGAGCAGCGACGAAAGGAAGGACATACCGAACCCGAGATGCGCGAACAGCGCGATGCGTTCGTCGGTCGGGTGTTCGGCGATATAGCACCGGTTCTCCCGGTCGTGCCGATAGCCGAGCGAAAGCAGGAACGCGTCGGTCTCGCGCCCCACGCGCGCAAGACCTTCGCCGAAACGGTTTTCGGGCAGGCAGGGCGCCTCGTACCACTTATCGCCGAGCGACAGCACTTCGGGCGAACTGAACTTGCGCCGCAGTTCCGGGATCCAGAAACACCAGTTCTTCCCGTT
>JAEEGL012389128.1_pt1 | contig 13763 bp, 13 predicted proteins | sample 9134231 | NCBI WGS metagenome assembly JAEEGL01 (sample SAMN16246548, study PRJNA631951) | gut metagenome | biome: gut microbiome; feature: rumen; material: fiber-attached | host: Bos | place: Iran: Karaj | collected 2018-10 | reverse complement strand
TTGCCGAGGCCGCTGCCGAGGACGATGCCGATTTCGGGCTGCCGGCCGGCGAGGACGCCGACCAGGTAATCCGCCGCATTCTTGATCCTTTCGATTCGAGGGTCCATAATTGGGTGGTGTTTAGTGTTATTGTATCTGTTTCAGTACTTTGCGGGCTTCGGCGAGGATTTCCGCCCCGCCGGGGATAATGCGGTCCCGCATGACGAACCGCCCGTTCGCGATGACCGAGGAAATGGTGTCGCTGTGCGCGGCGTAAACGAGGTTCGCCAGGAAAGAGCCGGGGGAAATGAAGTAGGAGTTGTCGATGTCCACGATGGAGAGGTCCGCAATGGCGCCTTCCCGGATGACGCCGGTGTCCAGGCCGAGGGCGCGCGCGCCGTTTACGGTGGCGGCGTCCATCAGGTCGTGGAGCGGCATCGCGGAGGGGTCGTTCTCCCAGGCTTTCTGGAAAAGAGCCGTCGTCTTCATCGTCTCGAGCATGTCCAGGTTGTTGGAGGAGGAGGCGCCGTCCGTGCCCAGGCAGATGTTCGCGCCGGCGTTCTTCAGGTCGTCGTAGCGGAACCGGTAGCCGGAGGCGAGCTTCGCGTTGGAGTTGATGTTGTGCACGCAGTTCACCCGGTGCTTGCCGAGGATTTCCACATCGTGGTCACTGAGCCAGATAGTGTGCGCCGCGATGACGTGCGGTCCCAGCACGCCCAGTGAATCAAGGTATTCGGTGGGGGAGAGCCCGTCATGGGCCTGCTTGCAGTCGAGGTTCTCTTTCTCAGTCTCGGAAATGTGGATATGCAGCTTCATGCCGTGGTCCACGGCGAACTGGCTGGCCCATAGGATCATCTCCTCGCTCACGGTATATACGGAATGGACGGACATCGCCAGGTGGGAGACCGAGTCCCAGCCTAAGGAGCGCTCATAAAGCTGGATGCACTTGCGGCGCTGCTTTTCGGCGGTCTCCCGGTCGAACTGGTCCAGGATGACGAAGGAGATGTAAGGCCGGATGCCCATTTCCCGCGCCGCCTCGCGGGCGGAGGGGGCGAACCAGTACATGTCGTTGAAGGTGGTGGTGCCGCTGCGGATCATCTCCAGGCAGGCCGCTTTCGTGCCCCAGTAGATGAACTCTTCGTCCATCTTCGCTTCCATTTCCCAGATCTTCGAGAGCCATTCGTGCAGAGGGACGTCTTCGGTAATGCCCCGGAGCATGATCATGGCCGCATGCGTGTGCATGTTGATGAAGCCGGGGATGACGGCTTTCCCGGTGCAGTCGACGGTCTCGTCCGCGACCAGGCCCTCCGTCTCGGGGAAGGGGAGGATGCGGCGGATGCGGGACCCTTCGATGAACAGGTTCACCGGGGCGCCGTCCAGCTGTATGTTCCGCAGAAGAATCATAGTCCGAAGTCAAAAAAACCGGCAGCGCAGGCAGCCGGTCCATCAGTGGTCAGAACTCTTCGAAACGGACGTCGGTGAAGGACTTGCCGGAGTCTTCTTCCGCGCCGCCTTCCCGGGGTTCGGCCTGGCCGAGGCGGGCGCGGATGAACGCGACAGCGTCCTCGAGCCCTTCGGCGAATTTCTCGAAATCTTCCTTGTAGAGGAAAATCTTATGCTTGTCGTAAGTGAAACTGCCGTCATGTTCCTGGCGGCGCTTGCTTTCGGTGATGGTCAGGTAGAAGTCATTGTTCCCCTTGGTGGCCTTGACATCGAAAAAATAAGTACGCTTTCCCGCACGGACCGGCTTCGAATAGACGTCCTCCGTGTTTCGCTCCTGGGCGCGGGCCCTCTCGTAATCTTCACTGTACATGTCTGTGTCGTTTAATCCGATTTGTTCACAAATGTAGGGAAATTATTTAAAAATCGCTAACTTTGTACAAATTATTTGAAAGCTATGCTGAATCGAAGAATTCTGCGGATCAAGGCCTTCAAAGTCCTGTATTCCTATGCCGAAAACCGGACGATGACACTCAGCGAAGCCCTGTCCGCCCTGGATATCTCCTGCGAGGCGACGAGAGACCTCTACCTGCTCATGCTCTCCCTCGTCGGTCCGCTCACGGCCGAGGCCGCCCGCCGCGCGGAAGCGGCCAGCCATAAATTCAACCCCACCGAAGAAGAGCTCCATCCGAACCTCAAGTTCGTAGGCAACGCCCTCGCCCCCCTCCTGGCGGAGGACCCTGACTTTCAGAAGCTGCTGGAAAAGAAAAAACTCTCCTGGGACCAGGACGACGCCCTGGTGAACCAGCTGTACGAAACGGTCAGGACGCGCCCCTATTACGCGGCCTATCTGGCGGATCCGGAGATATCCCTCGCGCAGGACGTCCGCGTATTCAAGAAAATCTTCGAGAACGAATTGGAGGACAACGACGCCCTCTGGCAGATCCTGGAGGACCGTTCCATCTACTGGACGGACGACCTTCCCTACGTTCTCACGCAGGTCATCCGCAGCCTGGACGACATCGCCCGCAGCGGCCGCTGGGAGCTTCCGCCCCTGTATCAGAGCGACATCCTGGCCGCCCAGGGCAAGCCCGTGGACAGCGACGGCGCTTTCGTCAAGCGCCTCCTCACCGTCTCCTTCGGCCGATTCGCCGAGTACTATGACAAGGTGGCTGGTTCCGTCCGCGGCTGGGACCGCGACCGGCTCTTCACCACGGACATCGTCCTCATCGCCATGGGCCTCGCCGAGGCCGAAACCTTCCCGGAAATCCCCGTGAAGGTCACCATCAACGAGTACGTTGAAATCTCCAAGTTCTACTCCACCCCCAAGAGCCGCTCCTTCGTGAACGGCATCCTGGACCGCCTGATCAAGGAAAGCGCGGCCGAGGGCCGTGTCAACAAGACGGGCAAGGGACTCCTTTAGCAAACTCAAAAGTAACTGAATATGAAGACTCTTTTCCTTCTTCTCCAGGCCCAGGCTCCCGCGCAGGGCGCCGGCGCCTCCATGTGGATCTTTCTCCTGCTGATGTTCGTCGTCATGTATTTCTTCATGATCCGTCCGCAGCGCAAGCAGCAGAAAGAGCTCGAGGCTTTCCAGAACTCGCTCCAGAAGGGCGACAAGGTGATCATCGGCAACAGCGGCATCTTCGGCGAGATCGTCGAGGTGAATGAGCGCACCGCCCTGGTCCGTGTGGACGGCGACGTCAAGCTTCGCGTGGCCAAGCAGGTCCTGACGAAAGATTCCACCGGCGGAGCGCAGTAGTTCCGCCTTCCTTCCGTGGAACGGAAAATCCGGCTGCCGTTGCGGGGCAGGGAGTGGCTGCTTTTCGCCACCTCCCTGGTGATCGCCATGCTCATCTGGTTCCTCAGCAACATGTCCAGGCCCTACTCGGGCATGCTGAGGGTTCCCGTCATCGCGGAATGCAACCTGCAGGGATACAGCAACGTGTCGTCCAACTCGGCGGTCCTGTCCGTCCGCTGCCGGGCGGAGGGGTTCCGGCTCTTGAAGGAGGGGACGGGCCGTTCCCGCCGGCCGGTCCGCGTCGCTTTCGACCGGGCCGACATGCGTCATGACGATGGCGAGCGTTTCTTCGTCACCGGCAATGTGATGAACAACTACCTGCGCCAGATCTTCGGGGACAAAGTGGACGTGGAGGGCATTGTCTCGGACACGCTGTTTTTCCTGTTCTCCGCGGAGAACAACAAGCGGGTCCCCGTCAATTTCACGGGTGACTTCACCTACCGTTCCCAGTACATGTCTTCCGGACCGCTCCGGCTGGTCCCGGATTCGGTGACCGTGTACGGCGAGCAGACCCGGCTGGACCTGATCGACCACGTGTCCACGAACCCCATGTATCTGGACGACGTCCATGAAGCGCAGCATGGCGTCCTCCGGCTCCGGCGCATAAAGGGCGTGCGCCTCTCCGACGAAGACGTCTCCTATGAGCTTCCGGTCTCCCGGTATGTCGAATTGCGTTCCGACCTGCCGGTTTCGGTCCGGAACGTTCCCGCCGGCCGGCATCTCGACGTGTTCCCCTCCAGGGCGACCGTCATCCTTCACTGCACCTTCCCGGTGGGCCGCGATCCGTTCGAATCCTTCGAACTGTTCATTGACTACGCCGACTTCGCCTCGTCCCTGTCCGGCCGCTGTGTGGCCCGTGTTCCGGTTCTTCCTCACACCGTGCTCGACTACCGCATCGAGCCGGCTGTATTCGACTGCATAGAGACCGACTGATCCCATGAAGACGGTCATCCTCACCGGGGGAATCGGAAGCGGCAAGTCCGCCGTCTGCGCCTGTCTCAGGGTGCGGGGCGTACCTGTCTATGATTCCGACTCCCGGACCAAGTCCCTGTATGACCGCGACCCCGCCCTGGTCGGCCGGCTGGAGACGGTGCTGGGCGCCGGCTTGCGTACGGCGGAAGGGCGTCTGGACCGCCGCAGACTGGCGGAAATCATCTTCTCAGACCCGGCCCGGAAGGCCGCCGTCGAGTCGGTCGTCCATCCGGCCGTTCTGGCGGATTTCCGCCGGTGGAAGCGCTGGCAGCGCCCGAAGGGATGGACCTACGGCCCCGTTCCCTTTGTCGTCCTGGAATCGGCCATCATCCTTTCCTGTCCCGTCTTTGACGGCGTGGGGGACCGGGTGGTCCTGGTGGATGCGGACGAGGAGGTGCGGCTCCGCCGAGCCGTCGGGCGGGACGGGGCGGATCCTGAAACCGTCCTGAAACGCCTCCGCGGGCAGCGGTTCGACCTCTCCCGCGTGGACGCCGTTCTCCGGAACGACGGATCCCTGGATGAGCTGTCCGCCGCGACGGACCGCGTTTTTCTGAATTTATTCCTATCTTTGTAAATCTTTAAACGACCATACGACCATGAAAACCGACCTTGCCAAAATCCTTTCCGTCCGCGGCCAGCGCGGACTGTTCTCCTATATCGCCCAGTCCCGCAGCGGCGCCATCGCCGAATCTCTCCGGGACCACCGGCGCACGAACTTCACGGCGAACAGCGGCATCACCACCCTGGCGGACATCTCCATCTACACGATGGAGGGAGAGTTGAAGCTGAAGGAAGTCTTTCTCAAGCTCCAGTCCGTTCTCGGTGACGCCGACGCCCCTTCCTCCAAGGCTTCCCCCGACGAACTGAAAGCGCTGTTCGAGAAAGCCGTTCCGGATTATGACGGCGACCGCTTCTACGTGTCCCACATGAAGAAGGTGGTCGACTGGTACAATGAACTGAAGAACTTCGCCTCCCTCGACTTCGTGGAGGAGGAAGAGACCGAAGCCCCCGAATCCGAAGCGTAATGCCCACCCTGCAGGTCGTCACCCTGGGGTGTTCCAAAAACACGGTGGACACGGAACATCTCCTGTATCAGGTACGGGACTCCTATGAGATCGTGCCGGAAGGGGACGAGCGCCCTGTCGACGTCCAGCTCATCAACACCTGCGGTTTCATCGGTGACGCCAAGGAACAGTCCGTCCAGGTCATTCTGGCGTCCGCCCGGCGCCGGAAGGAAGGGGAGATCGGCCGCCTGCTGGTGTTCGGCTGCCTGTCCCAGCGCTATCCCCGCGAGCTTCCGGACCTGATTCCGGAGGTGGACGGCTGGTTCGGCGCCCGGGACCTGGATCCCGTGATCAAGGCGCTCGGCTGCCGGCCCGATCCGGCCTCGGCCCATCGCCGGGTCCGCACGGACGGCGTGCATCCCTACGCTTACCTTAAAATCTCGGAAGGCTGCGACCGCCGCTGCTCCTACTGCGCCATTCCTTTCATCCGCGGGCCGCACCGCTCCGTGCCGATGGAAACTCTCGTGCGTGAAGCGGAGGAACTGGCCGCCCAGGGCGTCCGGGAGCTGGTGATCATCGCCCAGGACACGACCTATTACGGACTGGACCTGTACAGGAAGCGTTCCCTGGCGGAACTGCTCCGCCGGCTTTCCGCCGTGGAGGGCATCGAGTGGCTCCGCATCCATTACTCCTACCCGGCCGACTTCCCGGAGGACGTCCTGGACGAGATGGCGTCCAATCCCAAAGTCTGCCGTTACATGGACATTCCGCTCCAGCACATCTCCGACCCGGTTCTGGACAAGATGCACCGGCACGTGGACGGCGCCTGGACGCGGGCGCTCATCAGCCGGATGCGGGAGCGGGTTCCGGGCGTGGCGCTCCGCACGACGATGATCGTCGGCCATCCCGGGGAGACCCCCTACGCCTTCCGGCAGCTGCTGAAATTCGTGGAGGAGGCCCGCTTCGAACGTCTCGGTGCCTTCGCCTATTCCGAGGAGGAGGGGACATACGGAGCCGGCCATTTCGAGGACTCGGTCTCCCCGCGGACGAAGAAAATGCGCCTTTCCCGCCTGATGGAACTTCAGCGTGGCATTTCTCTTGCATACAATCTTTCCCGTGTGGGGACGGAAGTCCGTGTCCTGGCGGACGATTTCGTGGACGGTATCCTGGTGTGCCGCAGCGAGTTCGAAAGTCCGGAGGTGGACGGTGAAATCCTGGTGAAGTATGACGCGGACCTCTTTGACGGGGTGGAGCCCTGGTCGCTGGTCGGTCACTTCTTCCGGGTGAGGATCGTCTCCGCCGATGAATATGATTTGACCGCAGAACTTGTCGAATTATGAGAAGATTCACCCTGACCATGGGGCTCGCCGCCCTGGCGCTGGCCGCCTGTTCGCCCCAGACCCTGACGTTGAACGTCGACATGCGCCATCCGTCCAAGTCCGGCATCGACCTGGGCCGGAAGACGATGTCCGTCGTCTACATGGATGACGGCGTCGAGGACACCGCTTTCAGCAACGGTGTGGCCTCCAGCCTCGCCCGCAGCCTGGAGGAGGATTACTTCGCCGGCCGCGAGGCCATCGGCGTGTACAAGATTCCCGCGGATTCCGTGTCCCTGGATCTGATGCACCGGCTGGTGATCGACACGGGAGATGACGTTGTCTTCCTGCTCGGTCCGCCCGCTTTCGGAGAGGTCGCCCTTTCCGAGAACGTCTCCGTGAAGCAGCCGAAAAACGTCGATTCCGCCTATGTCTCCCAGGCGCAGATCCCTTACAGCGCGAAACTGTTCGTCTATGACAGCATGGACAAGCAGGACCGGCTGCAGATTTTCCGCGGAAGCAGCATCCTCCGCACCCAGGTGTATAACAACGGGGTGACCGCGAAGGAGTACCTGAAGGAACTGGCGCTGAAGAACAAAGCGGACGGCGCCGACCTGGTGGGAAAGCAGATCAGCAACCGTTTCGTCCCCACCTGGAAGACGGAGGGTTATTCCCTCTATTATTTCGAGGGCTGGGACGAAGACTGGGTGAACGCCGTGATCCTGGCTTATGACATGAACTGGAAGAAGGCGGCGGACATCTGGATGAAGAAGGTCGGCGACAACAGCTACACCAAGCGCGCCTGCGCCTGCTACAACACGGCCCTGGCCTTCTACATGATGGGCGACCTGAACCTGGCGACAAAGTGGCTGGACCGCGCCGACCAGTACGGCACGCCCGGTCTCTCTCCGGGACTCCGCAAGCGGATCGAGGCCCGGAAATAATTCATGCAGTCCGAGAACGCGTATATGTTTCCGACCTCCGTGAAGGAGGTGCAGGCGCTGGGATGGGATTACATCGACGTAATCATGGTGACCGGCGACGCGTTCGTGGACCATCCGTCCTTCGGGACGGCGGTCATCGCGCGGTGGCTCCAGAAATGGGGCTACCGCGTCGCCGTCGTGCCCCAGCCGAACTGGCGGGACGACCTCCGCGACTTCCGCAAGCTCGGGGCGCCGCGGCTCTATTTCGGGGTCAATTCCGGGGCGATGGACTCGATGGTGAACCATTACACCGCCTCCAAACGCCTCCGGCATGACGACGCTTACACCCCCGACGGCAAGGCGGGCGCCCGTCCGGACTACGCCGTCACGGTCTACACGAAAATCCTGAAGGACCTCTATCCGGACGTCCCTGTCATCATCGGCGGCATCGAGGCCTCCCTCCGCCGTCTCACGCACTACGACTATTGGAAGGACTGCCTGATGCCCTCCATCCTCGTCACATCCGGCGCCGACTACCTCTGCTACGGCATGGGCGAACGCCCGATGCTGGCGTTGACCAAGGGAATCGAGAACCGATGGAACCGCCACAAGATGGAGTCCATCCCCCAGATCGCTTTCTATCATACGGGGAAATACAAGTGTCCGGAGGGGGACTCCCTTTCCTCCGTGTCGCTTCGCGACCCTGTCCGGGCAAATGCTCCGGAAAGGGAGTCCCCATCCGGCGTGTTAGTGCTCCACTCTTTTGAAGAGTGCCGGAAAGACAAGTTCAAGTTCGCGGAGAATTTCCATTGGATCGAGCAGCATGCGAACATGATGCATCCGGATACGATCATCGAGCCCGTAGGGGAGGGGTATGTGCAGATCAACCCGCCCTATCCGACGGCGACGGAGGCGGAGATGGATTCGTTCTGGGACCTGCCCTTCACGAAGCTGCCGCATCCGAGGTACAAAGGGAAGCGGATTCCGGCCTATGACATGATCAAGTTCTCGGTCAACACGCACCGGGGCTGCTTCGGCGGGTGCAATTTCTGCACGATCGCGGCGCATCAGGGCAAGTTCATCTCCTCCCGCAGCGAAGCGTCCATCCTGAAGGAGGTCCGCGCGCTGAACAACCTGCCGGACTTCGCCGGCAACATCTCCGACGTGGGCGCCCCGACGGCCAATATGTACGGGATGCACGGGAAGAACCGGGAGATTTGCGCGAAGTGCAGGCGGCGTTCCTGTCTTTTCCCGGCCCGCTGCCCGAATCTGAACTGCGACCACACGCGCCTGCTGGACCTGTACCACAAGATTGACGGGACCAAGGGAATCCGTCACTCCTATATCGGCAGCGGCATCCGCTATGACCTGTTCCTGACCGAGGACGGCTTTGTCGACGACAGCTCGAAGCCGTACTTGAAGGAGCTGATTCTGGACCATACTTCGGGCCGCTTGAAGGTGGCGCCGGAACATACCGAGGACCACGTGCTCCAGAAGATGGGAAAGCCCTCCTTCCGCCTGTTCGAGCGGCTCCGGAAGGAGTTCGACCGGGTCAACCGGGAGGCGGGGACCCATGTCGGACTGGTGCCGTATTTCATATCGTCGCATCCCGGATGCACGCTGAAAGACATGGAAAGGCTGGCGAACCATCCGGCCCTGAAGGGGATCTGGATGGACCAGGTGCAGGATTTCACGCCTACGCCGATGACCACTTCCTCCGTGATGTTCTGGTCGGGATACGACCCCCGCGACCTCAAGCCCGTTTTCACCGAACGGGACATGGAACGGAAACGGGCGCAGAAATCTTTCTTTTTCAGGAATTCGTCAAAAAAAAGTCGGGAGGGTATTGCCAAATCAAAAAAAGGGAATTAATATTGCATCCGTAAACTTAAACCCGACTACAGATGGCAGACAATAAGAAAAGACACGTCGTAAGCTATGAGAAGATGCCTTTGAATCCCGAACTTGCGGCCGCATTCGCCGAGAAGTACCCCCGTGGATTCACCGACTACCTGACCGACCTCGTGAAATATCCGAAACCGGACGGGACCTCGTTCTACGCCGTGACTGTGGAGATTCCCGACGCCATCTACCTGGTGAAGATCAACGTCAAGACCGATGACCTCGAGGATGTCGAGCGCTGGCTGGAAGGCGAGGAAGACGCCGAGAACGAGGCCGTGGCCGGCGGCAGCGCCGACGCCTCCGACGCGGCCGGCGAAACCCTGCCCGACGACAACATCGCCCAGTACGGCAGCGGTTCCGACGACGAATAGGCCATGGAAAACAATGGCGTGAGATATTTCTGGGGCCCGCTACGGGCCCTTTTGCATAAATTGCCGGAGAGGAGCCGCATCCCCCTCCTTTCCGTCGTCACCGGCATCCTGTGCGGCCTGGCGGCCGTCCTGCTGAAGGTGACCATCCGCGCCATCCATCACGGACTCGACTCCCTGGTCGGGGACGCCCACTGGCTCTTTCTGATTCTCCCGGGCGTGGGAATGCTCCTGAGCCTCCTCATCGTCCGGTATATCGTCCGCGACAACATCGGACACGGCGTGACGAAGGTCCTCCAGGCGGTGTCCAAGAACGAGTCCAAAATCAAGCGGCACAATCTCTTCTCCTCCCTGGTGACGAGCGCCCTCACGATCGGCTTCGGCGGATCGGTCGGCGCCGAGGCCCCGATCGTTTACACCGGGGCCGCCATCGGTTCCAACCTGGGCCGGTACATGGGCCTTTCCTACCGGGGGATGACGCTTCTGCTGGGCTGCGGCGCGGCCGGCGCGGTGGCGGGCATCTTCAACGCTCCGCTCGCCGGCGTTCTTTTCACGCTGGAAATCCTCCTGTTCAACCTGTCGATGAGCTCCCTCCTGCCGCTGCTCCTTTCCTCGGCGTCGGCGACGGTGGTGTCCTATCTCATCCTGGGCCGTGAGACCCAGTTCGCCTGCACCCTGGTGGAGTTTTCGCTCCGGAACATCCCGTTCTACCTCCTGCTGGGCGCATTCTGCGGCTTCTGCTCCCTGTATTTCATCAAGATGACGCTCCGGCTGGAGGACGTTTTCGGCAAGATGAAAAACCTCTGGCTCCGTTGGGCGCTGTGCGCGGCCGGGCTGGGCCTGCTGATCTTCCTGTTCCCGCCGCTCTACGGCGAAGGATATGAGGATGTGGGCCGTCTGCTGAACGGGCACGCGGACGGGGCCGTATGGTTCTTCGCCCTCATCCTGCTGCTGAAAGTTTTCGCGATGACATTCACCAACGCCGGCGGCGGTGTGGGCGGTACTTTCGGCCCGACGCTGTTCGTGGGCGCCATGGCGGGATACGTCCTGGCCTCCTCCCTGAACCTCATCCGTCCCGGTCTGGTGCCGGTGCCGAACTTCGTGCTGGTGGGCATGGCGGGGCTGATGGCGGGCGTGATGCAGGCGCCGATGACGGCCATCTTCCTGATCGCGGAAGTGTCGGGCGGCTACGAACTCCTGACGCCCCTGATCCTGACGGCCGCCTTCTCCTACGGAACCACCCGCATTTTCGAGAAATACTCCATTTATACGAAGCGCATCGCCCAGACGGGCGAACTCCTCACACACGATTCCGACCAGGCCGTCCTGACACTCCTGAAGACGGAATCCCTGGTTGAGAAGGATTTCGTCCCCGTCCGCATCGACGACAGCCTCCAGGCCCTAGTCGACGCCGTGGCCGTCTCCAGCCGCAACATCTTCCCGGTCGTGGACGCCCGGAAGCGTTTCCAGGGCTATGTGGACCTGGCCTCCATCCGCCGGGACATGTTCCGGACCGACCTGTATGAGACGGCGAAAGTCTACAACTACATGCGGTCCGCGCCGGAATATGTCCATCCGGACGAACCCATGGACAGCGTCATGCGGAAGTTCGAGAAGACGGGCGCCTGGAACCTTCCGGTGGTGGATGACGAGCGGCGGTACATCGGCTTCGTGTCCAAGTCCAAGATTTTCAACGCCTACCGCGAGGAATTGCGGGATTTTTCCCAGGATTGACGCACCAGACTCCCTGGAATTCATTATCTTTGTAACATGTGTCATTCTTACAAAGATATCTTATGAAGAAATATGCCGCCATCGTCCCGCTGCTCGCCCTTCTGCTGGGCGGCGTCCGGGCGCAGGCCCAGGTCGCGGAGTCGGCCGAATGGGCGTCCAGAATCAAGGCCGAGGGCCTGGGTCTCTCCCAGGTCGATGAACTCGCCCAGTTCATGACCGACTATGTCGGTTCCCGGCTGACGGCTTCCCGGCAGAAGCGCCGCGCCGATTCGCTCATGCTCGTGAAACTCGCGGAAATCGGCCTGTCCGACCCCCGTTCGGAATATGCCACCGAGTTCACCCGCGGCGGCTGGGATGTCGTCAAGACCTATGCGGCGATGACCGCTCCTTACTATTGCGCCTTCACGGTCAACCCCCGCGCATGGTCGGGCAGCACCGACGGTCTGGTCAAGGGTGAATGCGTCGTATTCGACGTCCAGACCAAGGAAGACCTGGAGAAATACCGGGGGAAGGTCGCCGGCAAGATTCTGCTCATCCCTTCCACGCGGACGGTGGAGATCAATTTCGAGCCGCTGGCCTCCCGGTATACTGAAAAAGAGCTGGAGGAGATGACGGAGGACAGCCGGGCCGATGTGCGCCCGCGCGGCGCCCGTGGCGGCCGGATGACCTATGACTACCGCGCCATGATGGAGCTCCGGCAGCTCATGGCCGATTTCTACCGGACGGAGAAACCGCTCTGCATCGTGAACGGCAGCGGCACTTTCAACGTGCCCAGCGGTTCCGGCGTCAGCTATAACGCGGGCGATCCCGAGCCGCTTCCCGAAATCGCGATGCCCCTGGAGGACCACGGCCGCATGATCCGCCTGATCCGGCACGGCCACAAGGTCGAGATGGAACTGGAACTCATCAACCGCTTCACCGACGACCGCGAAGTCCATAACCTCTATGCCGAAATCCCCGGCAGCGACCCCAAGCTCAAGGACGAAATCGTCCTCGTCGGCGCCCATTATGATTCCTGGCACGGCGGGACCGGCGCCGCCGACAACGCCTCCGGCTGCATCGTGATGGTCGAGGCCATGCGCATCCTGAAGGAATTGGGATTCAAGCCCAGGCGGACCATCCGCCTGGCTTTGTGGGGCGGGGAAGAGCAGGGCTTATATGGCTCGAGAGGTTATCTGGACCGGTATCTGTACAAGGATGGAAAGAAACTGCCCGGTTTTGACAAGTTCGCCCTTTATCTGAACATGGACAACGGCTCCGGCCGTTTCCGCGGAATCTATCTGGAACGCAACGACGCGGCGTTCCCGTTCTTCGAGGCCTGGATGAAGAGCATCGAATCCCTGGGGTTCAATTATCTGTCCCCCCGGACGACCGGCAGCACCGACCATGTCACCTTCAACCGCCTGGGCCTTCCTTCCTATCAGTTCATCCAGGACGAGCTGGAATACGGCCGTACCTACCACACCATCATGGACACCTATGAGCGTCTTTCCCTGGGTGACCTGAGAGTCAACGCCACCATCGTCGCCTGGCTGGCCGCCTGCGCCGCGAACGATCCGGGCCGGATTCCGGTCTATCCCGCGGCCAACGCCCAGTCCAGACCGTTCTAATCGAATCAAGCTATGAATCTGAAGTCTTTTGCTCTCGCGGCCTTGCTGCCGCTCCTGCTGTTTTCCGGCCAGTCCTGCCGGAAAGCGGAACCCTTGTCTGTCATGTCCTTCAATGTCCGCTACGGAACGGCCAAGGACGGTGACCATGTCTGGGAGAACCGCAAAGACGCCGCCTGTGCCATGATCATGGACCGGCACCCCGCCGTCTTCGGCGTGCAGGAGGCGCTGGATTTCCAGCTCGCCTATTTCGAAGAGCATTGCCCGGGCTACAGGTATGTGGGGGTGGGCCGCGAGGACGGGATCCATGGAGGGGAGCACATGGCGGTTTTCTATGACTCGGACCGCATCGAACTGAAGGAGTGGGGGACTTACTGGCTTTCCGAGACGCCTTTCCAGCCTTCCCTGGGCTGGGACGCCGCCTGCCGCCGTACGGCCACCTGGGCTCTGCTCAGGGACAAGGTGGCGGACCGTCCGTTCTATTTCGTGAACACGCATCTGGACCATGTGGGCAAGGAAGCCCGCCGGAAAGGCCTGCTGCTTCTGGTGGAGCGCATCGGCGCGATGAATCCGGAAGGGTATCCGATGGTTCTCACGGGCGACATGAACGTCTATCCGGACGATCCTTGCCTGAATGAACTCCGCACCCTGATGCAGGATTCCCGCCAGACGGCCAAGGTCACGGACAACGACCAGACCTGGCACGACTGGGGCAAG
>JAEEGL011959392.1_pt1 | contig 13763 bp, 12 predicted proteins | sample 9134231 | NCBI WGS metagenome assembly JAEEGL01 (sample SAMN16246548, study PRJNA631951) | gut metagenome | biome: gut microbiome; feature: rumen; material: fiber-attached | host: Bos | place: Iran: Karaj | collected 2018-10 | reverse complement strand
CTTCTCCTTTACGGTGAAGAACAGCCCGTATTTATAGCCGAAGCCGCCGTCCCGGGCGTATTCCTTCTCCATTTCCAGCACGGTGACCTTTTTCCCCAGGTTCCGGAGGTGGAGCCCCGTTTCCACGCCCACCAGGCCGCCGCCGATGATGGCGACGTTATCTCCCACGGTCTCCGGCTCCCGGTAGACCTCCAGCGCATGGCGGGCGTTTTCCCAGCCGGGGATGTACTTCGGCTCGATCGGCCTGCTCCCTGTGGCCAGCACGATATCGTCCGGCGCGAGGGCCGCGGCTTCCGAAGCCGTGGCTGTTTTGTTCAGCACCACCTTGACGCCGGACTTCTCCGTCTGGGCGACGAGGAAATCCCTGTAGCGGCGAAGGTCGTGCTTGAGGCTGTCGCCGTCGGTGAAATTCAGCAGACCGCCCAGCCTGCCGGATCGCTCCCAGAGGATGACTTCATGCCCCCGGCGATACGCCGTGATGGCCGCGGTCATTCCCGCGGGTCCGCCGCCGATGACCAGGACCCGCTTCCGGAGCCTTGCCGTGGCCAGGTCCTCCCCAAAGCCGAGGCGCGCTTCCCGTCCGATGAGCGGATTGACGCTGCAGACGAAATGGCGGGTGAGGTTGTCGCTGTCGCAGCAGCCGAGGCAGCGGATGCAGGGCGTGATGTCGTCCTCCCGCCCGGCAAAGGCCTTTTCGGGGAAATAGGGGTCGGCGATGAGGGCGCGGGACATGGAAACGCCGTCCGCCTTTCCGGAGGCGATGATCTCCTCCGCCTGCTCGGGATAGAGCACCGCGCCCACGGTGTAAACGGGGATATTCACCCGTCCCGAGCGCTTGATTGCCTCCGAGAGGTCCGTATTGATTCCCAGGGGGCGGAAGGTGCAGGTCATATTGTTCTCCAGGCCCTCCACGCTGACCTCCACCAAATCGATATACTCCTGTGCCTTTTCCAGGAGGCAGATGGTATCCTCCACCGTGAAGCCGCCGTCCGTTCGCTCGGAGCCGCTGACCCGGGCCATCACAAGCTGCCTGGGACCCACACGCTCCCGCACTGCCCGGAGGATCATCAGGGGGAAGCGCATGCGGTTCTCCAGGCTGCCGCCGAACTCGTCCGTCCGGGTATTTACGATGGGAGAGAGGAACTGCGCAGGCAGCCAGCCGTGACCGAAATGCAGGAGCACCGTGTCGAAGCCCGCCCCGAGCACGTATTCCGCCGTGTCGGCATACTGGCGGCACACCTCCTCCATCATCTCCCGGGTCATGGCGACGCTGTTCGGGCCCGACGCCGCCGGCCCCATCGCCGGGCGGCTGTTGTACTCCGGCCGGACCTTGAGCCCGCCGTGGGTCAGCTCCGCGCTGGCCAGGGCGCCGTGTTCCCGGATCGCGGCGGAGAGCTCGGCGAACAGGGGCAGGTTGTCGTGGGTCTTCATCATCTCCGGGACATGGTTGCCGCCGTCGCCCACCGAGACCTCGCCCAGGTTCACGATCCCGGCGCCGCCCCGGGCCTTATGCTCCAGATACGGCGCGTAATACTCGGTGGGACGGCCGTCCACCGTGTGGAACAGCATGTTCGGCGCCGACATGATCCGGTTTTTCAGGAGGATTCCTTTCACGCGAAGGGGACTGAACAGATGGGGAAACTTTGTGTTCATGGCGATTCTCCGTCCTTTTTTCAGAATGGGGACCGTTGCCGGTCCGTTATTCTCTCTTGCAGCCTTTTTCGGCCAACAGGCGGCCGCAATCTCCTCGACTTGGCCGGCGATACGGCGGGCGCAGGCTGGGAAGCCGCCGAAATGCCTAGGCAGGGCGATACGCTTCACACTGCTGCCGTGATACCGGCAGCCGGCGTTTTGCTGCGGCAGGCTCGCTTCTTCCCGGTCTTCGCGGCCCGGTCCCCTGCCTTCCGCCGCTCGGAGCTCCCTTCCGGCGGCCTTTCCTCTCAGAGGATCCCCGGGATCGTCATCTTTGCCGGATGCCCGTCATGGAAGCTTTCCCATTCGCCGCCTCATTCCGTCGTTTTCCGGCTTTCCCGCAGGACCGCGCGCTTTGCTCCCATTGTAGTGAACGGCGGGGCAATCGTCAATAGCCGGATGCAGGCTTCGACGCCGCGGCGCTGCGCAGCCCGCAGGGATAAAGCGTCCCCGGCGGCCTCCGTGTATCGCGCCGCCCGTTCCCCTTCCCCTCCCGTGATTTGTTCGCATGAAACATTATGGCTTTACTTCTCCCGTGCTTTGCGTTATGATGCAGTTATTCCCGCTGCGGGCGGCAGGGCATTTAACCCGCGGGCTGTCTGCCCCCGGTGCGGGGAGCCGCGGCCCGGGCGCCGGCGATGCGCGCAGCGGCGCTTCGTTTTCCCGCGCAGCGGCACGGATTGAGCATAAAGGAGGAAGGCCCGATGCTGGAAGCGGATCGTCTGGTGGTTTATGCGGCCTCGGAGAAGGAGATGAACAGCATCATCGAAACGGAGCGGGACGAGCATCTCAGGAACGCCTACCGGGAGATGCTGCGGGGAAGCCTGGAGCACGAAGAGGATTGGGGCTGGTATGCGATGTGGCTGATCGTCCGAAAGGACGGGGCGCATATCGGCAATCTATCCTTCAAGGGCAGCCCGGTGGACGGCGTGGTGGAGCTGGGCTATGGAATCGCGGAGGAATACCGGGGTTTGGGCTACGCCACGGAAGCGGTGGAAACGATTCTGGAATGGGCCTTCGACCAGCCCGGTGTGACCAGGGTTGCCGCGGAAACGGAGCCCGGCAACGACGCATCCCGCCGGGTCCTGGAGAAATGCGGCTTCCGGCCCTCCGGGAGCATGGGCAGAGAGGGTCCGCGCTATGAGCGGGAGCCCGACGAGATCCTGTAGGCGCGCAGTCCTCGGAATACGGAACAGAGGGCGGGAAGTCCCCGCCGATCGGAGAACACACTGACGATGAACATGGATTTCAAAAGGAAGATGCCCAGCCCCGCGGAGACGAAGGAAATGTATCCGCTGACCGGGGCCATGGCGGAGCTGGTGGAAAGGCGCACGGCGGAGCTGAAGGACATTTTTGCCGGCGTCAGCGGCAAAATGGCGCTCATCATCGGCCCCTGCTCGGCGGACAACGAGGACAGCGTCATTGACTATATCTCCCGCCTGATCCCCGTGCAGGAGCAGGTGCGGGAGAAGCTCATCATCGTGCCCCGGGTGTATACCAACAAGCCCCGCACCACCGGAGACGGCTACAAGGGCCTCGTTCACCAGCCGGACCCCAGCGCCCGGCCGGATCTGTTCAAGGGCATCATCGCCACCAGGGAGCTGCACATGCGCGTCGTGAAGGAGACCGGCTTCGCCGGAGCCGACGAGATGCTCTACCCGGAGAATTACAAGTATCTTGACGACCTCCTGGGATATGTGGCCGTGGGGGCCCGCAGCGTGGAGGACCAGCAGCACCGCCTCACCGCCAGCGCCATCGAATGCCCTGTGGGCATGAAGAACCCCACCAGCGGCGATCTCTCCGTCATGATGAACGGCATCCTTGCCGCCCAGCACCAGCACGATTTCATCTACCGCGGCTGGGAGGGGCATTCCCACGGCAACCCCTTTGCCCACGCCATCCTGCGGGGCTACGTGGACAGCTGGGGCACTTCTCACCCCAACTATCACTATGAGACGCTGCTGCACCTGGCAGAGCTCTATCGGAAATACGAGCTGGTCAACCCCGGCGTCGTCGTCGACTGCAACCACTCCAACAGCGGGAAGAACCCTCTCGAGCAATCCCGCATCCTCAAGGAGGTCCTCCATTCCGCCCGGAGCAGCGGCGAGATTAAGAAGCTGCTGAAGGGCTTCATGGTGGAGAGCTACATCGTCGACGGGAAGCAGGCCGTGGGCGGCGGGGTCTACGGGCAGAGCATCACCGACGCCTGCCTCGGCTGGGAGAAGAGCGAGCGCCTCATTTATGAGATGGCGGAGCTGCTGTGAGGGCGTTTTTTGCATGGAATTATTTGGAATTTAAATTTCCTGTTGACAATTCTGCAATTCGGTGTATAATCACAGAAAATCAATAAAGCTTCCGAAACCGACGACGTGGGAGTAAAGGCGATATACGAGCTTACAGAGAGCGGGCTGGGCTGAGATGTCCGCAGCAGACGGATCGTCACAATGGTCCACTGAGGGCGCAGTGAAAGCTGCGACGTGAGGGCATACGTCAGTTGCCGGGGATATGCTGGTATCCTGCTGAGCGCGCGGCTTTCGCCGCGAATCAAGGTGGCACCGCGGAATTTCGATTTCGCCCTTGATCTGTTTTATGCAGACCAAGGGCGTTTTTTATACCCTGACGAAAGGAGAAACTGACCATGAACGACAAGGTCTATCCCTCGCTGGAGGAGGCGCGGCAGTACGCCCGCGGTTACCGCTCCGTCCCTGTCAGCCGGACGTTCCTCTCCGACTGCCGGACGCCGGTGGAGGTCCTGCGGGCGCTGAAGGCGGTCAGCCGCCACTGCTTCATCCTGGAAAGCCTGGAGGACCCCAGCCGATGGGGGCGCTACACCTTCCTGGGCTATGACCCCAAGCTGGAGTTCACCTGTCTGGACGGTACGGTCCGCATCCGCTCCGGCGCTACCGTCACCATCGAGAATGCCTCTCCGGCGGAATACATCCGGCAGATCCTCTCGGAATACCACAGCCCCCGGCTGTCCGCTCTGCCCCCCTTCACCGGCGGTCTCATGGGCTATTTCGCCTACGACTCCGTCAAATACGCCGAGCCGACGCTGGATTTGGATGCGGAGGACGAGGAGCGCTTCAACGACATCGACCTCATGCTCTTCGACAAGCTCATCGCCTTCGACAACTTCCGGCAGACGATCACCATAATCGTGAATATCCGTACGGATGAGCTGGAGGAAAACTACCGGGCGGCCTGTCTGGAGCTGGACACCATGGAGAAGCTCATCCGCCGGGGAAAACCGGCGGAGAATCCTCCGCTGAAGCTGAAAAGCGAATTCCGCCCTCTCTTCGACGAGGAGCGCTACTGCGCCATGGTGGAGAAGACCAGGCACTATATCCGGGAAGGCGACATCTTCCAGGCGGTGGTCTCCAATCGCCTGACGGCGGAGGCAGAGGGCAGCCTCCTGGACACCTACCGGCTGCTGCGGACGCAGAACCCTTCGCCCTATATGTTCTATATCTCCAGCGACGCCCTGGAGATCGCGGGTTCCTCCCCCGAGACCCTGGTGAAGCTGGTCGGCGGGGTGCTGCATACCTTCCCCCTGGCCGGGACACGGCCCAGGGGCAAAACCGAGGAGGAGGACAAGGTGCTGGAGGAAGACCTGCTGGCCGACCCCAAGGAGCTTTCGGAGCACAACATGCTGGTGGACCTGGGGCGGAACGATCTGGGGCGGCTGTCGAAATTCGGCAGCGTGACGGTGGAGAAATACATGTCCGTCGAGCGCTATTCCCACGTCATGCACATCGGCTCCACGGTTCGGGGGGAGATACGGGAGGACAAGGACGCCCTGGACGCCATTGCCTGCGTCCTCCCCGCCGGGACGCTTTCCGGCGCGCCGAAAATCCGGGCCTGTGAGATCATCCATGAGCTGGAGGGCTGCAAGCGGGGCATCTACGGCGGCGCCATCGGCTACATCGACTTCGCAGGGAACATGGACACCTGCATCGCCATCCGCCTGGCTTACAAGAAGAACGGCAAGGTCTTCGTCCGCGCCGGGGCGGGTATCGTGGCGGACAGCGTGCCGGCCGGCGAATACCGGGAGAGCCTCAACAAGGCCGCCGCCGTGCTGAACGCGCTCCGCCAATCGGAAGGAGGTCTCGACGAACCATGACGCTTCTCATCGACAATTACGACAGCTTTTCCTATAACCTCTATCAGATGGTGGGGACGCTGGACCCGGACATTCTGGTCGTCCGAAACGACGCCATGACCATCCCCGAGCTCGAAGCGCTCAGGCCGGAGCGAATCATTCTCTCCCCCGGCCCGGGCCGGCCCGCCGACGCCGGGCTCTGCGAGGACGCCGTCCGGGCTCTGGCGGGGCGCATCCCCATCCTGGGCGTCTGCCTGGGCCACCAGGCGATCTGCGAGGTCTATGGCGCGGCGGTGACCTATGCCGGGCGCCTTATGCACGGCAAACAGTCGCAGGCGGTCCTGGATCTGTCCTGTCCCCTGTTCCGGGGCCTGCCGGAGACAATTCCCGTCGCCCGCTACCACTCTCTCGCCGCCGACCCCGCCACGATTCCGGAGACGCTGCGCGTCGCCGCCGTCACCGGCGAGGGGGAGATCATGGCGGTGCAGCATACCGCTTATCCGGTGTTCGGCCTGCAGTTCCACCCCGAATCCATCCTCACCCCCCACGGGGAAACAATCATCAGGAATTTTCTGGAGGTAACGCTATGATTCAGGAAGCCATCGTCAAAATCGTCAGCAAGCAGGACCTCAGCTACGACGAGGCCTACGCCGTCATGAACGAGGTCATGTCCGGCGAGACCACCGCCACACAGAACGCCGCTTTTCTGGCGGCCCTGTCCACCAAGAGCACCCGCGCCGAGACCATCGACGAGATCTCCGGCTGCGCCGCTGCCATGCGCGCCCACGCCACCCCGGTGGAGACGGGGATGGACACGCTGGAGATCGTGGGCACCGGCGGCGACCACTCCAAGTCCTTCAACATCTCCACCACCAGCCTCTTCATCCTGGCGGCGGGAGGCGTCAAGGTAGCGAAGCACGGCAACCGGGCGGCCTCCTCCTGGAGCGGCACCGCTGACTGCCTGGAGGCCCTGGGCGTCAACATCCATCAGGACCCGGAGATGTGCCGCCGGCTGCTGGAGGAGGTGGGCGCCTGCTTCATGTTCGCCCAGAAATACCACAGCTCCATGAAATACGTGGGCTCCATCCGCAAGGAGCTGGGCATCCGTACGGTATTCAACATTCTGGGGCCCATCACGAACCCTGCCCGGCCCAAAATGGAGCTTCTGGGCGTCTATGACCCCCTGCTGGTGGAGCCCTTGGCCAAGGTGCTCACCAGCCTGGGCACCACCCGGGGCATGGTGGTCCACGGCTGGGACGGCCTGGACGAGATCTCCGCCTCCGCGCCTACGGAGGTATGCGAATTCCGCGACGGGGAGTATAAGACCTATGAGATCCGTCCGGAGGATTTCGGGCTGCCCCTGGGCCTCAAGGCCGAGATCGTGGGCGGCACACCTGCGGAAAACGCCCAGATCACCCTGGACATCCTCTCCGGCAGGGAAAGGGGCACGAAGCGCAGCATCGTCCTGCTGAACGCGGGAGCGGGCCTCTATATCGCGGACAAGGTCCCCGACATGGCCGGGGGCGTCCGTCTGGCGGGCGAGCTGATCGATTCCGGGGCGGCCCTGGCAAAGGTCGAGCAGTTCCGCAGAGCCTCCAACGCATGAGCACCATTCTGGACGCCATCGCCGCGCATGCGCGGCAGCGGGTGGCCCGGGACAAGGAGGCCGTCAGCCCCGAAGCCATGAAGGAACTGGCCGCGGGAGGTCCGGCAAACGGCAGGGCGTTTTACGACGCCGTGGGCCTGGCGGGCATGAGCTTCATCTGCGAGGTGAAGAAGGCCTCCCCCTCCAAGGGCGTCATCGACCCCGTCTTCGACTATCTTTCCATCGCCGGGGCCTATGAGGATGCCGGGGCGGACTGCGTCTCCTGTCTGACGGAGCCAAAGTGGTTCCTGGGCTCGGACGATATCTTCCTGGAGATCCGCCGGGCGATTCGGACGCCGATGCTCCGCAAGGATTTCGTCGTGGACGAGTACCAGCTCTATCAGGCGAAGGCCATGGGGGCCGACTGCGTGCTGCTCATCTGTGCCCTTCTGGATGGGGATACCCTCGCCCGATACCTCGGCCTCTGCGAGGCTCTGGGACTGGCGGCCCTCACGGAAACCCATGACGAAAAGGAAATCGGCGCCGCTGTCTCCGCAGGCGCGCGGATGATTGGGGTCAACAACCGCAACCTCCGTGATTTTTCCGTGGACCTGGGCAACGCCGCCCGCCTCCGGGAACACATCCCTGCAGGCTGCCTCTTCGTGGCCGAAAGCGGCGTCAGGACCCCGGCGGACGCGGCGGCCATGAAGTCCATCGGCGCGGACGCGATTCTGATGGGGGAAGCGCTCATGCGCGCAGCGGACAAAAAGGCTGCCCTGAACGCCCTGCGGGAGGCGGCGGAATGACGAAAATCAAGATTTGCGGCTTATTTCGAGAGGCCGACATCGGCTATGTGAACGAGGCGATGCCGGACTATGCCGGTTTCATTCTGGATTTCCCGAAAAGCCATCGGAATCTCCGACCGGAGCAGGCCGCCGCGCTGCGGAGGCATCTGGCCCCGGGCATCCGTGCGGCGGGCGTATTCGTGAACCAGCCCATGGAAGCGGTGATTCGCACAGCGGAAGCCGTCCGGCTGGATGTGATTCAGCTCCACGGCAGTGAGGACGACGTCTATATCGCCGCGCTCCGGGCAAAAACAGGCCGCGAGGTCTGGAAGGCTTTCCGCATCCGCACGGCAGAAGACCTGTGCGATGCCGAAAACTGCCCGGCGGATCAGGTCCTGCTGGACAACGGCTACGGGACCGGCAAAAGCTTCGACTGGTCTCTGGCTCTCGGCTTTCATCGGCCCTTTCTGCTGGCAGGCGGGCTGACCCCGGAGAACATCCCGGAGGCCATAAGGAAGATGCGCCCGCTGCTGGTGGACGTCTCCTCCGGCGTGGAAACAGACGGAGTCAAGAACAGGGAAAAGATCCTCGCCGCAGTCCGGGCAGCGAGAGAAGCATGAGGAACACGATTCGACAGTGAGTCCGAAAGGAGAGCAGCATGGTCAAGCAGATTTCCATCTATGCCGAAAACCGAAAGGGAGCCATGCGGGCCATCACCCGCATCCTCTCCGAAGGCGGCATCAACATCCAATCCTTTGTAACGAACGACAGCGCGGAATTCGGCATCATCCGCATGCTGGTATCCGACCCCGAGCTGGCCTGCCGACGTCTGGCAGAGGCCGGTTACCAGGTCAAGCGCACCACGGTCATGGCCTTTGAGATCACCGACGAGGCGGGAAGCCTGGACAGGCTCCTGGAATACGTCGAAAACGCCAATGTAAACATCGATTACCTCTATACCTCCTTCGACCGGGAAAGCGCCGGCCCGGTCATCGTGATCCACGCCGACGACGTCGAGGAGCTGGAACGCTATCTGACAGGCAAGGGTTTCCGCTGCAAATAAGGGCGGGAGCGGGCCCCCACGGGGAAATATCGGGCAAGGCAGATTTTTATTGTGGTCCTTTTGCGCTTCCCGGTGTATGATGGAGCCATTCGGCGCCGGCGCCCCGCAGCGGGAATGGGGAAGGGCGTCCGGGCGGAGGCTTCGGCTTTGATGACGAAAGGAAGCGGGACGAAATGAGACTGTTTGCATCCATCGAGCTTTCGAAGGAAATGAAGGACGCCCTCATCAACGCGCAGAACGAAATGTATGACGGCGGCGTCCGCGGCAGCTACACCCCGGAGGAGAACCTGCACCTGACCCTTGCCTTTATCGGGGAGGTCCCGGAGGCGGAGCCGGCGCTGGAGGCGCTTTCCGCCCTGTCCTTCTCCCCCTTTCCGCTGCAGCTGGAGGGCCTGGGCTGCTTCGGCGACCTTTGGTGGGCCGGGATGGGGGAATCCGCGCCGCTGGCCGCCCTCGCCCGCAGGCTCCGGCGCGCCCTGGCGGAGGGGGGCGTCCCCTTCGACCGGAAGCGCTTCTCCCCCCATGTCACCCTGCTCCGCAGGGCGAGGGGCAATATGCCGCCCATCGGAATCGCCGGCGCTTCCATGACCGTGGACGCCTTCTCCCTCATGCGCTCGGACCGGGGCAGGACCGGCATGATCTACACGGAGCTCGGCCGTTTTCCGGCGGAGGAGCGGCCCTGACGCGGGCACAGGAAAAGGGACCGCCGCGAAACGGTCCCCGAAGCTCTGTCATCCCCAAGGGGAATATCCATGCCGCCCGTCGGGCGGGACGTCATCGGGGCGCTGCCTTTTTTCCGGCAGCGCCCCGATGTATTCAGCCGTTTTTTTCCTCCAGCCGGTCCCGCAGGAAGAGGATCGCCCGCCGGTATCCCTCGAAGCCGAGGCCCATATAGGTTTTCAGGCAGGCCATCCCCGCATAGGACAGCTGCCGGAAGCTCTCCCTGGCCGACAGGTCGGAGAGGTGGACCTCCACGGCGGGAAGGGCCACAGCCTTCAGCGCGTCCAGGATCGCGACGCTGGTGTGGGTATAGGCGGCGGGGTTGATGACGATGCCGTCGAACCTCCCCCAGGCCCCCTGGATGGCGTCCACGATGGCTCCCTCATGGTTGGACTGGAATACCTCGAGCTCCACTCCTGCCTCCTCCGCACAGGCGTGCAGGAAGTCCACCAGGGCGGCGTAGTCCCGCTTCCCGTAGATCTCCGGCTCCCGCAGACCCAGCAGGTTCAGGTTGGGCCCGTTGATGACCAGCAGCTTCATCCGATCACCTCCAGAATCTGCCGGAGGGCTTCCTCCGGCGCAGCGTCGTTAAAAATCTCCGCATCGGCAAAGCGGCGGTACAGGGGTTCCCTCCGCCGGGCCATCTCCTCCAAATCTCCCGCCAGGGAGAGAGGGCGGCCTTCCTTCGGCAGCTTCGACACGTCCCGGCGGAGCCAGAAGATGCGGCCGTTTTGATGCAGCAGCGGGTAGTTTTCCTCCCGGACGACACAGCCGCCCCCGGTGGCGATGATCCTGCCGGAGAGCTTCCCCATCGCTTCCAGGACGGCAGTTTCCCGCCGTCGGAAGCCCTCCTCCCCTTCGGAAGCGAAGATCTCCGGGATCGTGCGCCCGGCCTGCGCCTCCAGCACCGCGTCGGCGTCCAGGACTTCTCTTCCCGTGGCCTCATGCAGCATTTCCGCCAGGGTGCTCTTGCCGCAGCCGGGCATGCCTATGAGGATCAGGTTTTCCATCTTCTTTTCCATCAGCCGTGTGATCCGCCCCACTTCTTCCCCGGGGATGGACGCGCCGGTGAAATCCTCGCTGCTGCGCCGGGCCTGGGCCACCAGCATCGGCAGCCCGTTGAAGGCCGGGATGCCCAGTGCCTCCGCCCGGAGCATCAGCGCGGTGCGGGCCGGATTGTAGATCACGTCGAATACGCCCTCGCAGTCCGGGAAGCAGGACGGCTCCAGGGGGGATGCGCCGTTGTCCGGGTACATGCCCACGGGGGTGGCGTTGACGATGAAGCTGGCGTCGGCGTGCCGCTCCAGATTCCCATAGTTGTCCTCACCCCGGCGGCTGACGACCACAGGGATCGCCCCCATGTCCTCCAGCGCCGCGCAGACGGCGGCGGATGCCCCGCCGGAGCCCAACACCAGGGCCTTCCTGCCCCCGAAGGAGAGGCCCGAGGTCTCTGCCAGCGTCCGGAAGCCCGATGCATCCGTGTTGTCCCCGAAGATCCTGCCGCCCCGGCGCACCAGCGTATTGACGCTGCCCGTCCGCCGGGCCGCCTCGCTGAGCTCGCCGCAGAAGGACAGCACCGTCTTTTTATATGGGATGGTGACGTTGAGCCCCTCCCAGTCCCCGTTGACCAGAAAATCAGGCAGCTCCGCCTCCGTCTTTTCATACAGCGCGTATTCATAGTCCCCCAGGAGGGCGTGGATCTCCGGCGAATAGCTGTGCGCCAGTTTTTTTCCCAGCAGTCCGCACTTCATCACAGCACCTCGCGATAACTGCCCAGATAGTGGAACTGCTCGCAGGCCTCGGGCAGCTCTCCCATGAGCTGCAGAAACTCCGGAGAATAGACGGGGGTATCCAGGTCGAAATAGAACATGAACTCGAATTCCCTCTCCGGCAGGGGGCGGCTCTCCAGCTTCAGCAGGTTGATCCCCAGGGCGTTGAAGCGGCCCAGGAGCCGGTAGAGGGAGCCCCGCTCGTTGGGCAGGGTCACCATGAGGCTGGTGCGGTCCGCGCCGGGATAGATCTCCAAATCACGGGAGATGACGATGAAGCGGGTATAGTTGTTCTCCTTGTCCTGCACGTTCTCCCGGAGGCAGTCCAGGCTGTAATACTTCATGCAGAGCCGGGAGGAGAGGGCCGCCACCCCCCGCTCCGGGGACCGGGCGGCCATCTTCGCGGCCACGGCGGTGTTCTCGCAGGGGATCACCTTCACCCCCTGCAGGGAGTGCAGGAATTCGGCGCACTGGGCGATGGCCTGCTCATGGGAATAGATCTCCCGGACCTCCTCCAGCTTCACCCCGGGCTTGGCCAGGAGGTTGTGGACCACCTTCAGGCGGATGCTGCGGACGATGCTGAAGCTGCGGCGCATCATCAAATCGTAGACGGAGTTGACGCTGCCCGCGGTGCTGTTCTCCACGGGGATGACCCCGTAGCGGCACAGGCCCTTTTCCACGGCGGTGAAGACCGCGCCGAAATCGGAAAAATACAGGATGTCCGGATTGGCGAAGAGGCGCTCGCAGGCGATTTGGGAATTGGAGCCCTCCACTCCCTGACAGGCCACGGTGACCCGGTCCGGGAAAAGGGCGGGGGTATCCGCCACGGCGGCGCGGATGCTCTCCGTCAGGGCGCTGCTGCGGCCCAGGAGGCGCTGCTGATAGCTGCGGCTCAGCTCCAGCATAACGGTGTAGAGCCGGGGAGTGTACTCCCGGATGGACTCCGGGGAGGCCTCAGCCACCGCCAGCAGCTTTTCCCGCTCCCGGCGCACATCCTGCACGGGGAGCCCCTTCTCCTTCTTATACTGCGCGATCTCCGCCGAAACCGCCATACGTTCGGCGAAAAGCTCCACGATTTGCTTATCCAGCTCGTCGATGCGGTCTCTGTAGGTCGTTCCTTCCATGAGGATCAGTTCCTTTCTTTTCTTCTGCCCAGCAGGGCGTCCGTCACGGCGATGGCCGCGGCGGCCTCCAGGCAGGGCACGGCCCGGGGGACGATGCAGGGATCGTGCCGTCCGCCCACGCGAAGCAGCGTTTCCTGCCCGCTGCCCAGGTCCAGGGTGCGCTGTTCCATGGCGATGGAGGGAGTGGGCTTGATCGCCGCCCGGAAGACGAGAGGCATTCCCGTGGTGATGCCTCCCAGGATGCCTCCGGCGCGGTTCGTGAGGGTGACGACCCGGCCATTCTCCAGGGCAAAGCAGTCGTTGTGCTGGCTGCCGCGCATCCTGGCGGCGGCGAAGCCCGCTCCGAATTCGACGCCCTTCACGGCGGGGATGCCGAAAACGATGGCAGAGATTCGGTTCTCCATGCCGCCGAAGATGGGGTCCCCCAGCCCGGCGGGCAGCCCCAGCACCCGGCATTCCACAATGCCGCCCAGGGAGTCCCCCGCCTCCTTGGCCGACCGGATGGCCTCGAGCATGGCCCTTCCCCGCTCCTCGCTGACCGTGGGAAAGGCCTTCTCTGCCGTGGATTCGTCCAGCTCCCCCTCGTCGGTCACGTTCCCCACGGCGGCGATGCGGGAGATGACGCGGATGCCCTCCCGGGCCAGGAGCTGGAGGCAGACGCCCCCGGCGATGCACAGGGGCGCGGTGAGCCGCCCGGAGAAATGGCCGCCCCCCGCCGGGTCCTGATAGCCGGAATACTTCACCTGGGCGGTGTAGTCCGCGTGGCCGGGGCGGGGAACGGTCCTGAATCCGGCGGAATCCCCGCTGCGGGTGTCGGAATTGCGGATGACGGCGGTGAGGGGGCTGCCGCTGACAGTGTCCCCCAGGAGGCCGCTGAGGAATTCCGGCCGGTCCGCTTCCTTCCGGGCGGTGGCCGCTTCGCTCCG
>JAEEGL010921798.1_pt1 | contig 13763 bp, 9 predicted proteins | sample 9134231 | NCBI WGS metagenome assembly JAEEGL01 (sample SAMN16246548, study PRJNA631951) | gut metagenome | biome: gut microbiome; feature: rumen; material: fiber-attached | host: Bos | place: Iran: Karaj | collected 2018-10 | reverse complement strand
TCGATCCGGTCCAGCAGAGGGCCGCTTATCTTCGACAGATACGCCCGCACGTCCGCGGGCTTGCAGGTGCAGGTGCCCCGGCGGCTTCCGAAATAGCCGCACTTGCAGGGATTCATGGCGCAGACCAGCATGAACGACGACGGGAACGTGACGCGGCCCGCCGCGCGGGTGATGGTCACCTTCTGATCCTCCAGGGGCTGACGGAGCGCCTCGGACGCAGCCTTGTTGAACTCCGGCAGCTCGTCGAGAAACAGCACCCCGTTGTGCGCCAGGGAGATCTCGCCCGGCATGGGTATGGCTCCGCCGCCCACAAGAGAGGCGATGGACAGCGAATGATGAGGCGAGCGGAAGGGACGGCGGGTCACGATGTCGCCGTTCTCCGGGATGAGCCCCGCCACGGAATGGAGCTTCGTCGTCTCGATGGCCTCGTCGTAGGTCATGGCCGGCAGGATCGTGGGTATCCTCTTCGATATCATGGATTTGCCCGATCCCGGCGGGCCGATAAGCAGCAGATTGTGGTTCCCGGCGGCGGCGATCTCTACCGCCCGGCGCGCGCGGATCTGACCCTTTATCTGGGAGAAATCCTCCAAAAAGTCAAGGCGCTTGTCGACGTCGATCTTCGGCAGCTCCGTCACGCCGCGGATCCGTGCCTCGCCTCTCAGGTGGGCGATAAGCTCCGGTACGTTTTTCACGCCGTAGACCTTCGTGTGATCTGTCAGCGCCGCGGCGGCCTCCTTCACGTTCCCCTCAGGGACGTATATCTCGGCGAGGCCCGCGTCCCGCGCCGCCAGAGCCATGCTGAGCACGCCCTTCACCGCACGGACCTCCCCGGTAAAAGAGAGCTCGCCGATGAAGCACATATTCGACAGGTCCGCCTCCTCGGGCAGGATCGCCGCGGAGCGCAGAAGCGCGACAAGAATACCGAGATCCAGCGCGGAGCCGTCCTTATGACGGTCAGCGGGAGCAAGATTCACCGTCACCTCCATGTCCGGAATGGGAAAACCGCAGTTGGAGGCGCAGTTCATGATCCTCTGCTTCGACTCCTTGACGGAGGTGCCGGGCAGGCCGACGATCTCGAACAGAGGAAGCGAGCGCTTGGTGTTGCACTCGACGGTCACCATGAACGCGTCGATACCAAACAGCGCCGCCGTGTAAGTCAAAGATAACATTTTCAACTCCCGATTTTATGTAAAGTTTTTCCAGTCGAGGCAGAACTTCGCTATGATATCCGCCGCGCCTTCGGCGTCGGAGGGATCCACGGCCTCCGCGGGGGAGCCGACGTACTTCGCCGGAACGCATATCGCCCCGGAGGGAGTCCCGGCGCCGGTCCGCTGTATTGCCCAGGCGTCAATGATTCCGGACTTTTTGTCGACGGCGACGGTATATCCGACGCCCGCTTCCTCCGCCGACCGTTTCAGCGCGTCGGTCACGTCCGGATCGGGCACGAAACGCTCGCCGAGGGCAAGGATCACCGAACCCTCTCCCGTTTTGCGGGACGTTCCCTCTCCGGCGGAGACCGCGCCGACCGATACGGCGCGATCGGGCGTGATCCGCGCGGCGGCGGGTCCAGCGCCTCTTGCGCCCACCTTGCCGTGAGCCGTGAAGGCGAGGAAAATATCGTTGCCTCGCGCCGCGTTTTTCAGTTTTTCATAAACGCCGAGCAGGACCGCGACTCCGACCTTCGCCGCCGCGGACGGAGCTGAGATCAGCTTGTCCGACAGAGAATCCGCGGACGAGACGGGTCTGAGACAGACGCCCGTTCCCGCGGCCGAAAGAGCCGCCTCCTTCGAGGACACGCCGATATCGGCGCAGTATGACAGAACGTCGTCTTTTTTATCCTTGTCAAGCGGCAGGATTACCCCTTTCGCGCCGCCCTCGAATTCCGCCGAGGCGTAGGAAACCGTCGAAAGGTCGATCTCCCCCAGCATGGCGAAGCGCAGGCGGCCTTCGCCGTCGGCGTCGTTGACCACGAACACCGGCTCGTCCATGGAGGCGGAGATCATGATCCGCGCCCCCTCGCCGTCCGCGTTCTTCGGCAGACGGACGATGAGGCTGCCCATGGCGTCCGTCACGGTCTCCGCTCCGGCGACCTTATTTTTCACGTAGTTCCGCACTTCGTCTTCCCTTCCGGGAGGAGAGATGATCCGGGACAGCTCAAGAATCGTATTTTTCATCTTCTCACGTTCCTTTCCGCCTTATTTCAGCTCGCGGAGCACCGCCGCGGCGAGCCGCTCGATAGAGAGGAAATCCTCCTCGCGGATCACGTTGGACGCGGTGTGGATGTACCGCGCGGGAGCGGATATCGCCGCCGCACGGACGCCCTGCCCGGACCGCTGTATCTTCGACGAATCGTTGCCGCCGGAGACGAATCTTTTGACCTGGGCAGGGATCGAGTTCTTCTCCGCCGTGTCGAGTATGAACCGCGCGAATTCCGTGTCGTAGACCGTGCCCCGGTCGGCAAGGGAAACGGCTCCGCCGCGTCCCTGCTCGGCGACCCGCTGCGTCTCGGGCGTACCGTCCACGTCGGCAACCGCCGTTGCCTCGAACACTATCGCATGAGTCGGACGTATCAGATTCGCGGCGCAGGCGGCGCCGGAGATACCGAGCTCCTCCCGGCAGGTGAACGCAAAATACGTATCAAAGGGGAGGCGCTCGCCGGATCCGGCGATCTCCCGCAGAGTGTCGCAGAGGACCGCGCATCCGAGGCGGTCGTCTATGGCCTTGCCCTTCAGCATCCGTCCGTTCTGTCCGAACCGGACGAAATCGGAGCGGAAGGTTCCGAAGTCGCCTTTTTTCACCAGTTTTTCGGCCTCCTCGCGGCTTGAGGCGCCGATATCGATATACAGATCGCGGTAAGTGGGAAGGTCCTTGTCTTCCGACAAATGTATCGGCACCATGCCGACGCATCCGTTGATCTGTCCCCTGCCGTCGCCGATGGTGACGTACTGCCCGACGAGGATCTTCGGGTCCCGGGCGGACAGCGGCGCCATCTTCAGCGTGCCGTCGTCCTCTATCGACGCGATCATGAAACCCACCTCGTCCATGTGGGCGGAGAGCATCACCCGCTTCTCCGACGCGCCGGTCCCTTTAAGATAAGCTATGACGCTTCCCGATCTGTCCCGGACTACCCCGTCCGCCGCCGGCGAGACGATCTTTACTATAAGCTCCGCCACCGGGTCCTCGCATCCGGAGGGGCCGAAGGCGAGAGACAGCTCACGGAGAAGTTCGGTCCCGCGAAGGGTCGTTATATCATTCATTTTCGCCGCCTCCTTCACCGTAGACTTTGTCGAACACGCCCCGGGCGGGTTCCCGGGCCTCCCGCCACTCCCGGGCGATATCCCGGTCGCGGATCACCGCGCCGATGAGCTCGATGAACCGCTCGGCGTCCGCGAGAGAAAGCGTTTCGCTGAAGGTGTGCATCCCTCCGAGCGGTATGCTCACCACCGCCGCGGGTATTCCGTCGCCCACCAGGACCAGCGTGTTGGCGTTGGTTCCCGTGTTCGACGACTCCACCACCGTGGAACAGGGGATCCCCCGCGCCCCGGCGAGTCTTATTATCTGATCCGTCAGCCTGCGGCAGGTCACGGCGGAAAGGGAGATCATGGGTCCCCCGCCCCGCTTTCCGGATTCCCGCGCCTCAACGCCCGGGGCGGAGGCGAAATTCACGTCCGTCACCACGGCGTAGTCGGGATCTATCGCGGCGGCGGCGCAGGACGCGCCTCCGCCTCCCACCTCCTCGCGGGAGCTGAGCGTCACGTATACGTCTCCGGCGAGCTCGTCCGCCGGGACCTCCGCCACGGCGCAGATCAGCGCGGCGGCGCAGCTTTTGTCGTCGAAGCCCCGTCCGGCGATGACGCCGAAGGAGAGATCGCACCCCTCCGCGCGGTATCCCACCGGGTCGCCGACGGAGATTATTTTTTCAAGTTCTTCCTTTTCGTATCCGGTGTCGATCCTGAGAGTTTCAAACGTCGGTTTTTTGCCCTCGTCCTCTTTTTTTGCAAGGTGGGGAGGCGTCACGGAGAATACGCCGTATACCTTCTCTTTTCCGTAGATCACCGCCTCGGATGAGCTGAGAATGGCGGTATCGACGCCGCCGGAGGGCGTCACCTTGACGAACCCGCCATCGTGTATCTCGCTCACCGCCATGCCGACCTCGTCGAAATGGGCGTCCAGCATGATCCGGGGCGACCCTTCCCTGCCGCATTTCTTCAGCAGTATCACGTTGCCCACGTTGTCAACCGTCGCGGAGTCGAAATATCTCTCCACCAGCGGCAGAAGCTCACGCGCCGCCCGTTTTTCGTATCCCGACACGGACATGACGGCGCACATCTGTCTCAGAAGTTCTTTATAGTTTACCATTTTCACATCCTTTCGCCTCACATCGCCCTGACGAGCTCCTTGAAGCGGCGGCCCCTTTCCTCGAAGTTTTCAAACCGGTCAAAGCTGGCGCAGGCGGGAGACAGGATCACCGTCTCGCCGTCCCGTGCGATCCCTGCGGCGCCCGCGACGGCCTCGTCGAAGTCGCCGCCGTCGATAAGGAGGAATCCCCCGTCGCGCCGCGCCTCCCACAGAGGGGACGAGGTGATCGCGGTCTTTATCTTTTCCGCCGTCGCTCCGGTGAGAACCACGGCGCGTACGGTCTCGTTCGAGAGCACCGCCTCGGCAAGGGGCTCGAAGGGGATGTTCTTGTCGTAACCGCCGCAGATCACCGTGATCCGACGCCCGGGCATCGTTTCACTCAGCGCCGACAGCGCCGCGGCTGTTCTCGTGGGCGAGGAGTCGATGGAGCCGTTGTAGTACCTGACTCCCCTGAACTCCCGCACGAATTCCAGCCGGTGTTCCACGCCGGGGAAGGTCTTCGCCACGCGGCGCGCCGCCTCCGGATCCAGTTCTTCGCCCGCGGCGGCGATGGCAGCCATGTAGTTCTCCACGTTGTGCATCCCCGGCAGAAGTATATCGGACCGGGATATGAACTCCCGCTCTTCCCCGCCCCTGGTACGTTTTACGATCACACCGTTTCTCAGATAGACGGCGGAGTCTCCGTCCCGCAGCGCCCCGTCGGGCACTGTCGTGCGCGAGAAAAACGTCACGGGACACCCCGCGCTCTCCCCGATCTCTCTTGTCACGGGACAGTCAAAGTTCAGTACCGCGCGCCCGGCGTGAAGGAGAATCCTCTTTTTCGCCTCGATATATTCGTCCATGCCGGTGTGCCAGTTCAGGTGGTTCGGCGTCACGTTGGTGATCACTGCCGCCTCCACCGGCGCGTCGGCGGTCATAAGCTGGAACGATGAAAGCTCCACCGCCGCCTTGTCCTCCGGCCCCATCTCGGGGTACAGGTGGAAAAGCGGCCGGCCGATATTGCCCCCCAGATACGTCTTTCCGACCGGGAGCGTCTCAAGCAGCTTCGAGAGCACCGTGGTAGTGGTGGACTTCCCGTCGCTTCCGGTCACGGCGAACACACGGCACGCCGTGTGGGTGAGGAACAGCTCCATCTCCGAGGTGAGGATCGCACCGCGCCGCACCGCGTCGACGAATTCCGGCACGTCTGGCCGGATCCCCGGCGATCTGATGATAACGTCCTCGCAGAGGTTTTCAAGGTACCCCTCCCCCGCTTTGAGGACGGCTCCGTATCCCTTTATCATCCCGGCTTTTTCGCCGAGTTTTTCTTCGGTCTTGCCGTCCCGGACGGTGACGCGCGCTCCCCTTCCGATAAGAAAAGGGATAAGCGGCATGTTGGACACGCCCGCCCCGATAAGGGCGACTGTCGACCCGTTCAGCCGGTCGGCGAGCCGGTTTTTGTTTTCCATATCGACGCACTCCTTGCTCCGCCCCGTTCTCCAACGGCGCGGCGGTGTAATACAGTAATATTATATAAAATATCTTCGCCTTGTGCAACACTTTTCTGCGCCTCCGGACAAAATATGACCGTCCCGCGGGGACGGAGCGCCGCGGGCGTGAATATACTGTTCTGTGAGAACGTTTTTTCGCAAAAAAACAGCTTCGCTCCGTTTAATCTCCGACCGCGCTGCCAATAATAATACCCGGAGAGATACGAAAAAGTTCTCGCCTCCCGCGGCGTGACCGCGGGGAAGTTCATAAGATCGGATCAAGCGGGCGAGGCCCGTGGAAAGGGACGGTTTTTGATATGACCGTGAAAAGAGGAGATATATATTACGCCGACCTGAGTCCGGTGGTGGGGAGCGAACAGGGAGGCATGAGACCTGTCCTCATCGTTCAGAACGACGTGGGGAACAAACACTCGCCAACCGTGATCGCGGCGGCGATAACGAGCCGGCTGGACAAAACAAAGCTGCCCACACATATCGACATCATAGCAGACAAAGCGGGGCTCATGAGAGATTCCGTCGTTCTGCTGGAGCAAATACGGACCATAGATAAAAAAAGACTCGGTGAGAAAATGGGCCATCTCGACGACGAGATGATGAGCGCCGTCAACGAGGCGATCTCCGTAAGCTTCGGGCTCGGCGGCGCCGCCGGCGCAGTATAAAGGAAAAGCAGTACCGCTTTCGCGGTACTGCTTTTCCTTTAAGACAGATTTTCAAACATGATCGTCGGATCTTTTCGGTACGTCATATCGATCGTGCCGATATCGGCGGATACCACGTTGTCTCCGCGGTACGTAGTCACCTCCGACGGGGTGACGCTGAAGATCCCGGGAGTCGAAAGGCGGTAAACCACCGTGACGTTGTTATCTACGAGCCATGCGTTGATTTTCGCGACTGTGTCCAGGGTCTGGTCAGGCAGAACGATTACAAGGATCGTTCCGGACGACGTGATATACACGTTCCCCGGCCTGACGCTCGGCATCGGGTTCAGCTTATCACAGAGCAGTGAGCTGCCGGGTGACGACGACGACGTGTTCACGCCCGCTCTGTCAGTGATCGACAGCCGTCCCCAGACGGTGCCGTTCGTTACCGATACGTTGGTCACACTCGCTCCCGCAGTCGTCCCGTCGAGGACGAGTTTTCTCCACCCGGACGTCAGTTTGCCCTCCGTCAGATCGAGCGATCCTCCGTACACTTCTCCCGCGGCGGCGGGAAAGGCCACGGAATATTCATCTTCACGGATACCGTACGCCGCCCCGTCGGAGACGGTCAGCGTCACTCCGTCCGCTCCGGTTATCGGGCAGACGTTCGAGTACGGAGAATATGCCGTCGCCGCGCTTCCGACCTCGATCTGGAGCGACGCGAGCACCTCTTCGAAAGTCCCCGTATCAGCCGCAGCGTCGAAAATACATGCGAGAAGATACGAATCGTTCTGACCGGACGTGACCGTCACTCCCGCCGTCCCCGTTCCGCTCAACGTATCCGTAAAAATGCTCTCGTCGATTTCCGGCAGGGACGCCATCGTTCCCGCGGTGACTGTTCCGGCGTCCGGGCACGACACCGTGTACGTCGTACCGGGGTGGCATCCGATACATACGGTTTTTTTGGTCTGCGACGATCTCAGCTGCTCGTTCGAGGAGATGTACGCGTTCATTACGTTTGCCGACGAAAGATCAAAGAGGTTCCTGCCTCCTCCGGCGGCCCACGGCCGGTCATACCCGTTCAGATCCTGCGACGGGGTGAATCGGACCGTGACGTTTTTCACCGGCACCCCCGACGCGCCGTCATCGAAGGAAATCGGATTGCCTGACGCTTCCCCGTTCACGAACGCCGCGTCGAAAACGGCGGAAGCCGCCGTTCTTGCCGCTGCGGAGGCTGCGGTTGCGGCAACGGAGGAAAGACCCGCCATTTCCTCGCCGAACTCCGCCTCCGTTCCTTCATATCCCGCTCTCACCGCTGCGGCGTACGCGCTCTCTCCCGTCTCGCCGCGCTCGCCTCTGTCTCCCTTGTCTCCTTTTTCGCCGCGCTCACCGCGCAGCATTACGATCCCTTCCCCGAGGACGAGATCGACGCCGCCGTCTCCGTCCCCGGACGGGGTGTTTCCCTCCACGGTCTCCGTGGCGAGCGTCCGCCTGACGAATCCCCGCATTATCTCGGATTTCGCCACGCTTTTGTCTCTGAAATTGACCTGCGCCTCCACTAGGAACCGTCCGTCATCCCCCGCGGCTTCGCCGATCCCGAGTGTTTCCTCCTGGGTAAGTCTGACAAAAACGGTTCCGTCCTCCGTGACTGAGACCGAATCACCGTCGTCCGGATACCGCTTTGTCAAAAGTACGTCTCCGTCCGCGGCGGCGACGGTAAATACCACCGCCTCCGACGCCTCGAGCAGATCGTGACCGAGGCAGAACCTCAGTGTGCTTGTTGTTCCTGCGATCATTTTTCCCTCCGCTTGCCGCGGAAGCCGGAGGGCGGACGCGCCGCGCTTGTTTCGCCCGTATTATAGCCGCCCGGGCCGTTTTCCGTCAATGTACACCTTTGACGAAAATGGATGTCGGCCGCCACTCCCCTTCGGTTTAAAACGGAGATTTTTCAGCCGTACCCTCGCCGCCCCGGAAGGGCGGAAAATCCGGTGCGCTCAAGCGATAAAGGCACATTTGACCCCCGCGGAAAAAAGCGGGAGGCCGTCCCGACTTTTTACCGGCTTTATTTCATTTTCTCCGCTTGACAACGAAATGGTCGTTTGCTATAATTTTCTTTAGGAAAATAATCCCGAAAGGAGAAATGATATGAAAACCCTGAACGACTATACAGTCCTGTCAAACGGAGTGAAACTCCCCTGCCTCGGTTACGGAACCTGGCAGTCCCCGAAGGAGGATGCGAGGAAGGGCGTTAAAACCGCCATCGATCTGGGATACCGCCACATCGACACCGCTTTCGCATACGGCAACGAGGACGCCGTCGGCGAGGGCATCCGCGACTCCGGGATCGCCCGCGACGAGCTCTTCGTCACCACCAAGCACTGGATCACCGACCGCGGTTACGAACAGACGATAAAGGCCGTCGAGACCTCTCTCTCGCTCCTGGGCCTCGACTACGTGGATCTGTACCTGATCCACTGGCCCTGCGTCGAGAAAGTGACTCCCGAATGGAAAGAGATCAACGCCGCCACGTGGAAGGGCTTCGAAAAGATGTACAAGGACGGCAAGATCCGCGCCATCGGCCTCTCGAACTTCGAGAAAAAGCACGTGGAGGCGCTCATGGAGACCGCGGAGATCGCGCCCATGGTCAACCAGATAGAGTTCCACCCGGGCTACACCCAGATGGACAACGTTGAGTACTCCAAGGCCTTCGGAATGGCCGTGGAGGCGTGGAGCCCTCTGGGAAGCGGCGCCGTGCTGAAGGACGAGTTCCTCGGCGGGATCGCCGCGAAGTACGGCAAGAGCACGGCTCAGCTCTGCATCCGCTTCGCGCTCCAGAATGACGTGATCCCCATGCCGAAGTCCGTGACTCCCGAGAGGATCAAGCAGAATATGGAGGTCTTCGACTTCGAGATCTCCGACGAGGACATGAAGGCCATCGCCTCCATGCCTGAGCTCGGTTTCAGCGGCTTCCGTCCCGAGGAAGCTCCCGCGGACGCTCTGGTGAACGGTGACTGACAGACGAATACCCCCGACCGCCCCGTTTCGACGGGGCGGTCTTTTATTGCGCAGATCCGTTATCCCGCCGCCCGTTCATAGTTTTTTCATCACGTTTTAACCGAAAATACACGGTTTGCTGCCGTTCAATAAATGTTTACGAAATATCCCTTTTTCTTTAACCATTTCTTAAAGAAAAACACTGTTTTACCCTTTATCCGGGCTGTATAATCATCTCGCGGACGGAAGATCTCGGGTCAAACTCGACAAAAACGCGCCAAACTCGTCAGACGCGGCTTTTTTCAAGCGGGAACACGTTGATTTCTCTGCCCGGCGTGTTAAAATGATTTCAGAACGGTCTCCGGTCGTTCTATGAGGTACGGTCTTTCAAAACGCCCGGATCTACGTTCCGCCGCGGCGGGGCGCGCCCGCCGCCGAATAATCCCACGGATCTTACGAAAGGAGCGTAAAGAGGAAATTAACACAAAACTTGTTGACTTGACCAGCATATTATGATTGACTCATTATGATCGCACCGGCCCGAAAGGTTTTTCGAAAAGGAGAAAAAGAAAATGAAAAAACTGCTCACAATCGTCTCGCTTTGTCTTGTTGTGATGATGGTACTGCCGCTTATGACCTCAGCGGCCTTCGCCTATGATCACGACCCGGAAACGGGTGCATTAGTCGCGGACGACAAGATCCTCATCGGACTTGACTGCTCGAATCCGGACGTCGCCGCTATGGAACTGTATCCGGTTTATGCGGAGAATTACGAGGAGCTGACGAAAAATCAGACCTACGGCAGAAGGACAATCGGCCCCGCCGCGGAATTTGCCGAACTGATCGGCATTCCGTTCTCTTTCACTCTGGCGGAAATGCTGAATCCGGGAATCAACTCCACCAAGACGTCGGAAGGGAAGTACGTACCCGACGGACAGCGTAACGATTGCTTCTGTATTACGGTGAAGAACATCTCCGTTCATGAGGCAATCAAGTCTCTCGAGAACAATCCGTATATCCAATATGCGGAGTATGACTTTATTTATGAAACGGACACCCCATCTGTTAAAACAAACGGACTGCCCTTCACCGACGTGAAAGACGGAAAATGGTACACGGACGCCGTCAAGTACGTGTACGAAAACAAGCTCATGAACGGCATGACGGACACAACTTTTGAGCCCGACACACCCATGAACCGGGCCATGCTCGTTACGGTGCTGTACCGCGCCGAGGGCGAGCCCGTCGCGACCGGCGCCACCCCCTTCACCGACCTGAAGGCGGGCTGGTACAAGAAGTCCGTGGCGTGGGCGTACGAGAATAAAGTGGTGAACGGAACCTCCGACACCACCTTCTCTCCGCTGACTCCAATCACAAGAGAGCAGATCGCCACGATCTTCTACCGTTTCGCCCAGTTCAAGGGCCGCGACGTCTCCGCCAAGGCGAACCTCAATACCTTCCCGGACGGCTCCAAAGTGTCGAAGTTCGCCAAGGACGCCATGACGTGGGCGGTGGGCGAGGGCCTCATCACCGGCACCAAGGTCGGCGGCAAGACCATCCTTGACCCCAAAGGTAACGCGACCAGAGCACAGGTGGCGACGATCCTGATGCGTTATCTCGAGTCCGGAGCGCCCCTTTCTCTTGAGGACAAAGTCGAAAATTTCCTCGACTTTTACCTGTGCGGAGCCCACACAAAGCTCGATCTGTTCTTCAACTACACCGACTCCTCCCTCACCGAGGAGAATATGGCCGCCCTGCTGAAAGATCTGATCGGTCTTGACGACGCGGTGACCGTGGAATTCGACGATTTCGACGAGCTGACCGAAGGATATCAGGGCTCGGGAGACGGCAGCGGTTCTCCCCAGAACGGATGGGTGTGGGTCGACGGTATAAACGTCACCTTCACCGATCCCGCAACTGAGGAGACCTACACGGCGGAGATCGATTTTTCCCTGCGGAAGGTCATTCCTCTCAGCGGACTCGACGAGTATAAAAACGGAGTCCTCGGGATCTGCCCGGAGGACGCGAACGAGGATATGAAGGACGCGTACAGAGCGCTGAACTCAGTTTCGGCCTTCGACGGAGATACCTATGACGGATATACAGGCGATTACAGCCTCAATGAAATCGAAGCGTTCTTCCGCGAGCTCACCGGCCTGACCGACAAGGACGCCTACGAGTTCATAGCCGTGGGATTCGATCCTCTGGCGCCCGGTCAGCCGTTCTTCCCCATGTTCAGGGACAAGAAAAACGAGGAAGGCAGACTTGACGTGATCTGGATCGAGACAGCCTTCGACGTTCCTCTCGAGAACAGGATCGACAACGTGCTGGATTACTACTACTGCGTTACCCACGGCAAGCTTGACGTGATGTTCGGCTCCGCAGGCGATTTCACCGAGGAGAACCTGATTCAGTTCTTCGCCGGGTTGTTCGGCCTTGAAGATGGATACACCATAACCGTAGATCACGACCAGTTCGCCGAGATCAAAGACGCGTTCAGCGGAGCAGGCACGGGAACTTCGGTCTGGATGAGTATCGATACCACCTTCACCGACACGGCGACAGGCGAGAACGTCACGGAAGCCATAGATCTCAATCTGGTGAAGGACTGGTTCGCCAAAAACAGCGGCGCCGTCGAGGCATACGCCCTGTATTTCTGCTGGGACGACGTCCCGGACGACGCCAAGGCTGCCCTTGAGACCGTGGAAGACTACGACGACGAGACGGTCGTCACGATCCCCGCGGACGGCTATTCGGTCGCCGCTGTGGAGGCGAAATTCCGCGAGATCACCGGTCTCTCCGACGCCGGAAGATGGGAATTCTTCATAAACGGATTTGAAGAAGAAAAAAAGGATGAGGGAGATTACGTTGTGATCGGATTCAAACTTGTGGAGGAAGGCCGCACCTACGTCGTGGGATGCGAAGCACTGCTGAAAGCCGAATAACAAAACCTCTCTTTACCACGCGACCGCCCCTCTACCGGGGCGGTCTTTTCTTGCGCCTCCGCGAAATATACGAATTAAATATTGACATTACGCTCTTGATATATTAGAATATAATAGATTACGTGTGTGCCGCGGCGCGGCGCGCCGTAAAGACTCACCGAAAGGACAGAACATCACAATGGATAACAAAAGAGTAGAAGAGCTCTCCGAGATCGCGAGAAAAGTGCGCGTGGGGATCATCGACGCGGTCTATTCCGCGTCCTCCGGCCACCCGGGCGGCTCCCTCTCCATCGCGGACCTGCTCACATACCTCTATTTTGAAAAGCTGAACGTGGATCCGAAGGATCCCGATATGGAGGACCGGGACAGACTGGTGCTCTCCAAGGGCCACTGCGCCCCGGGGCTCTACTCCGCCCTCGCGCAGAGGGGTTTCATCCCCGTGGAGGATCTGAAGACCTTCCGCAAGACGACCAGCTACCTCCAGGGCCACCCCGACATGAAGCACACCCCCGGCGTCGACATGTCCTCCGGCTCTCTCGGCCAGGGCACGTCCGTCTCCTGCGGCATGGCGCTCAGCGCAAAGCTCAGCGGCAAAAAATACAGAGTCTACGCCATCCTCGGCGACGGCGAGACTGAGGAGGGCCAGGTATGGGAGGCGGCCATGTTCGCGTCTCACTACGGCCTCTCGAACCTGACCTGGATCGTGGACCTGAACGGTCTGCAGATCGACGGCCCGCTGGAGGAAGTCATGGATCCCCGTCCCCACGAGGAGAAATTCCGCGCCTTCGGCTGGAACGTGGTCCACGCGGACGCCCACGACTTCAACTCCCTTGAAAAAGCGTTTGACGAGGTGGTCTCGGACGACAAACCGGGCGTCATAATCTCCCACAGCGTCAAGGGCAAGGGCGTATCCTACATGGAAAACAACGTGGCATGGCACGGCTCGGCTCCAAACGCGGAGCAGTACGAGATCGCCATGCGTGATCTGGGCGAGAGATGAGCGCCCTCTTCCCGAGGACGGAAGTCGGCGGGATGAGCCTGCCGAGGATGCTGATCGGCACCAACTGGTTCCTCGGATGGAGCCACACCGGCGCCGCCGCGGACGAGGGGATCCGCGAGAGATTCTCCGACCCCCGGGACCTCTGGCCGGTGATCTCGGTCTTTCTTGAGGCCGGGATCGACGCGATCATGGCTCCCATCAGCACCACGCCCTTTGCGGAACAGGCCATCGACTACGCCGAGCAGAAGGCGGGGCGCAGGATCATCCGCATCGACACTCCCGGTATCAACGTGGACGACTCCCCGGAGGGGAGGCGTGACGCCGAGGCCGCCATCCG
>JAEEGL010504524.1_pt1 | contig 13763 bp, 12 predicted proteins | sample 9134231 | NCBI WGS metagenome assembly JAEEGL01 (sample SAMN16246548, study PRJNA631951) | gut metagenome | biome: gut microbiome; feature: rumen; material: fiber-attached | host: Bos | place: Iran: Karaj | collected 2018-10 | reverse complement strand
GCTTTTTAAGCGTAAAATTAAAGTATAACAAAATGAATAACGGGGGGTGAAAATATGGATGATCGTTCATATGTTTCTTGGGATTTGATGAATTCATTTTTAACGGATGCTTTCGCCGGCTACGGAGTACCCAAAGAGGAGGCCGCAATATGCGCCGACGTGCTTTTGGAATCTGACAGAAGGGGTATTGAAAGCCACGGCTGCAACCGTTTCAAACCGATCTACATAGACAGGATCAAAAAAGGTACGCTCTTACCGAAAACCGATATTGAGATAATAAAAGAAACGCCGACCACGGTGGTTATGGATGCGCATGACGGAATGGGCATGGTCGCAAGTCATAAAATGATGGAGATGCTCATTGAAAAGGCCAAAAAATGCGGAATGGCCGGAGGCGCGATCCGGAATTCAACCCACTACGGCATAGCGGGATACTGGACTTCTATGGCCTGCAAAGAAGGGCTTATCGGAGTGACCGGAACCAACGCAAGGCCTTCGATCGCACCCACATTCGGTGTCGAGAACATGATGGGAACGAACCCGCTTACCTTCTCTCTTCCGACAGATGAAGAATTCCCCTTCTGCCTCGACTGTGCAACTTCCATAGTTCAGAGAGGACGTATCGAATACTATGCAAGAGAAGGCAAAGAAACGCCTGCAGGAACCGTTGTATCCGAAAAAGGCGAAGCAATGACCGACAGTGAAGAGATCCTTAAGGCTCTCGTTGACGGAACCGCCGCTTTAGCACCTTTGGGCGGTATCGGCGATGAACTTGCGGGCTATAAAGGCTACGGTTACGCAGCCGTTGTTGAGATCCTCTCCGCTGCCCTCTCGGGCGGACAGTTTATGAAAGCTTTAACCGGCGTTGACGAGAACGGAAAGCCTCAGATGTATCATCTCGGACACTTCTTCTTCGTAGTCGATCCCGAAGCATTCTGCGGACTGGAAACATTCAAAAAGAACGCAGGTGATATCTGCCGTGCACTTCGTGCCTCAAAGAAAGCACCCGGATTCGACAGGATCTACACCGCAGGTGAAAAAGAGTATTTAGTATGGCTTGAGAGAAAAGAAAAAGGCGTTCCCGTAAGCAAGTCGGTTCAGAAGGATATACTTGAAGTCCGCGATGCGCTTAACCTGCCTTATAAGTTTGATTTCGAGTCATAGACCATTCGCACGTATAATATTAAACAGCATTTTACGGAGAACAAAATGAGCAGATATATCATGGCACTCGATGCCGGAACAACATCAAACCGCTGTATTCTTTTTAACGAAAAAGGAGAGATCGTTTCTCTCGCACAGAAGGAATTCACCCAGTACTTCCCTAAATCGGGATGGGTTGAACACGATGCGCAGGAAATCTGGCTTACACAGTATTCAGTCGCTTCCGAGGCACTCTCCAAGATCGGTGCCAAAGCCGAGGATATCGCAGCCATCGGAATCACCAACCAGAGAGAAACGACGATCGTATGGAACAAAGAAACCGGAGAACCCATCTATCATGCAATCGTATGGCAGGATAGAAGAACCGCCGACTATTGCGAAACTCTGGTAAACAAAGGCTTAACCGAAACCTTCCGTTCAAAGACCGGACTGGTTATCGACCCTTATTTCAGTGCGACAAAAATAAGATGGCTTCTTGAAAATGTTCCCGGTGCAAAAAGAAATGCAGAAGAAGGAAATCTCCTTTTCGGAACCGTGGAAACCTGGCTCATCTGGAAGCTTACCGGCGGAAAAGTCCATATCACCGATTATTCCAATGCCTCAAGAACCATGCTTTATAACATCACGGAATTAAAATGGGATGAGGATATTTTAAAAGAACTCGATATACCCGCATCCATGCTTCCCGAGGTAAGACCTTCGAGCGAAGTATATGCGCAAACCTCTCCCGATCTTTTCGGAAAAGAAATAGTTATCGCAGGCGCTGCGGGTGATCAGCAGGCGGCACTTTTCGGACAGACCTGTTTCGCTCCCGGTCAGGCCAAGAATACATACGGAACGGGTTGTTTCCTTCTTATGAACACAGGCGAAAAGCCAGTATTCTCAAAGCAGGGACTGGTTACCACGATCGCATGGGGACTCGACGGCAAAGTCGAATATGCTCTTGAAGGATCCGTTTTCGTTGCGGGAAGCGCGATACAGTGGCTTCGCGATGAACTTAAATTCATCGATTCCGCTTCGGACAGCGAATTCTTCGCAAATAAAGTTGAAGATACCTGCGGATGCTACATAGTTCCCGCATTTACGGGACTCGGTGCTCCTTACTGGGATCCTTACGCAAGAGGAACAATTGTCGGTCTCTCAAGGGGTGTAAACAAATATCACATCATAAGAGCCACTCTTGAATCGCTCGCCTTCCAGACCTATGATGTTTTAACCGCCATGGAAAGTGATTCCGGAATGAAGCTTTCTTCCTTAAACGTAGACGGCGGTGCATCGGCAAACAATCTTTTAATGCAGATGCAGGCAGACATCATTCAGAACGAGGTCAACCGCCCTTCCTGCGTGGAAACCACTGCTGCCGGAGCCGCATATCTTGCGGGACTTGCGGTGGGTTACTGGAAAAACAAAGAAGATGTTATAAAAAACATTTCGATAGACAGACAGTTTGCACCGAAGATATCTTACGAGGAACAGCAAAAGAAACTTAAGAAATGGCACAAAGCCGTTCTTCTTGCTAAAGACTGGGAAAGAGAATAGAAAAAAGGACATCCGTCGGGATGTCCTTTTTTAATGCAATTCTTATTCATCGAGTTTCAAAAGTTCCGAGAACGAATAATGACTGTCGGTCGTTACATCTTCAAAACTGATCGTGTAACTTCTTGTCTGATAGCCTTCTTTCTTAAGGGTTATGACTATCGTTCCGACTGTTTTCTTAAAGCTTGTAGGAACAACTCCTATGAGATTTCCGTCAAGGTAAAGATCCGCTCCGTCGGGTGCATCTATATAAACAAAAGTGTTATATACCGTGTCGGAATTATCTTCCGGCGCCGTGCCCGTCGATGATGTCTGTTCGGTCTGCGTATTGTTTCCGCTTGCCGTATTTGAGTTATTTGTATTATCCGACGTATTGTTTGACGATGCGGTATTCGTATTGTTTGAAGTGTTGTTGTTTCCGTTATCCGATGTGTTTGTGTTTGACGAGTTCGTATTCGTACTGTTTTCTTTATCTTTACCCTTATCATCATCCTTGTCGGTATCGTCGTTTAACTTTGTAAGTTTAAACGATACATCCGCTTCGGGAGAGCCTACGGAAATAAATCTTGAAAGCGTTTCGTATCCGTCCGCTCTGACAACAAGTTCATGGATTCCGTATTCGATGCTTACGGGCTTCGAGATATCATTGACTTTCACACCGTCAAGGAAAATGGTCGCATTCGAAGGTTCTGTCGTAAAGTTAACGTTTCCGTAATACTTCTTTATCTCCACGTCGGAAAGATCGATCACGGCATCCTGATTTCTTCCGACCGTAACTTCCTTGACCGCACTTGTTCCGTCCTTGCTTATAAGTACACTGTATCTTCCTTCGGGAACGGTAAGCATCATTCCTTCTGTTATTTTTCTTATGTCCCTGTCTATCTCGATGAATCCGTCGATAAAGTAATCACCGCCGCTTAAGCTTAGATATCCGTGTCCTTTATCAACCGTAATGCTGTATATTTTATGATCGTATCCGTGGATCGTGATTATGTCGGAATCCGATATCTCAAGCACGTTAATGTTTTCTTTGCCGGAGCATACCACAATGTTCTCATCAAGCTCATATTTATCCCCAAGGTATTCCATTCTCGTAGCGGAATTATAGAATTTAAAACCTTCCACATTCGAATATGCAAAATAATCGGATGATACATCAAGCGTCTTTAAACGCTTTTCTTCCCTGTAAAAAGTGATGTTACAGATCTGTCCCGCGCTTAACTGGCTGCCTGTCATGGAATTTCCGTATCTGTCCGTAAAATAGGTCAGATTGTCGTATGTGAGCGTATATCTTAATCCCGTTTCAAGATTCTGAAATGTGATCGATTCGGAATTTTTGGACACGGAAGTAACAATGCATGTATCCGAATATACAAACACTGAAGATGTTTCCGTTACATCCGAATCATCGGGAATTACACTTGTTACAACACCTTCATTCGTACATGCGATCAAAAACATACAGAGAAACGCACCGACTAAAATATTCAGTTTTTTGATCATTTCTGATAGTTTCATAATCGATTCATTTTACAAATGTCGAAAGAAGATATTCCCTCGTATTATGTGAGGGTTCTTCGATAACATCCTTAAGCATTTCGTTTAATACTTCACCGAGTTTCGGCCCGGGTTGAACGCCGTATTCTATTAAGTCCTTTCCCGTTACCGCAAGTTCTTTAAGGCTGACACAGTCTCCCGAAGCTTTTATCTCCTCGTAATCGGAAATGTTGTCGGAAAGCCTTGCCATTTTTTCTTTGCGCATGTAATCGGACTGGGCACTTAAGTCAGCTCTCCACACTTTGAATATATCGGGGAATGCTTCCTCTCCGATCCTGTTCATCGCACGGCGCATATATTTTGTGCCTTTTTCCAGGCGTTCGTCATGGTATCTGACGAATCTTTTAACCTTGTCTATTGTATCGTTATCATATTTAAGACGTTTTAATATCTCAACAGCCATTTCGCTCGATCTGGCCTGATGGCCGTGGAAATGGTCGATTCCGTCTTCTCCCGTTGTCTTGCACAGCGGCTTGGCAATATCATGTAAAAGCATGGTAAGCCTTAATGTCTTATCAGGCTCGATCGCTTCAACGGATCTAATGATATGATCCCCGACGCTGTAGCAGTGATGAGGATTGTTCTGCCCGGTTTCAAAGCACAGATCGAGTTCGGGAATAAACTGTGCGGTGAGACCGGTTTCATAAGCCGTTTTAAGCATCATGGGGTTGGCAGATGTAAGGATCTTGTTAAGCTCTGCCTGGATCCTTTCCGCGCTTATGTTCTTAAGCGTGGGGGATAGTTCCTTAATCGATTTGTAGGTTTCGGCTTCGATCTCATAACCGAGCTGCGCCGCAAATCTTACGGCACGAAGAAGTCTTAACGCATCTTCCGAGAATCTCTCATGGGGTTCTCCCACGCAGCGGATCGTTTTTAACTCGATGTCTTTTAAACCGCCGAAAACATCCACCAGACCGTCTTTTTCATTATAGGCCATCGCATTTATCGTAAAATCCCTTCTTAAAAGGTCTTCTTTGAGATCCGATGTGAACGAAACCTCTTTGGGATGTCTTGAATCCTCGTATTCGCCGTCGATCCTGTATGTGGTAACCTCAAAAGATTCTTTGGAAATAAGTACCGTGACGGTTCCGTGCTTAAGTCCCGTATCCACGGTTCTTTTGAAAATCTCTTTTACATCGGTCGGTTTGGCATTGGTCGTGATATCCCAGTCATTGGGTATGCGTCCGAGAATGCTGTCCCTTACACAGCCGCCGACGGCATAGGCTTCGAATCCTGCTTTATTCAGTTCTTCTATTATGTATTTTACCTTATCGGGTAATATAATCGTCATTTTATCCTCTGTAACTCTCGGGCGCACCCAAATACGATTTAACGGGGGTGATTCCCGATTTAAAAAGCATTATTTTATCAAAGGAAACATTCGGACTTCCCGCATAAATGTATACGCTGTTCTTTCCCTCGTCAAGTTCTATGGATGAAGTGATCCTTCTTACATTGTCAAGGACACCCTCGCACCACTGCGGGCATGTATGGCCTGCATAAAAATCTTCTTTTACTGCATTAAGAGCCTTCTTTTCTTTACCGTTAGCCGATACGAACAGAAGCATATCATCCTTTAACACAACGGGATTTCTTGCCAGAACATCCACTTCAATATCATATGTACCGCCGGATGCAAACACATCATATCTTACGTAGGGAGATTCCGTTTCTTTACTAAAATCCTTTGTAACGGGAAAACATTTGATTGCAGAGCCTTCCCTTCCAAGATATTTTATCACCCGCCAGCCGTTTTCGGAATCGGTATTTTTCTCAAAACTGAATTTATCGGCATAAAAGCTTATTATGCCTTCGTGTTCAAAGAAAAGGTCTTCGCCCGAAAAAGGAACGGGAGCAGATTCAAAAACCATACTGTGGGAGGTTTTTTCATTATTTTCATATTTCACTTCGATTACCGCGAGCGATTCTTCTTTTCCTTCAAGTTTACTCTTGTCGCATAAAAAGATTATCTTCGCACGGGGATTTACCGAGGTGGATACTTTACCTTTCGGATTAACGCATTTTAACCATTCGCTGTCTGTTTTAACTTCATATTCGAAATCAACATCTCCCCTGCTGTCCAAATAAACGGACACATTGTCACATTTTCCCGACAGCATTTCCGTATTGCGAAAAGGGGTCTTATACTGCCAGTGAGCTCCGAGACTTTTTACGTCGCTCTTTGCAAAATGAAGAACCGTTTTGGCTTTGTGAATGGGATTTACATATATGCTTGCCGGATATCCCCAGTCGTAATCATCCCATGTATTAAAGCCGGTATGTCCGGAATCAAGCATATGAATCCATTTTCCGCCGTTGAATTCATTATACTCTCTTATAAGTTCACCCATGAAAACCGAAAGTTCTTCGATCTTACGTGCGTAAACATTGGCATACATGCTTCTTATTCCTGCCAGATATTCGTCAAGCGAAGCATACAGCTGCATGGTTAAAATGGTGAGGCTTCCTTTTATCTGGTAATAAAACAGACTCTCATAGGCCTGTCTGCATTCGGACGGAATTCTTTCCCTTAAATCATCCAAAAGTTTTATGAGATCCTCAACTTCTTCAAGAACCCGTTCACACTCTCCGAATCCCTTGGGAGAATATACATGAGGATTCATTGCTTCGGGTTTTCTTAAAGCTATCCATCTTTGTGCACCTTCCATAAGCTTAAGCAGATCCTCTTTGAGTTTCCCGTCAACGCATCCGTGAAAATGCCTGTCAATCCACTCGTTTACGAATGTTTCAATCATATCTATTCCCGACCATGATTCGTAATCGTAAGCAAGGGCCATAAAATATGTAAGCGGATATTCATTGCCTTTTAAATCACCGACATTTACGATCCACTCTTTTCTTACACCATATTCATATGCCTGAGTCATCTGTTCGCGGACTTTGGACAGTCTGCTGGTATTCTGCCATTCATAACTTATCGGTCCGCCGTGATAATCGAAATGGTAATACATTCCGAATCCGCCCGGATGACTTCTTTCTTCCTCTTTTGGAAGGCCTCTCGTATTGGCCCAGTTGTCATCACTTAAAAGAAAGACAACGTCCTTAAGTTCGTCCCAGTCCTTAAGACCCTCACAGGTTTCATCGCCATAGTAATAATCTTCGACTTCTTTGTATATGGCAAGCACTCTCGGAATCTGTGACAGATCTTCGTTAACGCATTCTTTCAAAAGGCTGTGCTGGGCAAGAATTGCATCTTTAACAACTTTTATATTGTCGGCCATGGTGGCATCTTCACCGAGCAGTTTCGAATCCGCTTCACCGCGCATTCCGATCGTGATAAGATTCTCGAAATTACGGTTTCTGATTAATCCGTCCCGCCAGAATCTTGTAATCGCATCACGGTTGGCAGTGAAATTCCATGCATTGCTTTCACCGTATTCGGCATATATTTTCTGCCATTCTTCGCCTGCCCTGCAAAGCGGTTCATGATGGGATGTTCCCATTATTACCCCGAGGCAGTCCGCAAGTCTTGCATTTTCGATTCCAGGTCCGTCCTCGCTAAAAATCGAGGACCACATTGCGGGCCAGAGGAAATTGCCCCTCATTCGCAAAAGAAAGATAAAAAGCTTCTCATAAGCTTTCACCGTAAAACCGCCGAAATGCTCATTGCACCATCCTCCGAATGCGGGCCATTCGTCATTAATAAAAAATCCTCTGTATTCAACGGAAGGTTCCTTCGAAAGGAAAACTCCTTCCTTAATTTCTTTTACCGCCCTGTCTTTGTTTAAAAACTGCGTGTCTATTACAACATCGGACTGTACGGCGGGTTTGCTGTCACCGAAATACTCAAGCGAAGTAACACCGCAGGATTCGGATATCTCGAAGAGACCGTAAATCGTTCCTCTTTTATCCGAGCCCGCTATAAGAAGCGCTTCTTTCTTAGTTCCTTCACAAATTTTTGATAAATCGATTAACGTTATAAGAAAAGATTCTTTTCTTCCTTTCAGAATGCTTAAATCACATGCTCCGTTTTCTTCAAGTTTTTCAAGTATTTCGCTTTTTCCGTAAGTTGCCGCAATAATTATTCTTTCTGCACAGGCGGAAATATCGTTTATAATTTCCGCTTTTCTTTTGCAAACTTTTTCAATATCATTTGCCACAACATCGGCTATGATTTTTACGCCTTCATATGCCGTGTTTTCAATTAGTATATCAGCCGGCACCGATTCTTTAATTATTTCAAATTTCATGCATAACCCCTCAAGTCTGTTTAGTCTCGGTTAAATTAATCTATCTTAAGTTCAACGGGGCAGTGATCCGAGCCCTGAACTTCCATGTGTATTTTGGCATCTTTTATTCTGTCTTTAAGCTTACCCGATACCACGAAATAATCTATACGCCAGCCCGTATTCTTTTCTCTGGCTTTAAACATATAAGACCACCAGGAATACACATCTTTGGCATCAGGATAAAGGAATCTGAACGAATCGATGTATCCGCTTTCAAGCACTTTTGTAAAGCAGTTTCTCTCTTCGTCGGTAAATCCCGCATTCATGTGGTTGGTCTTCGGGTTCTTTAAATCGATCTCCTGATGAGCAACATTTAAATCGCCGCAGTATATTACGGGTTTATTCTTCTCGAGTCCTTTAATATAATTTAAAAATGCCTCTTCCCAGGTCATTCTGTAATCAAGTCTCGCGAGTTCTCTCTGGGAATTCGGTACATAAACCGTTATTACGTAAAAGTCCTTAAATTCTGCCGTAATAACCCTTCCTTCCGTATCGTGTTCGGGGATTCCGATTCCGTAAGTAACCGATAACGGTTCTTCCTTTGTGAACATTGCCGTTCCCGAATAGCCCTTTTTCTCGGCATAATTCCAGTACTGGTGATATCCGGGCGCGTCCACTTCTATCTGTCCTTCCTGCAGTTTGGTTTCCTGAACACAGAAAATATCCGCATCGATCTTGTTAAAATAATCCATGAAGCCTTTTCCCATGCAGGCTCTTAATCCGTTTACATTCCAAGATATGAATTTCATTTAAGTTTCCTTTCATCAGTCAGATATATTTATAATTATATCAATTCTTCAAAGATTCCGACAGGCTAAAGCCCCTGATCAGTTCCATTTTGTCCGAACGCTTCATTTTATGTTTGATATACCACTCTCTTTTCATTGCCGATTCCTTATCGTCAAACTCCTCGAAATACACGAGTTTAACCGGCAGGCGCACCTTCGTGTACTTTGCGCCTTTTCCCGCATTGTGGGTTTCGACTCTCTTTTTTATATCATTGGTATAGCCCGTATATAAGGTTTTGTCCGAACATTCCAGTATATATACGTATTGTTTTTCAGTACTCATCTTTTTACCCCTGACTCATATATTATAACATTTCTTTTATATTTTTTCTTTTATGGTTTTTTAATCAAAAATGTGGTAAAATTCATAACATAAATATGTGTTTATAAACTTTTGTTTTTTTGATAGTAAAAGGGGGCAGCTATGAAAATTCAAGAATTTGTCAACATGGAAGAGTTCGAAAACAGAATGCGCAACTGGGCAGTATCCACTGGTCTTGCATGTGTTGCGGTTGATATCGACGGAAACTATATATCGGATACATATAATTTCACCGATTTCTGCATAAAATATACAAGGGGCAGTGCAGAAGGCTTAAGAAGATGCCAGAAGTGCGACAGAGAAGGAAACGGAATCTACAGCTGTCACGCAGGTCTGATCGATTTCGGAATCGATCTTGTGGTTAACGGAGAAAAACTCGGTTCGGTTCTCGGCGGTCAGGTTCTTCCGATGAACCCCGACGAAGATGAATTCAGAAAAGTCGCAAGAGAGATCGGAGTAGACGAGGACGAATATATCGAAGCTCTTCACCGCGTTCCCGTTCGTACGGAAGAAGCCATTAACGCTTCCGCAAATCTTCTCGGACAGATCCTTAACGATTTCATCAATGCCGAATTCGAAAAAACATATGCAAAATCGATCGTTGTGGGCTTAAAAGAAGGTGTTGAAAAAACATCCGCGATCGTTGATGACATCATGCAGTCCACACAGGAACTTAAAAAACTTCAGAGCAGACAGAAGATCCTGTCTCTTAACGCAAATATCGAAGCAGCAAGAGCCGGTGAGCAGGGTAAAGGTTTCTCGGTTGTTGCCATTGAAGTAGGAAAATTATCCGAGAGCAGTTCTCTTGCAAATGCTCATATCGAAGAGCTCGTGCAGGAAATCTCACAGGTGGTTAACAACATGCACGATCCCGAGAAGTTCAAACTTCTTATGAAAGAATAAATTTAAATACACAAAGTGCCGAGCGTCTCAATGATGCCCGGCACTATATTTATGATAAGACCTTTTTAGACCGAAAGGATTTAAGAAAACAAGATGAATATTATCTTCGACCTGGACGGAACACTGATCGATACGGAAAAACTCTACAGAAAATACTGGCCGATGGCCCTTGCGGATTACGGATATGACTTATCAGACGAACGTGCCCTTGCGCTTCGTTCGCTCGGTCGTCCCTTCGCACCCGCGCAGTTTAAAGAGTGGTACGGAGAGGATTTTAACTATGACCTGATCCGTAAAAGACGTAAGGAATATGTTGAAGGACATATCGAAAAATACGGTCTCGAGCTTCGCCCGGGCGTTAAGGAAATCCTTGAATATCTTAAAGAAAAAGAAATAACCGTCGCAATTGCGACGGCAACCGATCTTCAGCGAACCGAGAAATATCTTGAAATGACCGGCATACGCGGATATTTTACGCACATCATATGTGCAACAATGGTTGAACACGGAAAACCCGCGCCCGACATCTACGAATACGCCTGCGAGCAGCTTAACGCAGACCCTTCGGAATGCTATGCGGTCGAAGATGCTCCAAACGGAGTAAAGAGTGCATACGCAGCAGGTCTTAAGGTGATCTTCGTTGCCGATCAGGCACCCGCAGACGATTTCCTTCACGAGATGATCTATGCGGACATCCCTGTCATTACCGACATTCGTAATATCATTTAATCTCGTTTCACGTTTTAATTCAATATAACTTCGTAAAGGTATTTAGCCACGCCGTCATCATCGTTAAGACCGATAACTTGTTTGGCGGCTTTTTTAGCTCTGTCAATGGCATTGCCCATCGCTATGCCGCATCCTATGTTTCCAAGGCTCTCTATGTCATCGTTGTCATCTCCGAAATACATCGCCTCATCTTTGGATAATCCGAAAGCATCAAGCACTTCGCATACCGCATTCCATTTGGTATCATTCTTTGCCATTATCTGATATATCCAGTTTTCCGAAACGGATGTATATGTATTCTCATCAAGATTTGCCCTTACAGATTCTCCGACTTCATTAAATGTAATGAGTTTGTCGTCATCCCATGTTTTCTCAACGAATTTGTTGTCACGTCCGATAACAAGGATCTTAAAGACCGTACAGGTTTTTACCGCCTCGAGAAGATCGCTTTCTCTTTCTACGAACCAGTCGGGAATAACTGTATTCGCATATATTCCTTTACTTGTTTCGAGAACTACGATCTTATCATTGTTTTCGCAAAGCGCACCTATGATCTTCGAACTTGTCTCATAACTCATTCCGTTGTCTATTCTTTTATCGCCGAAATGAACCTGTGCTCCGTTTAAGGATATGACTCCGTCAAAATCAACCTGACCGCAGTATTCCTCTATCGCTCTCTCCGGTCTGGCGGTTGCCGCAAAAAAGAGTACGCCTTTTTCGCGTACCTTTTTAATTGCTTCGATATTACCTGAAGACAGTTGTCTTTGGCTGTTTAAGAGCGTTCCGTCCAGATCCGAAAAAATAATCTTAATCTCATTCATTAAAATTTACCCATCACTTTTCTGCTTTCAATACCGAATGCTATTATCTGAGTAAGCCATATTACCGAAACGACCAGATACGGTACAATGGTTATTTCGCATGCCATTCCCAAGAAGATAAGAACCACCATCGTTACAAGACAGGTATAGTTGACTATACTGTATGCCTTGAAACTGGCAATACCGACCTGTTTTCTCTCAGCTTCATCAAAACTCTCATACCATTTCTTTGAAAATCTGAAATCATAAAGACTGCCTTTTTTCTCGGGATTCATGATCTTTTCCTGCTCTATGATCTTTCGCTGCATTCCAAAGAAAAGGAACATATATAAGATCATAAAGATAAGTCCCGCACAAAATGCTATATTAAATGCAATCTGAATCACGGTACCTTCTTTTACCGTTGAAAGAGTTGTTTTCAGATTGTATGTTACGCATCCGTAAAGGAAATAGATCGTGATCAGGGAAGCCGTAGTAAGCGTGTTGGTTACACATAAATCTTTTTCAATCTTATCCCAGTTGTCATCACGCTCTGCTTCTTTCGCCCAGAGCTTTTTTGAGGAAATGATCCTTGTTAAACAGATGACGTACATTACCAGGCCGAACACTATCAAAATAGCAGCAAAGATAATACCCGAAATGCGGGCATTATACCTTAAAAAAGCAAAAACGGCATCGATCAGTTCCTGCCTAGAGGCCACGATATATCCTATTAATCCACCGAGAATACATCCGATGGTAAGAATAATGTAAAAGAGCGGTTTCCTTTTTGAATCCTCTTTTTTTATTTCTTCAAGACGTTTTTCATCATTCATCGGCGTCATCCTTTCCATCATCCGTATACTCAAAAATATCTTCCACTTTAACGTCAAAAACCCCGGCCAGTTTCAAGGCCAAGGTTACCGACGGAGAATAATCTCCTCTTTCTATTAAACTAATGGTCTGGCGGGATACGTGAACCATTGCACCGAGTTCCTGCTGGTTCACGCCGATCCTCGCCCGATATTCTTTCAAATGATTATTCAACGACATTCATCTGTCACCCCCGTCGTGAATTCACATTATATTATAACAGATATTATTATGAGGAAGGTTAAAATACCAATTAAAATTTTATATATCATTTCAACTTCGTCATTTCTTTTAAATTATTATGTAATTATATACAAACAATCCAAGACATCCGATCACAAAGATGATCATTCCGACATTGCCCCAGGCAAATTTCATACCTTTTTCAACAGTGTCTTCTGTTTTAACGACCTTAACTTTCTTTCTGGCCAGAACTATGATCCACATAACAAGGCCGGCCATAACAAGCAAGAATTCAAAACCTACGAAAAGAGCGAAAGGAAGAAGTGAGGGAAGTACGGCAACCACTGCATCGGTATAACTTTGTACCAAAGCCGCATCCTGTCCGCCCGATGCCCTGACCTGATTTGCCAGATCCGTCATCACACTGAGTTTTTCCATGTCGATCCTTGAGTACAATCCCATATAGATAACACTTGTCGAAAGATTGATGATCATATGATAAATGATCGTTATCCATACTTTTCCCGTACGAACATAAACATATGCAAGAAGTCCTCCCATTACGACAGTAAAGAGGCCTTGTGAGAAATTACCGTGGAAAAGGCCGAACATAAGACCGGATGTAATAATGGCAACCCATTCTCCGTATTTATATGTT
>JAEEGL014095206.1_pt1 | contig 13764 bp, 9 predicted proteins | sample 9134231 | NCBI WGS metagenome assembly JAEEGL01 (sample SAMN16246548, study PRJNA631951) | gut metagenome | biome: gut microbiome; feature: rumen; material: fiber-attached | host: Bos | place: Iran: Karaj | collected 2018-10 | reverse complement strand
GAAGTAGTGCATGGGGTTGACATAGGTGGTGAGGTAGGCCCATTCTGGCATGGAGTGCGTTGGCGTGAATAGTCCGCTGAGCAGCATGATAGTAACCACAAAGAACCACATGACGAAGACAGCCTGCTGCATCGTGCCGCTATAGTTGGAGACGATGAGTCCGAACGACGAGAAGAACAGCGCCAGCAACATGGCAAGCACATAAACAAGCCACAGCGGACCAGCGGGCGTGATGCCGTAGATGAGCCAAGCCAGCAGCAGGCAAACAGAAATGACAAAGAGGGCAATGAGCCAATAGGGAATGAGTTTGGAGAGGATGAAGGCCCATTTTGACACAGGCGTGACATTGATCTGCTCGATGGTGCCAGTCTCCTTTTCGCCAACGATATTTAGCGTAGGTAGGAAGCCTGTCATCAGCATCATCACTATTGCCAGCAGGGCGGGAATCATATAGAGTTTGTAATTCTGGTGTTTGTTGTAGAGAAGGAGGGTGGAGGGCTGCGATAATATCGCAGCATACGGAACTGACTGGGTGATGATTTGCGCAAGATAGGCCGAACCTATCGAACCTTTGGTGCCGTTGACGGCATTGGCGGCAATCAACACCTGAGGCATCTTACCCATTTCAAGATTCTTTCCGTAGTCCTGTGGGATGACTAACACCACATCGGCCTTGCCATGCTCTATCTCTGAGAGCGCTTCACGGTAGGAAGGTTTCTGTCCGTTGAAGATGAAGTAGTCGCTGGCCTCGATGCTGTGGACTATTTGCTGGGAACGGGTGGAGCGGTCGTTATCAACCACATCAACGACGATGTTCTTCACCTCCATCTGCATCACCCACGGCATCACACACATGATGACGATGGGGAACATGATGATGAGCTTGGGCAGGAACGGATTGCGTCGAATCTGCAGGAACTCCTTTTGTATGAGATATTTCAGTGTCATAGTTTACTCCAGTCTTACGTTAAATTTCTTCAGGGCGACAACCAGGAAGATGATGGTCATCAGCGCGAGGATAGTCACTTCCTTCATCACCTCACCAATACCTACGCCCATGATCATCAGTTTGCGCATAGCATCAATGTAGTAGCGGGGCGGCATCACAGCAGCAATCCATTGCAACACGGTGGGCATCGACTCCACGGGAAACATCATGCCAGAGAGCATCACTACAGGCATGAGCAGTACCATGGCCGAAAGCAGCAGGGCGACGAGTTGTGTCTGTGCAATAGTCGAGATGAGCAGTCCCAACGAGAGTGCTAATAATATATATAAGGTGGAAACGGCGAGAATCCAGAACAGCGAGCCTTGCAACGGCACACCCAGCACGAAGCGGGCCATCAGGAGGATGGTGATGAGGATGCCGAAGGCGAGTACCAGATAGGGCACGGCCTTGGCGATGATGACCATCAGCGGACGGACGGGCGAAACGAGCAGCACTTCCATGGTGCCCTTTTCCTTCTCGCGGACAATCGAGATGGAGGTCATCATAGCACAGATAAGCATCAGTAGCATACCCATGATGGCGGGCACGAAGTTGTAGGCCGACTTCATCTGAGGATTATATAATAGTTTCGTGTTGATAGGGGAGCTTTTAGAGTTTGATGATGCTATTGTCTGCTGCGCATAACTCATCCATTGTTGTGCCATGTTGGGGTCAGAGCCGTCGATTATCAACTGTATGCCGTCCTTCTTGCTGGCAAAGTCGTGGGAGAAAACCACAGCCATATCAGCCTCTTGGCTGCGTATGAGCCGCTCGGCCTCCTGCGGCTTACCGACGGTTCGAGTGATGGTGAAGTACTCCGAATGGGCCAGTCGTTCTACAGCCGTCTGCGTCAGATGGTCCATCTGTGACGTGACCACCACCGTGCGCACATTCTTCACATCCGTGGTGATGGCAAAGCCAAAGAGCAGCATCATCACTACGGGCATGCCGAACAGGATGAGCATCGTACGTTTGTCGCGCAGGATATGTTTGGCTTCCTTTATTACAAATGCTATAAACTGTCTCATATGCTTAATCGCTTGAACGGGTGGCCTGTCTGGCCAAATAGGTGAACACATGATCCATATCGGGTTGGTGGAAACGCTCCTTCAGTTCATCAGGGGTGCCAAGGGCGCTTATTCTGCCGTCCACCATTATCGAGATGCGGTCGCAATACTCAGCCTCGTCCATATAGTGGGTGGTCACAAAGACCGTGATGCCGTGTGCGGCAGCATCATAGATGAGTTCCCAGAACTGACGGCGCGTGGCGGGATCGACGCCACCCGTAGGTTCGTCAAGGAACACCACACCGGGCTCGTGAAAAATAGACACGGAGAAGGCGAGTTTCTGTTTCCAGCCCAGTGGCAGCAAGCCCACCAGATCGTTTTTGTGCTCCATGAACTGCAGACGTTCCAACAGATCGTTGGTCTTGCGCCTGATTTCATCGTCCTTCATGCCATAGATGCCTGCAAAGAGGCGGATGTTTTCTGCCACCGTAAGGTCTTCGTAGAGCGAGAACTTCTGCGACATATATCCGATGTGTTTCTTGATTTGCTCGTACTCGGTGCGGATGTCATAGCCCACGACGGTGCCAGTGCCACTCGTCGGCTGGTTCAGTCCTGTCAGCATGTGCATGGCGGTGGTCTTGCCAGCACCGTTGGCTCCGAGGAAACCGAATATCTCGCCCCGTTTCACGCTGAAGCTAATGTCATCGACGGCATGGAACGCACCGAAGGCTTTCACCAAGTGCTGCACCTCGATGACGTTCTCTGGTTCTGTTTGTTGCTGTGTCACAGCAACAGACTCAACACCTGGCGGATTGAAGATATCCCTAAAGCGGTCGAGGACGGCCTCGGGCGTATCAATGCCCCTGACCTTACCGTGATCGAGGAAAGCCACGCGCTCACAGCAGCGCACCTCATCAAGGTAGGGTGTCGAGGCTACGATGGTGATGCCGCGCTCTTTCAGCATCAGGAGCATCTGCCATAACTCCTTGCGGCTCACAGGATCAACGCCCGTGGTCGGTTCATCCAGGAAGAGCACACTCGGACTGTGAACCAGCGCACAGCTCAATGCCAGCTTCTGTTTCATGCCGCCCGATAACGCCCCCGCCTTGCGGTCCTTGAACCGCTCTATCTGCGAATAGATGGCTTTGATACTGTCATACCCCTCCTCGACGGTGGTGCCGAAGAGGGTGGCAAAGAACTTCAGGTTCTCCTCGATAGTCAGGTCCTGATAGAGCGAGAACTTACCTGGCATGTAGCCCACACGGCAGCGTACCTCGCGCATCTGCTTCACCACGTCGAAGCTATCGACCGAGGCATTGCCCGTCTCTGGCAGCAGCAGCGAGCAGAGGATGCGGAACATTGAGGTCTTGCCGGCGCCGTCAGGTCCGATGAGCCCGAACACCTCACCCTTACCGACAGAGAACGACACGTCGTCGAGTGCCTTTACCTTGCCATATGACTTACTGATATTATGTACTTCTATTGCGTTCATAGCTTCAGCTCGCCATACATACCTATTTTGACCAAACCGTTGTTCTTGATAGCGACCTTTACGGCATAAACAAGATCGGCGCGCTCATCATCGGTAAGGATCGTCTTGGGCGTAAACTCTGAGCGCGAGGAAATCCACGAGATAGTACCGTCGTACTCCTTCCGCAGATTATCACCGTAGTCGGCGAACACCTTCACCTGCTGCCCCAATTGGATGTGCTGCAACTGAGCCGAGGTGACGTAGGCCCGCAGATACATGTCTTGTGTATCGGCTATCTTGAACAGCGGTTTTCCAATGCTGACGAACTCACCACGTTCCACATATTTTTCCAGCACCGTGCCCCTCACGGGTGTCACGATGTGGCACTTGCGCAGCATGTCGCGCAACTGGTCTATCTGTACATCGGCAGCGGCCGTCTGCTTATCCAATGCTCTCGTGTTGGTCGAGAGCGACGAGATCTGTGCGTCGAGCTGTCGCTGCAGCACCTTCACCTGACTCGAAGCGTCGTCGAACATCTTCGAGGGAGCCGCCCCGTCGGCCACCAGTTCGCGATACCGCTGTTCGTCCTGCTGCGCCTTAGCCAACTGCTGACGAGTGGCAGCTATCTGGCGTTCCATGTCGGGTTTCTGACTCTGGTACACCTCCTTCGTTGCACCCAACTGCTGAATCTTAAGCCAAATCTGTATGGTGTCTATGAGTCCTACCTCGCGCCCCATAGGCAGAGAGTCGCCCTCGCTGACATCGAAGGCCAGCAAAGCGCCGCTCTGTTCGGCAAACACGGTGGTCTCAGTAGCCTCAAATGTGCCAGTGGCGTCATATAGTTTCTCGCTGTTTCCGCAAGCGGCCATCATCATGGCTGCGCCTGCAAGTATCATCATCTTCTTCATTGTTGTTAATTGTTTATCGTGAATTTATTGTCATAGATTTGTTTTAACATCTCAATCTCGTGTATCGACTGCTGCACGCGGGCGGCATTCTCCTGATTGATTTCGCGCACCAGGTCGTTCACGTCGATGATGCCGTGAGAGAGTTTTGACTCCGAAGCCTTGCGGACGGCCGAGCGCAGCTCAATAATCTCCTCATCGTCAGCCATCAGCAGTTTATAGCGGGCGATGTCCTCGTTTTGCTGAATCTGTTCCATACGGTTGTTGAAGAGAAACACCTCGCGGTTCGACTCCGTCAGGTCGCGCTGTACTTGCAGTTTCGCCTTGTCGTTCTTTCGAGTATAGAGAGCACCGATGTTCCAAGTGAGGCGGGCCCCGATGAGGCCGTTCAGGCTCCATTTGTGCGACATCATATCCTCAAACATATTCAAACCCGGATAACCGTAGTAGCCCTGCGCGAAGACCCCCAATTTAGGCATCAGCGCAGCGTTCAGCGCCTTCTCCTGCGCATTGAGCAGTCCGATCTGCGCATCCAGTGCCCGCAGTTCAGGACGATGATTCTCAGATGTCAGCACTCCGCTTTCAGCCTGTACTACAGGCTTCTCTACGCTCTTCACCTCTATCCCGCAGAATGCGCTCAGCATCATGGTCAGCATCCGTTTTTGCGACTCCAGACTGGTGGCCTGCTGCACCACCTTCAGCCGCTCGGCCTTCACACTCTGCCAGTCGCTCTCGGCTGCCGTTCCGCCCTTCACCATTGCCTCCAGTTTCCGCTCGTTGCCAGCCAACAGCTCCTGCAGATCGCGATTCAGCAGGATCTGTTCGTCGAGCATCAACAGTGAGAAATACATCTCATTCACGCGCATGCGAACATTATATATATTAACCTCCGTCTGCGCCTCCTGCACCTTGCCCTGCTCGCGGGCTATCGCCTTCTGACTGCTGATGACACCGCCATCATAGACGGTCTGATTCACATCAATACCCACACGGTACTGATCCTTCTTCAATCCCTTCAAGCCGATGCCCATATTGGTCATCAGGGTTTTCATCTCACTGGGCCACGACACCACATCACTTTGATATGTAGTCTGTGCTGATGCCGACACCTGTGGCAACCACCCCTTCTGGATGTTTGCCACCGTCAGCTGCGTGGTCTTCCTGATGAGGTCATACTGCCTGATCAGCGGGTAGTTGCGCTCCGCTGCCTGCTGGCACTCTTCCAATGTCTGTGCCATCGTTACTATCGGAAGCAACACAATGCTTAACAAAAACTTTCTCATATTCACTGTTATTATTCATATTTTTTGCAAAGGTACGGCTTTTTTGCCCAATATCCTGTTATCCGTTGGTATGTAATTATGTCCTTTTTGTACGAAATCCGTCATAAAAGCACTCTAATTCGAATAAAATGATTACCTTTGTCGCCAAATTAGCACCAAAAATTATAAAAATATGAACCGACAGCCGAAATTAATGGATTTCTGGCGGCTGAGGAGACTCATTGCCTCACACCTCAATGAGATACGCGACAGCCTCATCTTCAACAGTGAACTGGCCATCGTTCATGGCGACTCACGAGTGTTCCAACTAATCATGCAGCAGTCGCCGCCCTTCATCATCAACGACCACCGCTTCGGCATCATCACCCATGGTGAGGGTGATGTGAACTTCAATCTGCAAGACCGCCACATCAGCGCAGGCACACTCATTTATCTAAGTCCTGGCACCATCATCAGCCCCATCCGTTTCTCCCCAGAGCTCGAAATCTACGGCATTGCCCTCTTTCCACAGTTCCCCATGCCGTTCTCCCAAGACCAAATGCCTTCAGCCCTGAATGGTCAGGTGCGCGACATCCAACTGTCTGTCTCTGAGGCCGACATCACCACGGCTCTTCACATCTTCGACAGTCTATGGCACCTCGTCGGCCAAACGAACTACCACCGTCCTACGGCCACAGCCCTCGTGGCAGCGCTGATGCACCACTATAATCAGCTCTATCACCAGCAGGCCAAACGGCTCTTGGCCACGCGCTCACGTGAACAAACCATCTTCGACCGCTTCCTCCAACTGGTAAATCAGCACTGCAACGAGCACCACCAACTGGCTTACTATGCCGACCGGTTGTGCCTCACCCAGCACTATCTGAGCACCGTGGTACGTCAGGCCAGCGGCACAACCGCTAAGGACTGGATAGACCTCGCCCTCGTCACCCGCATCAAAATAAGACTGCGCCACACTGATAAGAGTGCAGCACAGATTGCCGATGAATTCCATTTTGCCAACCCCGCCTTTTTCGCCAAGTTTTTCCGCCGGCTCACGGGCATGACGCCAAAGGAGTACCGCTCATCTTTTTAAACCCAAACCCATATAAAGTATTTCCTTTACACCAGTAGAATAAAAACGTTTACTGTTTATAGAGGAAATCGGTCATTAGGATGGATTGGGGTTAAAAGGAACCCCGCCGTGTCTTCATCGACGCGACGGGGCAATTTGCTTTTTTCTGATAAATAGGAGGGGAGACGATTACTTCTTGAAGAGGAGCTGGGCCATCTGATAGAGGCTGCGACGCCAGGTGAGGAACTCGTGGGCGGTGCCCTCGGAGACGTAGCCTACGGCGTTGTAGCCCGCATTCTGGAGGGCTGCCGTGGTCTCGCGGATGCCGTCGGGGTTCTCCTTGCTGCCGCAACTCTGGAAGATGAGGCGGGGCTGGGGCTTGTCCTTGAGGTCATCGGGGGCATAGGTGCCGCCGCTGAGGAGGCCGTAGTAGCCGAAGGTGTCGGGACGACGGGTGGTGATGAGCTTGGTCTCGAAGCCGCCCATGGAGAGGCCGGCCATAGCACGGGAGTCGCGCTTGGCGACGGTGCGGAAGTGGCTGTCGATGTAGGGCACGAGTTCATCGACGAGGACGGTCTCGAAGTCCTGAGCGGTGAATTCGCCCAGTCCGCCGAAGCGTATTTCGTTGGTCATACCATAGGTCATGACGATGATGAAGGGCTGGCACTTGCCCTCGGCGATCAGGTTATCCATAATAAGGTTCGCGTGACCCTGGTTGCTCCATGCGGTCTCGTCCTCACCCCAGCCGTGCTGGAGGTAGAGAACGGGGTACTTCTTCTTGTCGTTGCCGTAGGTGGGCGGGGTGTAGACGAAGGCGCGGCGCACCTGCTGGGTGCTCTGGCTCCAGAAGAGGACTTGCTGCACGTTGCCGTGGGGCACGTTCTTGGTGGCATAGAAGTCGCGGTCGTGGGCGGGAATCTCGATGCCGCTCTCCCAACGGGTGCTGCCGTAGTAGTTATTGGCACCCGGGTCGTTGACGACACCGCCGTCGATGGTGAGGTGGTAGTAGTGGAAGCCTTCGTCCATCGGGCCTGCGGTCTGTCCTACCCAGGAGTTGTCGTAGGTCTGGTGGAGCTGTGTGCCACCGCTGCCACCGAGTCCGAGGCTGACGACTACGGACTGTGCATCAGGAGCCTCAACACGGAAGCGGACGATGCCCTGGGAGTTGACCTGCGGATAGTCGCGGCCCGGCTGGTTCATCTCAGAGGGCTTGAAGTCTTCCTTCACGTCGGGATTCTCGGGGAAGGCGAGGGCGGCGTTGAAGGGCGGGCGCTGTGGCTGCTGGGGACCGCGGCGGCGGCGCTGGCCCTGCTGACCCTGTTCTCCCTGAGGACGGGGACGGGGTGCGGGCTTCACGGGCGGTGCCCAGAGGGGATCGCTCATGTTCATGACGGTCTGGTAGGCCTGCTTAGGCTGATAGTCGGAGTCAAAGAGGAGAGGATAGTTGCGGGCACCGAGCCAGGAGTCGCGGTCGGAAAGATTCCAGAAGGTGACGTTGTCGATGACGTCCTTGTGCTTGCGCAGAGCACGGAAGATGCGGGCATACTGGTCGGCGAGATGCTGCTTGAGGGAGTCGCTGACCTCCATACCTTCCTGGCTGAAGCGCAGCTGACCACCCATCTCCTCGTTGGCGCGGACGTCGAGTTCGGTGACGTGGATGTGGCTGACGACCTGCTTGTAGAGGGTGATGGCGGCATCGATCTCATCTTCCTTGGGACCATAGATGTTATAGTGTCCCTGCATGCCGATACCATCGATGGGTACTCCGTTGGCCTTCATCTTCTTCACCATCTCGAAGATGCGACGGCTCTTGACGGGGTCTGTCTCGTTATAGTCATTGTAGAACAGGAGGGCATTGGGGTCGGCCTCGCGGGCATACTGGAAAGCCTTGGCAATGAACTCGTCGCCGGCAATCTGGTACATGGGCGACTGGCGGTAGGGGTCCTCGGCATTCTTGTCGTCGGTCATAGCCTCGTTGACGACGTCCCAGGCATAGACGATATCCTTATAGCGTCCTACCACGGTATGTATATGGTCGCGCATGCGACGGAACATCTCTTCTTTGGGGAGGAGGTTGCCGGCAGCGTCCTTGTAGATCCATTCGCCAATCTGTGCGTGCCACATGAGGCAGTGTCCGCGCAGACGGATGCCGTTTTCTCGGCAGAAGTTGGCGATGCGGTCGGCATTGTTGAAGTTGAACTGGCCCTGACGGGGTTCTGTGGGCTGAGGTTTCATATCGTTCTCCGCCGTGATACTGTTGAAGTTTTGGAGAATGAGAGCCTGCTGTTCAGGGTTGGTAACGTTGCGCTGGTTGACAGCTACGCCAATGGTGAAATAGTCTTTGTAGGCATCCTTGAGCCCTTGTGCCCAAGTGCCGGCGCTACCCGCAAGAAGGAGCATGGCCAAGAGAGTGAATTTCTTCATGAGCTTTTGAGTTTTTTGAGGTTTTGAGTTCGTGTGTTATGAATAATTGGAATTGTTAGCAGGAGATGTAAATCGGGGGCAAAGGTACGGCTAATCTTATGATTAGGCATAAACATTTGTCTCAAAAAGTCGTGTCTATGTTGCAAAACGTAACTATTATAGCATTTTTTCGACATTTTCTTTGTCCTTTCGTGAAAAAGGTCGTACCTTTGCAGCGTTTTTGAGAATTGCAAAAATGAAAATTAAGATATTTTTTAAAGCAAAGCAATTATGAAAGATTTTTTGAAGTATGTGTTTGCAACGGTCGTCGGTATCGGCTTGGCCATGTTGCTGATGTCTGTGGTATTCTTCGTGTCGGTTATCGGTATGGCAGCCAATGAAGGTGCCACGACTCCCGTGAAAAAGAATTCAGTATTGAGGATCAACCTGAGCGGCTCGTTGGAAGAGCGCAGCGACGGTCAGGATCCGTTATCCCTGGCCATGTCCAACCTGATGGGCGGCGACGATGGCGTGCTGGCTCTGGATCAGTTGCTAGAAGCCGTTGAGGAGGCCGCCACAAACGACAAGGTTGAAGGTATCTACATGGAGATCGGCTCATCCTTCGGCGGCACTCCCGCCATGATGCAGGAACTGCGCCAAGCGCTGGTGAAGTACAAGGAGAGCGGCAAGTGGATTCTCACCTACGGCGACATCTACGGACAGGGTGCTTACTACCTCGCTTCGCTGGCCGACAAGATTGTGCTGAACCCCAAGGGTATTGTGGACTGGCACGGACTGGGCGGCAATCCCGTGTTCTATACCGACGTGATGAAGAAGGCCGGTGTCAAGATGCAGGTCTTCAAGGTCGGAACATTCAAGAGCGCTGTGGAGCCCTACATCAACACCGAGATGAGCGCCGCCAACCGCGAACAGGTGACCTCGTACCTGAACAGCATCTGGAGCCAGTTTGTGGCTGAGGTCGGCGAGAGCCGCAGACTGACAGCCGACCAGCTGAACGCCCTTGCCGACACGATGCCTGCCCTGCAACCCACAGAATTTGCACTGACAAGCGGCCTCGTAGACACCCTCGCATACATCGACGGATTCAAAGAGATGCTGCGTGCCCGTCTGGGTCTGAAAGAAAAGAAGGACATCAACTTCGTGTCGCCCGCAGACCTCGTGGCCAGTGCCGACAAGAAGGACGAGAAGGCCCGCATCGCTGTGTACTATGCCTTCGGTGACATCGTGGATCAGGCCAACAATAATCCCATCACGGGTGGCGGTGGCGCTGCAATCGAGACCATGCCCACCATCCGCGAGCTTCAGAAGCTGCGCAAGGACGAGGACGTGAAGGCTGTGGTCATCCGCGTGAACTCCGGCGGCGGCAGCGCTTTTGCCAGCGAACAGATCTGGCACGAGGTAGAACTGCTGAAGGCCGAGAAGCCCGTGGTCATCTCCATGGGCGGCATGGCTGCCAGCGGCGGTTACTACATCAGCTGCGGAGCCAACAAGATCCTGGCAGAACCCTCGACGCTGACAGGCAGCATCGGCATCTTCGGCATGATCCCCGACTGTTCTGAGCTGATTCAGGACAAGCTGGGTTTCCATTTCGACGTGGTGAAGACCAACAAGTATTCAGACTTCGGCGGCGGCGACTTCATGGGACTTTCAGCACGTCCGTTCACAGCAGACGAAGCCGCTCTGATGCAGGCTGAGATTGAACGTGGCTATGACCTCTTCATCAGCCGCGTGGCTGCTGGCCGCGGTATCTCTAAGGATAGCGTAGATGTCATCGGACAGGGTCGTGTGTGGACTGGCGAACAGGCCATCAAGATCGGTCTGGTCGATCAGTTAGGAAATCTCCAGGACGCTATTGCCGAGGCCGCCAAGCTGGCTGAGCTCGAGAAATACTCCACCGACAGCTATCCCGCTCCCGCCAACTTCATGGAACAATTCCTGAATAAGAAGAAGGAGAGCTATTTCGATGCCCACATGCGTGCTGCCCTGGGGGATTTCTACCCCATGCTTGGCACCATGCAGTGGATGATGCAGAACCGTCGTATCGACCAGTGCATCTACGCGCGCGTTCCTTATTATATGAATATACGATAGAAAACATTGTGCTCAATAATGGCAGATAGTTTGAACATCCAAGAGCTGGAGCAAGTGGTAGTCCGCTTCTCCGGCGACAGCGGCGACGGCATGCAGCTCGCCGGCAACATTTTCTCCACGGTCTCAGCTACCGTGGGCAACAGTATCTCGACATTCCCCGACTATCCCGCAGATATCCGTGCCCCGCAGGGCTCGCTGACAGGTGTGAGCGGTTTTCAGGTACATATCGGCGCAGGCAAGGTCTATACTCCTGGCGACCAGTGCGACGTGCTGGTGGCCATGAACGCTGCCGCCTTCAAGACGCAGCTGCGCTACGCCAAGCCCAACGCCACCATCATCATCGATACCGACTCCTTCACGCAGAAGGACCTGGACAAGGCAGAGTTCAAGACTGCCGACTACATCGCCGAGATGGGTGTAGACCCTGATCGTGTCATCGCCTGCCCCCTCACCACAATGGTGAAGGACGCACTGGCCGACAGCGGTATGGACGTGAAGAGCATTCTCAAGTGCCGCAATATGTTCGCACTGGGCCTGGTCTGCTGGCTCTTCAGCCGCGACCTGGACGTTGCCTTCAACTTCCTGCGCGAGAAATTCGCCAAGAAGCCGGCAATTGCCGAAGCCAACATCAAGGTCATCCAGGCGGGCTACGACTACGGCCACAACACCCACTCCTCGGCCAATAACGTCTATCGCATCGAGTCGAAGACAAAAGTGCCCGGACGCTACATGGATATCACGGGTAACAAGGCCACAGCCTACGGCTTCATCGCCGCTGCAGAGAAAGCTGGGCTGCAGCTCTACTTAGGCAGCTATCCCATCACTCCCGCAACGGACGTGCTCCACGAATTGTCGAAGCACAAGAGTCTGGGTGTGAAGACGGTACAGTGCGAGGACGAAATCTCGGGTGCCGCATCTGCCGTGGGCGCATCCTTTGCCGGTGCGCTGGCAGTAACCTCCACCTCCGGACCAGGTATCTGCCTGAAGAGCGAGGCTATGAACCTGGCAGTCATCATGGAACTGCCCCTCGTGGTCCTCGACGTGCAGCGCGGCGGTCCTGCTACGGGTCTTCCTACGAAGTCCGAGCAGACAGACTTGCTGCAGGTGCTCTTCGGCCGCAATGGCGAAAGCCCCATGCCCGTAATGGCCGCCCTCTCCCCCACCGACTGCTTCGACGCCGCCTACGAGGCTTCGAAGATGGCACTGGAGCACATGACGCCCGTCGTGCTGCTCACCGATGCCTTCATCGCCAACGGCAGCGGCGCCTTCAAGCTCCCAAAGCTGGAGGAGTATCCCGCCATCAACCCGCCCTACGTTCCCGAGGAATTGCGCGGACAGTGGACACCCTATATGCGCGACACAGAGACCGGTAGCCGCTATTGGGCTGTGCCGGGTCGCGAAGGCTTCGAACATATTCTTGGCGGACTGGAAAAGGACAACAAGACGGGTGCCATCAGCACGAATCCCGAGAACCACGACCTGATGACGCGTCTGCGCGCCGAAAAGGTGGCCCGCATCCCCGTCCCCGACCTCGAAGTGGAGGGCGACGCCGATGATGCCGACCTCCTCATCGTCGGATTCGGCAGCACCTACGGACACCTGCATGCTGCGATGGATGAATTGCGCGCCGAAGGCAAGAGGGTGGCCCTCGCACAGTTCCGCTACCTCAACCCGTTGCCCGCGAACACGGCAGAGGTGCTGAAGAAGTACCCGAAGGTAGTTGTTGCCGAGCAGAATATGGGCCAGCTCGCCGCCTATCTCCGCATGAAGGTAGATGGCTTCGTCCCTGCCCAGTTCAACCAAGTCAAAGGCCAGCCCTTCGTGGTGTCAGAGCTAACCTCTTATTTCGCCCAATTTCTACAAAAATAGTTTTTTTATTTCATACAACAAATTTTACGAATTAAACGAATTTCCAAGCATGGAACTAATCTGTAAAGAAGAGGCTTATCAGGTTCTCGGGGCGGCAATGGCTGTGCACCGTGAGTTAGGTAGCGGCTTTTCAGAAAAGGTCTATCAGGATGCTTTGGAGATAGAGTTTCAGGAGCGTGGAATACCCTATGAACGGGAGGTCCCCATTCATGCTCTGTATCATGGTCAAGAACTGAAGTCAGAGTTCGTTCCAGACTTTGTTTGTTATGAAAGTGTGATAGTGGAATTGAAGGCCGTTAAGGAATTGGATGACATCTTTCGTTCTCAGGCCATTAACTACATGAAGGTTGCAAACATGGACTTGAGCCTTCTAATCAATTTCAGGTCGCAGTCATTGCAATATGAGCGTTTCCCAAACTATGATAAATTCGTCTAATTCGAATAATTCGTTGTCAAAAAAAGAAAAAAGAATATGTTTACAGCACAAGATTATAAGAAAGGGCAGCCGCGGTGGTGTCCGGGCTGCGGAGATCATTTCTTCCTCGCCTCCTTGCACAAGGCCCTGGCCGAAATCGGCGTAGCCCCCAAGGACATCGCCGTCATCAGCGGCATCGGCTGCAGCAGCCGTCTGCCCCACTACATGGCCACCTACGGCATGAACACCATCCACGG
>JAEEGL010915507.1_pt1 | contig 13764 bp, 7 predicted proteins | sample 9134231 | NCBI WGS metagenome assembly JAEEGL01 (sample SAMN16246548, study PRJNA631951) | gut metagenome | biome: gut microbiome; feature: rumen; material: fiber-attached | host: Bos | place: Iran: Karaj | collected 2018-10 | reverse complement strand
TCATGTTCATCCTCCGATTCGGAATCATTTTCAGCTTCGTCCTCTGGATCATCAGAATTTTCCTCTGGAATAGTTTCTTCTTCCTCATCCTTAGGATTATCTAAATCTATTATTTTCACCTCAAGCCTTCCTCCATCCCAGCTGTCATTTCCATCTGGGTCAATGGCAAACATAATCTCATCATCCTTATGAACAGCATATTCCTCGTCGAAGTAAAGAACCTTTTCCTCGTCAAAGTTGCCCTGGGTAATTCCACCAAGCCATTTGCGCTCCTCACCATTGACAAAGATGCGCATACAAACACCATTAGCCTCCGGATCTGCGCTATTGGCAAACTTAGTATAGCTTCCCTTAACATTGACTTTACCTGTCTTTGCCGCTATCCACTTATAGGCCGCATTTCTTCCATTACCAGGCTCCACAAAATCAGGCTTCAATTCAGGCTTACCATTATTATAGTATCGATTGTTTTCCTCATCATATGGGAGAACTTCGAAATTCTTTCCATCCCAATCACACATACCATAATACCAGCCGTTTTCACCTTGCAAGCCAAAATCGTCTTTTAGAATAGTGTTATTATCTCTCTCATCATCAGATTCACCTGCCTTGCTGGCATCATAAATGTTTACAGAAAGCTTACCTGCATCCCATGCGCAATTTCCCTCAGGATTAATCACAAATGAAATCTTATCCCCTCGTGCAACCTCCATTTTTTCAATCATAAAATCACACTTATTATCATTGCCATCGCCTTCAAACACATCCACTTTTTCCTCAAATAAAAGCGACTCATTTTTATAAACAAACAATCTGACACCATCTGGATATGTTGGATTAGGGTCATTCTGACCAAACTTAGTGTAGGCACCTACAATATCGATTGCACCATCCTCATATGCAACCCACTGATAAATAGCTGCTGCACCTTCACCAGGATGTACGTAATCCTTCTTCATTTCCAGCCCTTCGTGTTTTGCAGAAATAAATGCACTACCATCATCATTCATTCTCTTTAAGCACTTTGCTTCCTGCAAATTATTTCCTTCCAAGAACCACCAACCGTCAGCACCCTGATATATTTTATCCAATGAGCCAAGGGACGTGCTGTTTTTTCGTTCTTCATCCCCTATACTTACTTTCAATTCATCTGCATCTGAGATATCTGCTTCAAAACGTCCACCATCCCAGGCATTGTTCTTGTTACAATTTACTTCAAAGGTGATAATATCATCACGCTTAACCTCCAGGTCATTCCTTTTTATCTCAAGTTCTGCTGACCGGTCCTCACCTCTTGGACATGAGCAGATTTCATCATAAAGAACTGAGCCGTTCTTATAAACCTTCACGCCAACACCATCAGGAAAACCGGCATTTGGATCCTCATGACCAAACTTTACATATTTAGCGTCAATATTTATTTTTCCATCCTTCGCAACTACCCACTTATACATTGCGTTTGCATTTAAACGTGGTTGAATGAAGTCCTTCTTAATCTCCAAATTCTTTGCTTTCCTTGATTTAAATCCACTTCCGTCATCAGTCTTTTCCTGCAATATTTCAAAAGCATCCACTGCGCGACCTTCTGTGTAATACCAACCATTTGAGCCCTGCTCACCTGTGAAATCAAGTTTAAGATTCGCATTGTTGTCTTCAGAATTATTCACCATTGGTATAGTTCGCATTTGAGAATCTTCAATGACGAAGGTGTATTTTCCACCATCGTATGCAGTATTCTCTTTGCCATCCACCATAAGGGTTATCGCATCTCCTGCTTTGACAGGAATCTGGCTTTGAATAAATTCCTTAGTAACCTCTGTATCTGTAACAGGCTCAAAATCCTCTTTAGCCAAAATCTCATTGTTCTTCATCCAAAATACTGTAACGCCGTCTGGCCAGTTAGGATTTTTGTCTTCGTTTTTAAGCTTCGTATAAGAACTCATAACATCAACAGAGCCTTCCTCCTTTGCCACCCATTTCACAATGGCTGAACGCCCCTTATTTCCTGGCATTATGTAGTCACGCTTAACTTCTACACCATCCTTTGTAGTGTACTTATCTTTTTCCTGATAGGTCTCTAGATTTACCGCAAAGAATGGGTCCAGATTATACCCTGATTGATAACAAAATCCGTTAGCTCCCTGCTTTCCAAAGTCCTCAACAACAGAGCCATTATTAGTTCTTACACTACCATGGGTAGCCACCACATCTTTCTCAGTATTGCCCGTCAAAGGAGTAATTCCTTTGATTGCGAACTCATATTTACCACCATCATAGGCATTATTGTCCTTGCCATTAACCACCATGGTGATAAAATCGTCCTTTGTAACCTCCACTGCAGAAACATCTAGTCTTTTTGTAACCTCTTTATCCGTCAATGGTTCGAAGTCCTCACTTATAAGTGGCTCATTATTATGATAGATTGTTACCCTTGTACCATCAGGCCACTTAGGATTCTTGTCCTCATTCTTGAACTTCGTATATGCGGATTCAATTTTAATAGTTCCGGTTTGTGCCACCTTCCACTTGATAATTGCAGAACGTCCTTTTCCAGTATTAACAAAATCTCTTTTTATCTCTAAATAGCTTTTGTCAAAATACCGTTCCTCATCCTTTTGGTAATCTGGCATGTTAAATGCATCAAATGGTTCATCAGCATAGCCCTCCTGATAGAACCAACCATTATTACCCTGCTCACCAAAATCATATTTTACATCTGCAAAATTCTGTCTGGTCTCCGACTCATCAATAATTATGTTTGATTCATTTGCTGTGACTGCTCTGTCCAATATACTTATGTCGAAGCTGCCTCCATCATATGAGGAATTACCACCTGCATTTACCACAAAGTAAAGTTTGTCATCAGTGGTAACAGGCAATATTTTTTCTCTAAAGCTGATGGTGTTCTCCCCCTTCTTTGGAGCAGCTACCTTTTTAGTAAAAAGTTTATCCCCGTTCTTAAAAACTGATACTATCACGCCATCAGGCCAGTTAGGATTACCGTCATTCTGAGCAAACTTCGTGTACTTCATTCTGACTTCCACATTCCCATCCTTAGCTGGAGTCCACGCCAGTATAGCATCATCATTGATTGCCGGATGAATGAAAAATTGACTCATCTGTAAATTAGGGGAGGTTTCATTCATATATTCATTGTTATTAAAAGTAGAAACTAATTTAGCAGACTTAGATGATTTGCCATATAAATATGTCCAACCATTTTGTCCTTGGGTACCATAATCATCCACATTGTTAGCATCATTACTTACTCTACCACTGTCCACCTGCACTGATTGCCCCTTATGATTCACGTCATTAATTGCCACATACAGAGAGCCTCCATCATATGCATTATTACTTTTTGCATCTACAACAAAATAAAGACTATCAAGCTCTTTTACATCAACCTTTTCCAGCCTTTGCTCTAAAAGGTTTTCTTTTGTAGTGCTAGCGTCTACATCATATCTTCCCAGGCATTCCTCCCCCTTATAGACATAGAGCATTACGCCATCAGGATAAGATGGATTCTTGTCGTTATTAACAGATTTAACGTAAGTAAGAGAAATGTTTACCTGACCATTCTTCGCCGCTCTCCACTCCAAAATTGATGATGCTGCTTCCGAAGTATGGATGAAGTTGTTCTTTATTTCCAGCCCCTTTAAGCCTCTACCTGCGTATCTTTCTCCGTCAAAATCCTCAAGTTGTTTGGACTCCCATGGCTTTGTAGCTGACCCAAATCTATAGAACCAGCCATTGTTACCCTGCTCTCCAAAATCCTTTACATTAAAAGCATTATTCGTGCGACCTGCTGCATCCTTAAACTCTGGTTCAACGTATTCCTCTGTTTCAAATACCTTAGGCCAATTTGCAGATAATGACTCAATGCTCGTTTCCAACATTTGGGGACCAATTTCTTCATAGCCATTAAGTGCCAAAACACCAGTAGTACCAGCAGCTGTAAGAAGAGCTGCAGAACCAATTACAATCTTCTTCGTCAACAGTGTCCTTATACTTTTCATAAAAACCATTTCCTCCGCTTACTTATATATCTTTAAATCACTAAAGTTCGTTTTTGTGTTTATAGAAAAAATTCCCCAATCCTTTCCCTGAGAAAAATACATACGTGAAGTAAATGCAATTTTATCATTTACATACATGCAGACCACGCCATCTGCTATGAGCATTTTCACATCTATCGAATTCGTATTTGCGAAGTCAAAATCAATTTCCGATTCTGGAGATTCCCCTACAATGTTATCCGTGTTATAAAACTCAATCTTGTTTTCCTTCGTGTTAAATACAATGTTTAGATTACCCACATTTTCTCTATCCAAATCAAATGCAAAACCAAACATTCCATCTTTGTCAAAGTCTTTGATAGTGGTCTTTATCAGATAACTGCCAAGGATTCTCTTAAAGGTTGCAACCTCATATTTATCACCTGAGGTGATGTAAGTCCCTTCGTTTTCTTCTATGGAATCTGATTGTTTTTCTGGTACATATGGAATCTGATTAACAAATAAGTTCTCCACATCAGAATTTATTACAGGAAAAAGTTCTCCCGCATCATTCTGTTTAAGCTCGTGAGCAACCATATTTCCGCCCCAATCATACTCTTCAGAATCAGAATGGTTCTTTTTGGTGCCATTCCAGCCAACTACAAACAGTCTATTTCCATCTGTCTCTAAACGTCCAGCATAGAATCCGTTACAATCAAAGGTATCCTGGTCAGGTTTAATAAATTCTCCAGACTTACTATCGTATATACGGTAATGGACTACTCTGGATGGCCATTGATCCGAAAAAGCAAGATAGGTCTTTCCGTTAAACCTTACAAGAGATGGGCACTCCATGTTAGAATCCGTCCCCATATCATTAGTAAAAAACACTCCTGAATCCTGCCAGTTTTTCAGGTCTTTTGAAGTATACTTCGCTATCACACCAGTGCTACTATCACGTGTTGTAATTAGCATCTGATAGCAATCCTCCTCTGGGACATACGAAACAAAAGGATCCCTAAAATCATTCCTGGAATAATTCGTATTTGCAATAAAAGTATCCTCAGGTTGTTTTTCCCAACTTTCCATATCATCACTAACGGCATGCATGATTGCTTCCTTAGGTTCGTACATATCGTTGTGCCCTGTATAGAACGCGTGATATTTCCCATCCTTATCCTTTATGACACTACCTGTACCAAGTGCTATGTCCTGAGACTTTAAATCCGTTCCATAATTGATGACCACACCTTTATCATCAAAACCTGTAAAATTCTCAGTCTTAATCAAAGCCCAAGGATGATACCCCTGCTTGCCATCACGCTGGTCTGCCAGATAAAAAATGTTATACTTCCCATCATCATAAAATGGCATTACATCACCTACAAAACCTGCCACAGATTGGGGAAAGATTACATGGTTTTCAATTTCCTGCCCCAAATATTTCTCTTCCTTTGCCGCTGCTTTCACCTGGGCTTCATCTCCTGAGGAACATCCCACCAGCCCCAGTCCTAATGCTCCAACCACAAGCATCGTTACTACTCTTTTCATTTCATCCTCCTTACGCTACGTTCAAGTGTGCATTTGCACCACTCAATGTTACATTTATAATATCACTATAGTGCATATGTCGCAATCAGCATGTGCGTTTTCCGGAGAATTTTGGTGAAAATAAAACTTTTTACTACTTTATATTTGTACAGAATGTCCACATCCCGCTTATGAATTGTTACATTTGACACATTTATAAACATCGTGTAAGATATTTTTATATCTAAAAAATAAGGGGATTTATTCAATGGGAAGCAGAGTCACACTTCAGGAAATAGCAGATGCACTAGGAATATCAAGAAATACCGTATCCCGCGCATTAAACAATAACGGTACAGTCTCAGCTGAAACCAGGAAAAAAATATGTCAAACCGCAATCGAAATGGGATACAAGCAATTCCAGCAGACATCACCCGTTCCTGCAAATAATACTGACGGTTATGAGTTACCTTCTGACAAAACTGAAATTGCACTTTTCACAAATGCTTTTCCAGGTAGTTCACATTCAGCCACGAAGCTTTTAGAAACATTCCAATATAAAGTCAATTCATTTGGTTTCAAGCTATCCATAAATATAATTAGGGAAAATGAAATAGCAAATCTATGTCTTCCGGCAAATCTTAATACAGATGGTCTAGCTGGAATTATTTGTATAGAGTTATTTTCAAAGGAATATGCCGACTTCCTTTGTAAGCAGGATATTCCGCTTCTTTTCGTGGATACACATGTTACTAATCATGGTACTTGGAATGCAGATTTGTTGTATATGGAAAATATTTCAAGCGTATATAATATGCTGGATTCTTTAGTTAATGCCGGTCACACCAACATATCCTTTATCGGAGACAGATTCCACTGTCAGTCATTTTATGAAAGATGGCAAGCCTATGTTTCTGTACTTGCGGACCACAATCTCAAACTTGAATTGAACAAATGCATCTTGGATGATGATTCAAATCCTTACGCTGATATTAACTGGCTATGCGACAGGCTTGGCACAATAGAAAAACTACCTGACGTTTTCTTCTGTGCCAACGATTTTTTGGCCGTCACCACAATGAAGGCTCTTCAAAAATTGGGGAAAAATGTTCCTTCCGATATTCGTATATGCGGATTTGATGATGCTCCTGAAGCAACCCTTGTGGAACCAAATCTTACCACAATAAGAATCCACAGCAGTTCTATGGGATACACTGCTGCAGATCTTTTGCTTTCCCGTATTGCGAATCCTAATATGCCTTATAGAAAGACTTATATCAGGACTGATGTAATATTTAGAGATTCTACGAAATAATGCACAACTTTTTCTAAATGACTAGACCTATTTTTAACTTGATAAGCATTTTTTTCACAACTATAATGAGAAGGCAGTTTAAAATTTAGCAGACCTCGCTATCTTTTAAACTGCCTAAAATAGTTTTAGGAGAAGTCATTATGAATAAAAAAGAAGTAAACGAGATAAAAAGACGTTTCAAAAAAGATTCCTGCAACTTCGACAAGATGGTTGGCTGCTACGTAGACGCCAACAAGGAAATGGTGCTCACTTTCAAAGAGACCTTCCTTAATCTTGAGGACGAGGAATTCCATAAATATTTAGAGATAGCCAACAAATCCCTTTCCGGTACCATCGGAAACAATTTGCTTGAGCTTCCATTTGACCCTAACAACGAAATTGAAGGCAGCGGTCACGACCTTCTCATGCGACTTCGTGAGACCCGTCTTCAGGATGAGAAGCTTCTCATTGAGTACTATAACCGCATTATTGAGTCCTTCGACTATGTAGGTAACTTCCTCATTCTTCTTTATCACGATACCTACGATATTCCTGTGAAGACCACTGATGAGCTTACCTTGGATGAGTCAGAGGAAGTATACGACTATATTATCTGCGCGATTTGTCCTGTACAGCTTTCTAAGCCAGGTCTTGGCTACCGTGAGGCTGAGAATCGTATTGGTGCCCGTGAACGTGACTGGGTGGTTGGTCCTGTAGATACAGCCTTCACTTTCCCTTGCTTCACAGAGCGCACCACAGACCTTCACTCATGCCTTGCTTACACAAAAAACACTAAGGAGCCACACGTGGAGTTCTGGGAGAACTGCATCGGCTGCGGCACTAAGAAAACAAGCACTCAGAAGAAGAATGCATTCAACAATATTTTAGATCAGGCTCTCGGCGAAGAGACTGATGAAACCATAGAGAAGAAGCTGGATATTCAGCAGAACCTTTCAGATTTCATCACTGTTGAAAAGGAACGTCTTGGGGAGGAAGAAACTATCATCCTGGAGCCTCAAGATGTTGCAAATATCCTCACAGACTCTGGTCTATCTGATATAAAGGTAGAAAAAATTCAAGCCAAGTTTGAGGACTACTTTGAGGAGCAGCTTCCACTTGCTGAAGAAATCTTAGACGAAAAGGCTCTTAAGAACAACGAGCTTCGAGTTGAGAAAAACGTCCTCAAGGAACGTGTTGTAGATTTGACAAAACAGCTTAAGGAAGTCAGCGGAGTTACTGAAGATGGAAAGACTGCAGACATCGTAGTTAAAGTTTCCGAAGAAAAAGCTGCCGACGTAACCACAGCCTACGTAGATGGCAAAAAATGCGTATGCGTACCTATTGAGCCTGACGAAGTATTCATGCTTAATGGCGAGCAATTGTAATTGAAATAAAAACTTGAGATAACTTAAAAAGGCACTTGCATATATATCTTAGTATTTTCAATGAGTATAGGCTTGACCGATATTGAAAATACTATAGATATATAGCAAGTGCCTTAATTCAACATAATGTTTTTATTTCAATTATACGATGGACGCTAATTCCTCGATTATTTCGCCCATCTTAGCGAGAGCGGATTCGATAGGTGCAGGTGTGGTTAAGTCTACGCCTGCTATTTTTAAAAGCTCAACTGGTGCGTCGGTGCAACCACTTGAAAGGAACTTCTTGTAGCGTGCAACTGCAGGCTCACCTTCCTTTAAAATCATGTCTGCAATTGCTACTGCTGCACAGAAGCTGGTTGCATACTGATACACGTAAAAGTTGTAATAGAAATGTGGAATACGAGCCCATTCATAAGCAATTTCATCATCAGAAATCATATCTGGACCATAGTAGCGCTCATTAATTTCTTTATAAAGCTTGCTCAGATTCTCTGCGTTCAGGCTCTCTCCAGCCTCCACCATCTCATTAGTAGCCTTCTCAAATTCTGCAAACTGTGTCTGACGGAATACTGTTCCCTTGAAGCTATCCAGATAATGATTAAGCAGATATGCCTTTTCCTTTTTATCAGTACAGTTCTTTAATAGGTATTCCAACAGAAGAATCTCATTACAGGTTGATGCCACCTCTGCCACAAATATACGGTACTGGCTGTAAATATAAGGCTGTGCCTGATTTGAATAATAAGTGTGCATTGAGTGACCCATCTCATGAGCAGTAGTAAACATGTCATCGAAGGTATCATTGTAATTCAAAAGCATATATGGGTGTGTGCCATAAGCACCTGCCGAATAGGCTCCGCCCCGTTTGCCTTTATTCTCATACACATCAATCCAACGATTGTTAAAGCCTTCCTTCAAAAGTGCTACATAATCCTCGCCAAGAACAGCAAGAGCCTCACAGATTGTCTTCTGAGCCTCCTCGTATTTTACAACCTTTGCTGCGTCTGGAATCATTGGAGTGTAAATATCATACATGTGAAGCTCTTCCACACCCAGGCATTTCTTTCTTAGAGAAACATAGGCATGCAATTTGTCCAAATTCGCATTTACGGTATTCACCAGGTTCTCATATACTTTTGGAGAAACATTATTGGCGTTAACTGCCGCCTCCAAATTTGATTCGTATTTACGAATTCTTGATCTAAAAATATGCTGTTTAACTTCACCATTATAAGCTGCTGCAATAGTGTTCAAGTACTTTTTAAATTCAGCATAGTAGGTCTTAAATGCATCCATACGAACTCTTCTATCAGCCGACATAAGAAATGGCACAAATCGACCATTAGTGAGAACTGCTTCTTCTCCTTTTTCATCCTTGATTGAAGGAAAAGTCATGTCCACATTTGTGAATGCGCTATATACCTCTGTTGGTGTGTTGCTCATTTCCTGAGTCATAGCCACCACTTTTTCCATTTCCGCAGAAAGTGTATGGGCGCGCAATCTCTGGATTTCTTTAATCTCGATTCTGTAGAGCTCCAACTTTGGTTCAGACTTCATGAACTCCTCAATTGTTTCAGGCGGGCAGGCCAGTATTTCCGGAGATACAAAAGAAAGTGCAGCACCAACCTTTGCATACATGGCGAACATTCTCTGAGACATAGCCTGGTGCTCAGTGTTGCCCTGATCCTGATCAAAAAGTCGCTCAGCATAATTAAATGCCAAGTCGAATTTTTCCCCTAAAATAGCATCTATATCAAGAACCTTAAGAAGAGTTTCAGCGCTCTCGCACACCTTGCCCTGATACTTTTCTATCTCAGATACCTTTTCTTCGATAAATTTTAAGTCAGCTTCCCATTCAGCATTGCTTTCATACATATCCGTTAAATCCCAGGTATCTTCCACCCTAACCTGGTCACGACTAATCAATTCTTTTGCCATACCTTCACCTCATTTGTCGATATTTTTGATACCGATAATTTTACGCTATTTTTTTTCATATTTCATTCTTTTTACACACAAATTTCAAATATACATTGTATTCTAAACATACACGCAGGTGTTGACATTTGAAAAGGAGTCATCTATGGCAGGAAGAGAAGATTTAATTAAAGGGCTAAGTCAAGCCATGAGCGTAGGCAAAGAGGATGAGTTAGGACGTCAGTTTTTTGCTGACACCAACACACTGAAAACCGGTGCTGCAGGAGGTGTCACAGAGGTTAGCGTTGTTGTCTCAAAAGATGAATTTGCCCGAATAGCAAGCGGTATAGTCAAATACCACATTACAGACCGCAGAGGCATTGAAGATGGCAATGACATCATCTTTAACGAGGTTGAATCAGATGGTTTTACTCAGACTGGGCACAAGCTTACCAAGCGTGTTTTGGACGTAAAATCATATCTTCAGGTTGCCGGTCTTAAAGACGGTTTTTCTGTTGTATCATTCTAATAAATAATATTCAAAGTAAACTGCACACTTTGTGTGCTGATATAATAAAGGCGGTGGACCATCCAGTTTAGTTGGTACCCACCGCCATTTCTTTTTGTTCAAGTGGGCTTTTCTTTTTCTCCCACTAGAAGTCACTTTCTGTTTTAGTTATTACTAGGCTTGTCAGCTGGTTTTTCACCACTTGGAGCCTGTCCTGATGGCTTGTCACCACTTGGTGCATCTCCTGAAGGTTTGTCACCGCTTGGAGCCTCGCCATCTGGCTTCTCACCACTTGGTGCTTCACCCTCTGGCATATCCCCCATCGGTGGCTGTCCGCCTTCGCCCATTCCTGAACCACTTGGCTTTGTCAATTCGATTTCTTCACCTGTTGAAGCGGTTCCCTCCTGGTACTCTTCACCATTAATGTAAAGTGTATATCCGTTTAATTCGATACTATCTGCGTCGCATGTGAGTGAGGTAACATAAGAGTCACCTGTTAATGACCATTTAGAGTCACCGGTCAATTCCACGTAAACATCACCCTCCTGACCATCAGGGTTGATTGCACCTGTAAATGTTGAGCCTGACTGTAAATATAGGTTAAGCGCTGAAACCTCGTCTACCAATACGTCTCCATCGATTGTTTGATTTGTAGCATAGAGATTAGCCTGACCACCATTGTTGCCTTCGCTGCCCCAACCAGCTGAAGAAGCGCGATAGAACACGTCATCACCGTTATTAGTAATCGACACATTTTCAAGCTCAATACTTGCCAGTGTATTTGTTACAAAGAAAATTTCTCCATTTTCATTTGTTATTGAGCCATCTGTCATTTTAAAGCTTGCAATACCTTCATCTGCATCACCTGACATAGACTGATATATCATAACTGCCTGATAGTATTCAGACTTATCGCTGTTTTTTGTGTTGTTATCAGCGCTGAGTATAACGTTGTTAAGTGTTACCGAATTGTCACCTTCTACAACAACACCCTGAGATGCGGTTGAAGTAAGTGTAGCATCTGAAACAGTGATATCTGCTGTAGAATAAATAGCTGGAGAACCTGTTCCACTTGTAGTATAGCTACCACCATTTACAGTAACAGTTCCACCACCTCTATCAGATCTGATCGCTGCTGATGAATTACCCGAAGTTACAATAGTAAGGTTGCTGGCATTCATAGTACCGCCACCTGTTGTCATAAGACCACCCGAGCAGTTACCGCTGGTTTCAATATATGAATCAGAAATATTTACTGTAGTTCCCTCGCCATAGCTAAATACACCATTTGCATGGGTACCATCTGACTCAACAACGATTTCAGATAAATCAAGTGTCGCTCCATTGGTTGCAAAGATAGTAGCGTTTTCTCCATAGAAATCTGCCTCATCCCCCTCGGAATCACCGGTCTTCACCACCTTAACATTGCTATAAGAAGCGTCTTCACCATCTGCTTCAATTGCGTGAGTACCATCCCCACTTTCCTCAATTGTCTCATTAATAGTGATATCATCTTTAGAAATAAATTCTCCAGAAGAATTAGACTCTGATAAATTAGATGCACTTTCAACTGTCTCCTCACTAGATGTGGCATTAGAGCCACAGCCTACAAATGTCATAGCCCCAATCATTGTTACTGCAAGAATACTTGCCAGCTTTTTAGAATGCATATTTTCCTCCAATCAATTTGTTTTATTTGATGGGACAAGGATAAAAAAGTTGTGTGACTGACAGATGAACATAAAGTGATTGTATTCGGTGGTTTTTCCGATTTTTTCCAATCTTGGATTCTCACGGTTGAAATCAATTTTGCAAAACTTAATGGAATGCTACCCACTAATGTGGTATAGTAAGATTAATCATAGACGTAGAAGGAGGTTTGTTATGGCAGAAAACAAGTACGCAGGTACAAAAACTGAAAAGAACCTTTTGGAGGCTTTTGCCGGAGAGTCAATGGCACGAAACAAATATACATATTTTGCTTCTGTTGCTAAGAAAGCTGGCTACGAGCAGATTGCAGCAATCTTTTTAAAGACTGCTGACAACGAAAAAGAGCACGCTAAGCTTTGGTTCAAGGCACTTGGTGGTGTAGGTGATACAGCAGAAAATCTTCTCCATGCTGCAGAGGGTGAGAACGCTGAATGGACAGATATGTATGACCGTATGGCTAAGGAAGCTGACGAAGAAGGTTTCCATGAGCTTGCTGAACAGTTCCGTGGTGTAGGTGCAATTGAGAAACAGCACGAGGAGCGCTATCGCAAGCTTCTTCACAATGTGGAAGCAATGGAAGTATTCAAGAAGAGTGGTGTTACAATGTGGGAATGCCGCAACTGTGGACACGTTGTAGTTGGTACTGAAGCACCTGAAAAGTGCCCAGTATGTAATCATCCACAGAGCTACTTTGAGGTACGCGAAGAAAACTATTAATGAGTAAAAATGAGCCCTGTAACTATCGACCTAGTCAGTCGGTTACAGGGCTTTTTTCTTTTACTGGTTTTCTACAGCTGACGCCAACTCGCGAGTAGTGTTACTCCTTCCAGGTTCGTTGCAGCAAGGGTCTTCAGTCTTCACTGCAGCCTTCTGTGCAGGTGCGTTATCCACTGGCGTGTTATTTCCAAATCCAAGCATTTCTGTCTTGAAAGTTAAATCCGCTGCTGCTTCAGCAAGTTCTGTAGGCACTACAATCTTTGTAGCTCTACCATCTCCAAGCTTCTCCAAAGCCTCAAGCTTCTTGATAAGGAGAACTCGCTCATCCATATTGGCATTCTTAAGAAGCTCGATACCCTTTGCCTCTGCCTCATATACCAGACGGATTGATTCTGCCTGACCAGTAGCACGGGCAATAGCAGCATCTCTTTCAGCCTCAGCCTTAAGCACGAGAGCCTGCTTATCACCTTCAGCTCTTGTGATAGAAGCCTGCTTGTGACCTTCAGCCTCAAGAAGTGTCTCACGACGATCACGCTCAGCCTTCATCTGCTTCTCCATTGAACGCTGAATCTCCTCTGGAGGGATGATGTTTTTAAGCTCAACACGACCAACCTTGATTCCCCATGGGTCAGTAGCTTCATCAAGAATAACTCTCATCTTTGCATTGATTGAATCACGGGATGTAAGAGTCTGGTCAAGTTCAAG
>JAEEGL010015622.1_pt1 | contig 13764 bp, 12 predicted proteins | sample 9134231 | NCBI WGS metagenome assembly JAEEGL01 (sample SAMN16246548, study PRJNA631951) | gut metagenome | biome: gut microbiome; feature: rumen; material: fiber-attached | host: Bos | place: Iran: Karaj | collected 2018-10 | reverse complement strand
TATTTCTATTTTTTCTTTTCCCGAAGAAAGATTCTCATGTATATCCTTTATGATATCATTCATCATTGATACAAAATTGCGTCGTTCTTTAATTATCGACTTTCCTGCATCAACCAGCTGCTCATCCCATATATCAAGAGTATCTTTTATTTCAGGTTTAAAATAAATCTGCTTCAGTAAATTATTTCTCTGATCAAGTATCTTATTAAATTTAAGAAGACTACTGTAATAGATACGACTTATCTGACATATCTCCATATCCATAAATCTTCTTCTTTCGCCCGGACCATTTTTTATAACTGAAAGATCCTCCGGTGAAAATATAATTATGTTGATAAGTCCAAAAAGCTCTGTTGACCTTCTTATCGGAATACCATCAACAGCTGCACCCTTAGGCTTAGCCCTTCTCAGATGCATATCTATACGATGACCAACATCTCTTTTACTGAGATTAAGTCTTATATGAGAATCGTCACAACCGAAACGGATTATATCCTTATCCTTTGATCCTCGATGAGACTTTGTTGTTGCTGCTATATAGATAGCTTCAAGTATATTGGTCTTTCCCTGTGCATTATCTCCGTGAATTATATTGATACGGTCACTAAAATGCATTTCCAGCTTTTCATAATTTCTGAAGTTTTTTAGTGCAAGTGAGTCTACATACATAACAGGTTTTCTTTCTTTTTTCTAAAGACTATCTTACTTCTCTACTTTGACAGTAACGCCTTCATATTCAAAAACATCACCATCATAAAGCTTTTTTCCCCTTCTTGTATCTACCTCACCGTTTACCTTTACATTTCCATCCTGGATAATTATTTTTGCATCAACGCCTGATCCAACAAGACCGGCCTTTTTCATAGCCTGTCCGAGCTTTATAAACTCTTCATCTTCTCTTATTTTAATAACTTCCATTTATTTTAATAAGCATCAGGATTTATATTTATCGGAAGAATGATATATGTAAATGTTTCTTCATTATCCTTTATAAGACAAGGACTCTTTGAATCATTCATATATATATTTACCTTATCATCATCTATTACTCTAAGTGCATCCATAATAAATGATGGGTTAAATCCTATAACTATTTCCTTTCCGTCTTTTTCTATTTCCATCTCTTCCTTAATTGATCCCATATTGGTATCAAGTCTTATATAGAGATTGTTATCATTCTTAACACTTACGATTATTGGCTTCTTATCTGTTTCCTGAATAAGAAGTGATGCTCTGTCGATACATCCCATAAGCTCGCTTCTATTTGCCTTAACGAGAAGTGATGTATCCATTGAAAGCATATGAGCTATCTTGAAATATTCACCTTCAATAAGTCTGGATACAACTCTTGTCTTATTGAACTCAAAGCTTATATTCTTATCAGCAAAATAAATAGTAACCTCTTCTTCCTCATCACCATTTATTATCTTGCTTACTTCCTGGAGAGTTTTTCCCGGAACTACAGCTGAAACATCAGAATTATCTCCCTTAAGATTTACCTTTCTCATAGATATTCTGTGACCATCAAGAGAAACAACTGAAAGAACATTATCCTTTACTTCAAAAAGCTCACCACTCATAAGCTTTGAATTCTCATTATCTGAAACTGAGAAAATTGTCTGTCTTATAACATCCTTAAGTCCTATTTTGGAAATAACAACTGATTTTTCTTTATTAACTGCAAGAAGCTCAGGGAAGTCCTCACCTGACCAGCAAGGAATATCAAATCTTGATTTCTCACATATAATAGTTGTTTTGTAATCAGAATTTGTTTCTATATCTATATCGCTGTCCTGAAGCTTTCTGATGATATCAGAGAAAAGCTTTGCATTAAGTGCGATTATTCCTTCTTCAAGAATAGTACATTCTATAAATGTTTCTATTCCGAGATTCAGATTATTAGCAGTAAGCTTTAGCTCTCCATTTCTTGCTTCAAGAAGTATACATTCAAGAATTGGCTTAGTAGTCTTATTTGATACTGCCTTTTGAACTGTACTAATTCCGGAAAGTAATGTACTTTTCTTACATTTGATTCTCATTTTACTAAAAACTCCTTTCAGGTGCCTTTTTCTAAGTTATGATATATATATAATTAGTTATAGTAATAGTAGTAGCTGTTGATATGTTGAAACAGCCTTCAAACCCTTATAATTACTTGATTTGCAGATGTTAATAAAGGTTCTTATAAGTGTTTTGTTACTTTCTATTATTGTGGATTAAGCTTGTTTATAATGACATTGATGGAGGATTCAAACTGCGGATCCTTCTTCATTTTGTCTTCTATTCTTTTTATTCCACTATAAACTGTTGCATGGTCCTTTCCACCTACTGTTTCTCCAATAGCAGAGAGGCTTTTGTCAGTATTTGTGCGGCATAGATACATAACTATCTGCCTTGCGATAGCTATATCCTTGCTTCTTTTTGTTGATTGTATGTCGTTAATACTAACATTAAAATGTTCAGAAACTGTTGATAATATCTTTTCAGGTGTGATACTTACATCAGCTTCGTCAGATATAATGCCGCTTAGAGCATCCTTAACTATATCCATGATGAACTTCTTGCTTTCTTCATCATCGGCTTTGTTGTTTCTTATGATCTGTCTGATATCTTCATTATTAATACGTATATATACGCTAAGTGTATTAAGAGCTCCTTCGAGCTGTCTTACATTTGAATAAACATTCTCAGCTATATAAATAAATACATATTCCGGAAGATAGTCCATTTTCAGCTTCTCAGCCTTGTTCTTAAGGATAGCCATACGTGTTTCGAAATCAGGCGCATGGATATCAATAGGAACACCCCATTCAAATCTGGAACGAAGTCTTTCTTCGAGATGCTTCATTTCCTTTGGTGGCCTATCTGAAGATATGATTATCTGTTTTTTCTCTTCATATAAGAAGTTAAATGTATTGAAGAATTCCTGCTGAGTTCTTTCTTTTCCTATTATTTCCTGAATATCATCAATAATAAGAACATCTACCTGACGGTATTTCTGACGGAATTCCTCTGTTTTATTATTCTGAATCGCAGTAATAATATCGTTAGTGAATTTCTCTGATGATACATAAAGAACGTTCACTCCCGGATTATGCTGCAATATAAAATGTGCTATTGATTGTATAAGATGTGTTTTTCCAAGACCTGATCCACCATAAAGGAATAGTGGATTAAGTGCGTCCTGACTTGGAAGATCAGCAACGGCTGTACAGGTAGCATAAGCATGCCTGTTACTTTCACCTATGACAAAGTTTTCAAATGTATACATAGGATCAAGGTTGCTCTTCTTTACTGCCTGATAATAGTCAGCACTGTATGGATTATCCTCCAGATTTTCACCGGCGAAGTTTCCATCCTCACCATTACCGACAACGAATTTGTACTTTTCATCAATTACTACTTCTATTTCAGGATCATTGAAGAATTCTCTAATAGATGAAAGAAGGAACATATCATAGCCTTTATTATGAAGATAGTCTACTCCGTGCTTTCCTCTTTTTTCATCAACATAGAAATATATAGTTTTATCATTGATATCATAAATGCTGAGAGGTCTTATCCATGTCTCAATTATGATATTAGAAACATCGTAATGCTTTTCAAGAATATTGAGTATAGAATCCCAGTTATTTATTATCTGTTCTTTCATTTTTCTAGTTCCATAACCTTTCTAAAGGGCAAATTTGCACCTCTATATTCTACTACAAAAAGGCATAATAAACAAGTTTAAAGAAGAGTGTAAATGTTGCTAAAAATCAATTTATGTAAATAAAATAACTACAATTGTTAATACTTTATATTATTAAATCAGCTTTGATTTTAGCCATTTTTTTGACTAAATAACAATGAATTAACAACAATAATAACGAGTTATCAACAGTTTAGTAACAAAATGTTGATAAATTATGTTAACACTGAAATATATTTTTGATAAATCTACTATTATATATACATTTTTTTGATTATTTAAAATCTACATTATTATTAATTTACTTGACTTTTTTATAACGAAAAAATATAATATTATAGCTTTGCCCTATTCACAAGGATTGTGAATAAAAACTATGGGCAAAAATATCATATTAAGAAAGGAAAGAAAAATTATGAAGATGACATTTCAGCCAAAGAAAAGACAGAGATCTAAGGTTCATGGATTCAGAAAGAGAATGAGCACAGCTAATGGACGTAAGGTTATTTCTGCCAGACGTGCAAAGGGTAGAAAATCTCTCACTGTTTAATCAGTAACTCAATGAAAAGTATTAATTCATTAAAAAACTCATCAGAGTACGCCGAGGTGTATAACCACAAAGAATCGTTGGCGAATAAATATTTAGTGATGTACATCCTACATACAGACCAGATGTACAGTAGAATTGGAATCTCTGTGAGTAAAAAGGTCGGTAATAGTGTAATAAGACACAGAATAACTCGTCTTATAAGAGAAAGCTACAGATTGAATAAGGATAAGCTGAAGGATGGCTATAATATAGTTGTAGTAGCACGTAATACAGCTAAAGGAAAAGGCTTTAGAGATATTGAAAGTGCTTTTCTGCATCTGTGTAAGCTTCACAAAATCCTTAAATAGTATTTTCGTATAAATAGGTAGATAATCTGCCTGTTTATTATGTGGTATGTTATGAAAAAAGTATGCATAGCTATTATCAGATTTTACAGAAAACATATTTCACACCTTAAAAGACATGGAACATGTATTTTTTATCCTACCTGTTCGGAGTATGCAATCGAGGCATATGAGAAGTATGGATTTTTTAAAGGAACACGTCTCACTATTTGGAGAATTTTAAGGTGCAATCCTTTTAATAAGGGTGGATATGATCCTGTTCCATAAAGGAGATAGCAATGATTTTAACTCAGGCAACAGGCATTATCATGGGACCAATAACCTGGTTACTTGGTACTATTTTTAATGCTATCTATAATTTGTTTTTTGCTATGGGAGTTGAGTCGATAGCCTTGAGTATTGTTTTATTTACAATATTTGTCAGACTTATTCTTTTCCCATTCAACCTTAAAACAACTAAATCTTCAAAGATTCAGCAGCATTTAAGACCTGAATTTAACAAGATTACAAAAAAGTATAAGGGTAAAAGAGACCAGCAGTCTATGATTGCCCAGCAGAGAGAGACTCGTGAGCTTCAGGAGAAGTACGGAATAAAGATGTCACAGGGTTGCCTTACCGCACTTATTCAGTTACCTGTATTTATCGGTCTCTACAACGTTATTCAAAATGTTCCTGCTTATGTGTTCAGAGTTAGGGAACTTTTTAAACCTATTGCAATTGCAATTTTTAATTCAGCTAATTCAAGTAGTGTGATTTCTCAGTTTGCTACAGAACAAAAGCTGCGTCTTACAACAAAGGCAGTTGAGTTTGCATCTGCTACAAGCGCTACTTCAGGTACTGGTAAAGCCGGTCTTAATTATATAATTGATGTTCTTTATAAGTGTAATACTGATCAGCTTACAAAGCTTGGAGAAAAGTTTTCATCAAATCCTGAAGTTGCAAATTATATTTCTGAGAAGTCTCAGAGTATTAGTAATGTAAATCATTTCTTCTTTGGAATTAATTTATCAGAGGCACCTGGACTTAAGCTTTCAATTGCTCTGATAATTCCTATAGTTGCATTTTTATGCCAGTTCCTTGCTATGAAGGTTACTCCTATGCAGGAAACAGGAGATCCTCAGCAGGATGCTCAGATGAGAACTATGAGAAAGACTATGTATATCATGCCTATCTTCTCATTCTTCATTACAGCTATTTCACCTGCAGGTCTTGGTATTTACTGGGCAACTTCTGCATTTGTAAGCTTCCTTATCACAGTACTTACAAACATTTACTATGATCATGCTGATATGGATGCAATTATTGAAAAGCAGCAGGCTAAGGCAGCTGTAAAGATAGCAAAGAGGAAAGCTAAGGGTAAGGTTTCACTTACTGAAAGGCTATATGGTGCCGGTGCTGAGGGTGACTCAGGCAGTGGTTCATCAAATGTTTCTAATAACAGAGGTCTTAATAAGTATGGAAATATGAACCTTAGAAATTATGAGCCGGAGGCAATAGAAGAAAGAATACCTAAGAAGGGTTCACTTGCTGATAAGGCAAATGCAGTGAAGCGCTTCAATGATACGGGGGTAGATGATTAATGGATTTTAGAGAATTTTCAGGAAAGACTGTTGAAGACGCTATCGTCGAAGCAGCCATGACTCTTGGAATTGCCAGTTCAGAGCTTGAAATAGAGGTAGTAAATAAAGGAACAAGCGGATTTTTAGGAATAGGCGCTAAGCCTGCTGTAATAAAGGCAAGAGCTAAAAAGGAAGTAAAGGATGAGATAGATGATATCCTTTCAACAGTTAAGAAGCCTTCTCGTACAGGAAAGAAAGCCGCTAAGCCAGCTGCTAAGAAGCCTGAAGATGACAAAAAAGAAGAAGTAAAAGAAACAAATAATACTGTTAAAGAAACAGTTAACGAAGAAACAAACACAGATGTTGACTATAGTAAGGCAGAGGAAAAGGAAGAAGTTCCTGCTGAGCCTGCAAACATAGATGATTCAATCATTGATGAAACAAAGGATTATTTAAAGAAGATCTTTGATGCAATGGAGCTTGAATCTACTATAGATATAACACTTGATAAGGTTTCAAGAACAATGAGTGTTGATGTTGAAGGACCTGAAATGGGAATCATCATTGGTAAGCGTGGTCAGACACTTGATTCTCTTCAGTATCTTGTAAGCTTATTTGTAAACAAGAAGTCTGAGGTTTATATCAGAGTTAAGCTTGATACAGAAAACTACAGAGAAAGACGTAGAGAAACTCTTGAGAATCTTGCAAGAAATATAGCATTTAAGGTAAAGAAATCAAGAAGACCATTTACACTTGAGCCAATGAATCCATATGAGAGAAGAATTATACATTCTACTCTTCAGTCAGATAAGTTTGTTTCAACAAAGTCTGAGGGTGAAGAACCGTACCGTAAGGTTGTTATTTATCCAAAGAGAAATGGCAGATAATAAGTCTTTTAAAGGGTTCCATCGTTTTTAGATGGAACCTTTTTTAAAAAAATAGGTTAAACAAAATGGAAGAAACACTCAGTAAAAGAGAAAAAAAGAATAGAGATGTCATATCCAGTATGTTTTTTTCAGCTGCTATTGTAATGATATTTACTCAGCTTGCAGGAGTAGTTGCAAATATTATAGATGGAATTATCACAAGCAGATGTCTTGGTGAAGATGCGTTCTCTGCTATTTCACTTCTTATTCCTTTTGTTGGTGTTATCATCCTGTTTGGTGCATTTCTTTCAACAGGTAGTCAGGTTGTATGTTCCGGATTTGTTGGTAATGGTAATAAAAAAGAAGCAAATGGTATTTTTACTATAACCATAATATTAGGTCTTATTATTTCAGCAGTTTTTATTATTGCATGTATCGCTATTCCGGATCTTTTATTTAAGATATGTGGTGTTTCTACGGATACACATCCTGAATTTTATTCTGAAATGATGAATTATCTTCATGGATATATGCTCGGAATACCTGCAATGATTCTTATTCAGATACTTGGACCATTTATTGTAATGGATAATGATAAGAGTCTGTTTACTATCTCTGCACTTGTGCTCTGCTTTTCTGATATTATAGGCGATCTGATAAATGCTTTTGTTTTCCATGGCGGAGTTTTCGGAATGGGTGTTGCAACATCGATAGCATTTTTTATGCAGCTGCTTACGGTGCTGATACATTTTGCTAAAAAGAATAATTATTTCAAACTATCATTTTCCAGTGTAAAAAAGAAATTTATATTTGATATCGGTAAGGCCGGTTCTCCTACTTTTATAAATAGACTTGCTACTATTCTTAGAGATCTTTTTGTAAGTAGGATCAACTTAAGTGTCGCTATTGCTACTTCTGCTGTTGCTGCCAGAGCTACACAGAATGATCTGAATACCCTGATGTTCTGTATAGGTATGGGAATTGGAAAAACACTGCTTTCTATGACCGGTATATATTTCGGAGTAAATGATAAAAAAGGACTTAAAAGACTGTTTGGTTACTCGATGAAGTTTACTATTATAATGTCGAGTGTTGTTGGAGCTACACTGTTTATTGTAGCAGGTCTTATAGCAAGACTTTATTCAGATAAACCCGATGTTATAGCACTTTCAATCTTTAGTATTCGTTGTATGGCACTTAGTCTTGTACTTGATGCAACAACTGTTGTTTTCCAGCATTATCTTCAGGGTATCCAAAACAGAAAGCTAGTAAACCTGTTAAATATAGTTGAGCGTTTACTTATTCCTGTTGCAACTGCATTTGTTCTCGGACATTTCTTTGGTTCAAAGGGTGTACTTGCTTCAATCGCAGTTGGTAAGCTGATACTTGTTATATTTATATTTATAATGATTACTATCCACTGTCGTCATATACCGAAAAAGATCGAAGATTATATGTATCTGCCTGATAATTTGGTGGAGATAATAATGATAATATCTATGCATGTATACGTACAGTTAAGGAATTAGTTTCTGAGAGTAAGCGAGCTGAAAGCTTTTGTATAGAACATGGCTGTGAAAAGGGAAAAGCAAAGTATATGGCACTCTTTGTAGAGGAAATGGCGGGAAATATACTGCAGCACGGAAAAGCACGAAAAAAAGACGGAGCATTTGTTGACTACCGTCTCTCTGCCGATAATGGTGAAATATGTTTAATACTTCGCGATTACTGTGCTCAGTTTGATCCAACCGCTTATTACAATATTCATAATAATCCGAAGGATCCATTTGCTAGTCTTGGAATAAGAATAGTTACTCAAAGAGCTAAGTCGATTAACTACTTTAATGCTTTTAACAGTAATAACATTATTATACATTTATAAGATTATGGATTTATAGTTTTATATATTTATATATTTATATATGTATTATGATGGTTGTTTAATTTTCATCATGTTTATTTTGTGGCCGAGTCCTGAGAATTTTTTCTCGTACTCGGTCATTATATTTCCTTCATTATATTCTGAATGATGAAGGTCTCTTGTTTCTGCGAGTATATCCCAGCCACATTCCTTAGCTGTTTCAACAGAAAAATCAAATAGATCCATGTTGTCAGTTTTAAAGGTTATTACTCCATCCTTTTTAAGAACACCTGTATATCTCTTAAGAAATCTGTCTGAGGTAAGTCTTCTTTTAGCATTTCTGTCCTTTGGCCAAGGGTCGCTGAAATTCAGATAAATACTATCTACCTCATCCTTTTCAAATACATTTTCGATATATTCTGCTTCCATTCTTATAAAATAGAGATTCTTCAGATCAGGCTCCTGCTCTCTTTTTTCCAGGGCTCTGAGTAAAACACTTGAATACTTCTCTATTCCTATATAATTTATATCCGGATTTCTTCTGGCACATTCCATTATAAATGTACCCTTGCCCATTCCTATTTCTATATATATAGGATTATCGTTTCCGAATATTTCTCTCCATTTTCCCTTACATGACTCCTCGTCATGAATAACAAATTCGCTTTCTGCAATTGCCTCTCTTGAACCGGGTATATTTCTGAGTCTCATAATTATCTCCTTATCTTTCGTCTTTTTGTAGTATATACAAAAGCAACTCAAATTGCAAAACCAAAAAGCAACTCAAAATGAAAAGCCAAAAAACTTGAGATTTTCAGCGTTTTGTATGATAATGTACGAAGGATTCTATAGAAAGATTATTTTACATATATATATGAAGAAACTAATATCCGTAATTTTAATATTTATAATTATAATAAATACAATCGGTATAGATAGTTCATTCGCAAAAGGCCTTAGAGATCAGGATAATACTAATAGCAGTACATATCCTTCTGCAAACGATATAATTGGAAATGCTACAACAACGGATGCCGGTTATATACCTGCGGATGCACCCGTTATAAATGCTCAGGCTGCAATTGTAATGGACCTTGATACCGGAGATGTTCTATATGAAAAATCAGCACATCAGACGATGTACCCTGCAAGTATTACAAAGGTTCTTACTTGTTTACTTGCTATTGAAAACGGAAATGTAAATGATATTATTACAGTTTCTGAATCAGATATGAGCCAGGTTGAAGAAGGAAGCTCTGCTATCGGACTTCAGGCCGGTGAACAGCTTACCTTAAAGGATGCACTTTATGGAATGATGCTTAATTCCGGTAATGAGTGTGCACTTGCCATAGCAGACTATATATCCGGATCATCAGATCAGTTTGCAGAGCTTATGAATAAGACAGCTCGTAGCCTTGGCTGCACTGATTCACATTTTGTTAATCCTAATGGTCTGCATAATTCAGATCATTATACAACCTGTTATGATATGGCTCTTATAGGTAAGGCAGCTTACCAATACCCTGAGTTTAAAAAGCTTATTTCATCACAGAGCTATACAATTCCTGAAACCAATCTAAATGTTGAGAGGCCTTTGTGGCAGGAAAACAGACTTATTTATAGTGGTAATGGCGAGTTTTATTATCAGTACTGTACCGGCGGAAAGACCGGATATACACTTGACGCAGATGCTACACTAATTTCCTTTGCGGAAAAAGATGGAAAGCGTCTTGTTACAGTTGTAATGAAATGTAATCCAACCACTGAGTCTTACTTAGATACAATAAAGCTTGATGAATTCTGTTTTGATAAGTATGTGCTTTACAAGCCGTTTATTGATTCTGAATATAAATTCCAGGTACCTGAGGATTCAGATATATTAACTAATTTTTATAATGATCTCGAGCATCCGGATATTCAGTATTATTATGATAATAGCAAATGTATATATATCAGATCATTTATCAGTCATGACGAATTTGCGGTAAGAAGTGAATTCTATGATAAAATTGAAAATGATGTCAGGGGCAGACTTGTTGTATCTTATAATGGTACAGATATACTTGAAACACCACTAATGGTAAAAAAACCATATATAGAAGCATCCTCGACAGATGCCATCAAGAATAATGTTCCGGACAAAGAGCCTGAGTTCGATTATATAAAATGGATAAAGAGAAGTATTATTATCTTCATTGTTCTTATAATTCTTTTATTAATGATAATTCTTTTCGTCAAGGCACGTAGGAGACTTCAGTATTATAATAGTAAAAGAAGTGTTCGCTACTACCCTATTTCAAAGGATGCAAAGCTTAACAAGAAGAAGGAAGCGGCAAACAAAAAAGAAGATCAAAATGAAAGTAATAAAGAAGGTATAAAAGATAATAATAAAGAAAAAATAAATGATCTTAATAAGGAAGAAATAAAAGAAGATAAAAAAGATAGGAAAGACAAGAAAACAAGTAAGACGGTTGTAAATGATACCTCAAGTTTTAAAAGATTAAAAAAAGCTGAAGAGATGGCTGATGAATTTACAGAAGCTGACGATGGTATATTTGAAGATTGATAACGCAGATACAGATAAATGAATTAGTTGAAGATTAGAAGGAAGAATCACTATGGAAGATTATTTTTCTGGTATTAATGAAACATTAGAAGAAATGACGTCCTATTTCAGTAAGTTATATTCTGAACATGACGCTACTCTTAAGGAGTACAAGGCCAAGCTATTTGAAGTAAATGTAAAGCTTGACGAGCTTACTCGTACACAAAATGTGTACTCTCTTAATACTGATTACAGGAAGAATGTATTTAGTCCAATAGAGATGATTCCTGAAGAATCAAAAAGAGAAGCTGACATAAAAAATGAAATAAGAACTTTAAAAGGTCAGAGAGATGAATACGAGTATAGTATTAATGAAGAAACTATCTATCTCAAATCAATTGATAAAAGAATACAAAAGCTTAATTCTTCCAAAATATCAATCGGAAAGTTGATTTTAGATTTTGACAGAAAAGAAAGCAGGATAAAAGAAAAGGAAGAGGCTGAAAAGAAAGCCATCGAAAGACAGAGAGAAGAATTAGAAAGGAAAATAGAATCAGAGAGCAAAAATAGTGTTGATAAATCAGAGTTAAAGAAACATTTAAATAAAATACTAATGCTCGAGTCCTTTGATAATACTTACTACTCTACTGTTCTTGATAAAAGAATTAAGAATACAATAAACAAAAATTCAAGAGAGCTTGAAGAAGCAATTAATAGCTTGTCGATAGATCCGGGACATTCAAAGGGGATAATAAAGGATACTATTTCTTCACAAAACAGCTTGGTCAATATTATTGAAGAACAGCTTTCAAAGATGAATAATAGTATTGATGAGAAGACAGGAATCAAGAAAGCGCTTAGTGACTATGTATTCGAGTTGAGAGAAAAAAATCCTAGCATCAACTTTGATCTTAATGTAGGAAGTATTAGTCATAAGCCAAACTATATACGCTACTACTCTATCTTCCGTTTGCTTGATATATTTGTTGATAATGCAATAAAGCATTCAAATTGTTCCAATATAAAAATATCCTTTGAAGAAGATGATGATAGATATTTTCTGACTATTAAGGATGATGGAGATGGACTTCCATCTGACTATCTTACAGGATCAGAATGGTACAGTGGAATAAACAGAGCAAAAGAAATAGTGTTCCTTCTGTCTGGTGAAATTAGTATTGAAGATGATTATGGGACAGAAGTAGAAATCGAATTTGATTATGAATAATATGACAAAATGATAATGTCAAAAAAAGGAGAAAAATTATGAAAAGCATTGTTGTTGATATTTTGGATAAAGCTGTTGATGAGCTAGACAAAATTCAAATAGAAGAAATACTTGAACAGCCACCAAAGCCTGAGCTTGGAGACTATGCGTTTCCTTGCTTTAGACTTGCAAAGGTTATGAGAAAAGCTCCAAATATGATTGCAGCTGATATATATGAAAAGGTTTGTCAGGATGAACGTGTTGCAGATACCTTTGATAAGGTTGAAACTAATGGAGCGTATGTTAACTTCTTTACAAATAAGTCTATTTTTGCAAAGAGTGTTATAGAAAAAAGTAAATCAGATAATTATGGAAGCTCCGATTTAGGAAAAGGAAAAACTATTTGTATAGACTACTCCTCTCCTAACGTTGCCAAAAATTTTCATGTTGGTCACTTAAGAACTACAGTTATCGGTAATTCACTTTATAAGATTTATTCTAAACTAGGGTTTAATGTTGAAAGAATTAATCATCTCGGTGACTGGGGAACTCAGTTTGGTAAGCTTATTGTTGCTTATAAGAATTGGGGTTCAGAAGAAGAGGTTAAAGCTAAGGGTATTGAAGAATTAATGAGACTCTATGTTCTCTTCCATGACGAAGCAGACAAAAATCCTGAGCTTGAAGATGATGCCAGAGCTTGGTTCCATAAAATGGAGCTTGGAGATGAAGAAGCACTTTCTATCTGGAAATGGTTCTTTGATATAAGTCTTGAAGAATTCAAGAGAACATATAAGCTCATGGGTATGGAGTTTGATCATTATACCGGAGAAAGCTTCTACAGAGATAAGACTGATGATGTAGTTAAGGAACTTACAGAAAAAGGCCTTCTTACAGAAAGTGAAGGAGCAAAAATAGTAGATCTGTCTGAGTATGATATGGCTCCATGTTTAATTCTTAAAAAAGATGGAAGCTCTATATATGCGACTAGAGATATAGCTGCAGTAGAATATAGAAAGAAAACCTATAATTTCGAGAAATGTTTATATGTTACCGGCCAGGAGCAGAAACTGCATTTTGCTCAGGTATTTAAGGTAATGGAATTACTTGGAAATGATTGGGCAAAGGATGGACTTGTACACAT
>JAEEGL017412743.1_pt1 | contig 13765 bp, 15 predicted proteins | sample 9134231 | NCBI WGS metagenome assembly JAEEGL01 (sample SAMN16246548, study PRJNA631951) | gut metagenome | biome: gut microbiome; feature: rumen; material: fiber-attached | host: Bos | place: Iran: Karaj | collected 2018-10 | reverse complement strand
TTCCTGAATTAAAAGTTTCTTTCGATTCCGATCCAAAATGGTTTGAATTTGTTTGCGAAGATCGTAGGAACGCTGTTCCATGTTGTTTTTTAAATTCTTGGTTGCGTAAAAGAATTCCAAAGCTTCCGACATGGTAGTAAAGGTCTTTTGCTCTAAATCGCCGTAATGGGTTAATGCGAAAGGATAAACTTCCATGGGACGATTGTTTTTTAAAATAACGGTAGGAGTGTAGTTGTTTCCCTCCAGGTCTTTTAATAAGTTTTGATATACGTCATAAAACTTATCTTTTTGCCAATCACTTAGGGATAAAACCGATGCATCCGAATCAATGTTGGCACGGTAACACAATTCTTCCGCGATGACAGGACCAAATCCGATGAGGGATGATAGAATCATCTTTTTCATAGAAAGCGGTTTCTTTAACAAAATGTTATAAAACTGGTCTTTTGTTACAGAAAAGGCATCCAGATGATCCTCCTGTGCAGGCACAAAGTAAGGACGATTCGGTAACACTTCACGAACGGATGACACAAAGGCACTGACATGCTTGATGCTGTCTAAAATCGTATTTTCTTCGTCGCAAAGAATGATATTGGAATGTTTTCCCATGATTTCCACATATAAATGTTTCTTTGCCGGGTCTCCAAGTTCATTTAAATGTTCGATTTCAAAGTCTAAGACACGCTCCAATCCCAGTTGCTTTACGGAAGTAATCTTGCCGCTGTTTAAATACTTTCGAAGTACCATGCAAAAGTTTGGCGCAGTCATTGGACTGGTCTTGTTTTCGCTTGTGAAATAAATGACCGGTAGGGAAGCCAAAGAGGAGATTAAGAGACGGCATGTCTCTCTGTCTTTGGATGCGGTAAGAATCAATTCTTCTTTTTCCGGTTGTGCGATTTTTTTAATATGACTATCACTTAATTTCTGATTCAACTCAAAATTCAGTGCATGTAAACATATTCCGTCGATGGACATAAATTTTTCTCCAAAAAATAATTTTTAAAAGTCGTGCAGCCCTTATTTTACAAGGGTTTCAAGCACTTGTAAAGGGCTATTAAATTTGACAAAGAACCCTTGCATTTACTATAATAACAATAATTGTGATAATTGTGTCAAAAATTAGAGACAATTATAGTTTTTAGGAGGAATTTTAGACGGTTATGGCGAACAGCATGACGGGGTTCGGGCGCTTTGAAAACACCAAGAATTCCATGAAAGTTTCCGTAGAAATCAAATCCGTAAATTATCGTTTTTTGGATTTGAATTTAAAGCTTCCGAGAAAGTTTTCTTTCTTTGAAAATGAAGCCAGAAATATTATTAAAAATCGTATTTCCAGAGGTAAAATCGATGTGTTCTTTTCTTTTGAAGAGAATGCGGTGGATGAAGTGGAGATTAATTATCATCCGGAAATTGCTCAGAAGTACTATGACGGACTGATGCAATTAAAGGAACAGTTTGATTTAAAAGATTCCGTTTCCGTTGGTCTTTTGGCAAGGTTCCCGGATGTGTTTACCCAGGATGCCAAGGAAGAAGACCAGGAAGAACTTTCTGAATTATTAAGTGATACCTTAAACAAGGCTTTGGACGAATTCGTTTTGAATCGTAAAGAAGAAGGCCAAAGACTTGTGGATGACTTAATTGTGAAGTTAGACGAAATGGAAGGCTTGGTAGCAAAGGTGGAGACCTATTTCCCAAGCATTATCGAAGAATACAAAAACAGACTTTTGGGCAAGACAAAAGAACTTATTGAGAATCATCAGTTGGATGAATCCCGTATTGCTGCGGAAGTGGTTTTGTATGCGGATAAGATTTGTGTCGATGAAGAATTGGTTCGTTTAAAGAGCCATGTGAAAGAAGCAAAAGATACCCTTCTTACCAAAGACGAAGTCGGACGTAAGATGGACTTTTTGGCACAGGAGATGAATCGTGAAAGTAATACACTTTTATCGAAGTCTACCGACGTAAAAGTTGCTGATATCGGAATTGAGCTTAAGACCTTAATCGAAAAGATTCGTGAACAAATTCAGAATTTAGAGTAGGTGATCAATATGGATTTTAGTAAAGGTTTGGTAATTGTTTTATCCGGTTTTTCCGGTGCGGGAAAAGGCACCATCATGAAACACCTGTTAAAACTGCATAAAGATGAGTATAATCTTTCCATTTCTGCGACTTCCAGAGAAAAACGAACCGGAGAAAAAGAAGGAAGAGAATACTTTTTTAAGACAAGAGAAGAGTTCGAGAACATGATCAAAAACAACGAACTCTTGGAATATACGGAGTTTAACGGAAATTATTACGGAACTCCGAAAGAATATGTGGAAACCCTTGTTAATCAAGGAAAAGATGTAATCTTGGAAATTGAGATTGACGGAGCATTACAAGTAAAGAAATTATATCCGGAATCTCTATTGTTATTCGTAACTCCACCAACAGCCACTTCTTTAAAAGAACGTTTGGTGGGACGCGGAACCGAAACCAAAGAAGTGATTGAACAACGACTTTCCATTGCGTATGATCAGTCATTTTTAATGGATAAATATGATTATCTGGTGGTAAACGACGATTTAACCAAGTGTGTAAAACGCGTACATAATACCATTCAAGCCGAGAAATTCCGTGCTTCCAGAAATCAAGCTAATATTGATATTATTCAAAAAGAATTAAAGATGTTTTCGAAAGGAGAATAAAATGATACATCCATCTTATGTTGAATTAATGAAAGTTGTAAACGAGGATACTGCTTTAGTAGGTGAAGAACCGGTTGTTAACAGCCGTTATTCTATCGTTTGTGCAACAGCAAAAAGAGCAAGACAGATTGTTTCCGGTGATGAACCTTATGTTTCCGATACAAAGGGAATGAAGCCACTTTCTATCGCTGTAAAAGAGCTTTACGAAGGTGAACTTAAGATCTTAACCGAAGATGAAGTAAAAGAAAAAGATGTTGAATTAAAGGAATACAAGGAAAAGAAGGCTGCACTTAAGAAAGCGCAGAAAGAAGCAGAAGCAGTTGCTCCTGTTGAAACAAACTTCGATGATGATGACGAAGACGATGATGACGCTTCGGAGGAATAAATGAAAGTTTCTTTTGTATCCTTAGGATGTGATAAGAATCTCTGTGATACCGAACACATGATGTCTCTTCTGGCAAAAGACGGACATGTATTTGTACCGGAACCGGAAGATGCTGAGATTTGTGTCATCAATACCTGCTGCTTTATTGCGGATGCATTGGAAGAAAGCATTAATACTATTATTGAAATCGGTAAGCTTAAAGAAACCGGTTCCTTAAAGGTATTGGTGATTGCAGGTTGCTTGGGACAGAGATTTACGGATGAAGTATTATCCGATTTGCCGGAAGTGGATGGAATTGTGGGAACCAATTCTTATGATGAAGTCGTAAAAGTGATTCATCAGGCCTTGGAAGGCAAAAAAGAAGTCTTAAAGAAAGACTTTACATCACTTCCGAAAAATGAGGGCCGCTTTTTAAGTAATGTTGTGCCATATACTTATTTAAAAATCGCAGAGGGCTGCGATAAGCATTGTACATACTGTATTATTCCTTCCATTCGCGGAAACTACAGAAGTATTCCTATGGAAGAAATCCTTTCCGAAGCCAAGGATTTGGCTTCTAAGGGCATTAAGGAATTAAACCTTGTGGCACAAGAAGTTACCGTTTACGGAATTGATTTGTACGGTAAGAAATCCTTGCCCCTGCTTTTGGAAAAACTATCCGAAATTGAAGGCATTGAGTGGATTCGATTGTTATATTGCTATCCGGAAGAGATTGATGATGATTTGATTCGTTGTATGGAACAAAATCCAAAGGTTTGTCATTACATCGATATGCCAATCCAGCATTGCAATGATGAAATCTTAGGCCGCATGGGAAGAAAGACTTCCAAAGCGGATATTATGGATAAAATCAATCTTTTAAGAAAACACATGCCGGATATTGCCATTCGAAGCACTTTGATTTGCGGTTTCCCGGGAGAAACCCAAGAGAATCATAAAGAATTGCTTTCCTTTGTTTCAGATATGAAATTTGATCGTTTGGGTGCCTTTTCCTATTCGAAGGAAGATGGTACACCTGCCGCAACATTTGATCATCAGATTGAAGATGAAACAAAAGATGGATGGCGGGATGAAATTATGGCACTGCAGCAGGAAATTTCCCTTTCAAAGAACAAAGAAATGGTTGGTAAAATCGTATCTTGCTTTGTGGAAGGTAAATTGGAAGACGGTGTTTATGTGGGTCGTACCTATCGGGATGCTCCTGATGTGGACGGATATATTTTTATTGAATGCGATACAGAGTTTTTAAGCGGAGATATGATTTCCGTAAAAGTAACCGGTTATAAAGAATACGATTTGATAGGAGATTATTATGAATTTGCCGAATAAGCTTACAATTTTTCGTGTTATTTTAATTCCGTTTTTTGTGGTAGCATTATTAATCCATCCGGATGAAATGATGTACCGCTTTATTGCAGAAGCGATTTTTATCGTTGCATCTCTTACGGATATGCTGGATGGTAAGATTGCCCGTAAGTACAATCTAGTAACCAACTTCGGTAAATTTATGGATCCTCTTGCGGATAAGCTTTTGGTATGTTCCGCTATGATTTGCTTGGTGGACTTAAAGACCCTTGTTTCTTGGGTTTGTATTATCATTATTGCAAGAGAGTTTATTATTTCCGGATTCCGTTTGATTGCTTCCGATAACGGAGTGGTCATTGCCGCAAGTTATTGGGGCAAGTTTAAAACCGTATTTCAGATGTTGATGGTAATCGTCATGATTATTTCACCGCTTCATCCGTATTTGGTGTTATTGGGACAGATTTTAATGTGGATTGCCCTTGCACTTACCATTATTTCTTTGATTGATTATATTGCAAAGAATAAGGATGTTTTAAAAGAGCAGAAATAGGTGAACTATGCTTAGAGTTATTGCCGGGGAAGCACGAAGCATTCCTCTTATGACATTGGATGGTTTGGATACCAGACCAACCACAGACAGGGTAAAAGAAACCTTATTTAACCTGTTACAAAATGATATTTACGGTTGTAGATTCTTGGATTTGTTTGCGGGAAGCGGACAAATCGGAATCGAAGCTTTAAGTCGTGGGGCTAAGAGCGCTTGTTTTGTTGAGAAAAACAAAAAAGCAGCGGAGATTATTACCAAGAACTTAGAAAAGACAAAGCTGATTGATAATTCCATTTTAATCAAAAAGGATGTGGTTTCTGCCTTGTCTGTACTTACGGATACCTATGACATCATTTTTATGGATCCGCCCTACGCGTTAAATATTGAGAGAGAAGTTCTTTCCAAAATCAAAGAAAACCGTTTACTGGATGAAGACGGATTTGTCATCATCGAAGCAGATATCAAACGTGATTTTTCTTTTGTAACCGAGGAAGGCTTTGAAATCACAAAAATCAAGCAGTACAAAACAAATCAGCATATATTCTTGAGGGAAGTAAAATGAAAAAAGCAATCTATCCCGGAAGCTTCGATCCGGTGACATTCGGACATTTGGATATTATCAAACGATCCTCTCGATTATTTGATGAAATCGTGGTTGCAGTGTTGAATAACAGCCAAAAAAACTCATTGTTTTCTGCGGATGAACGTGTTACGATGATTAGAGATTTGGTGAAGGAATATCCCAATGTTTCTGTGGCTTCCTTCGAAGGTTTGACCGTGGATTTTGCCCAAAAAATTGGAGCCAATATCATTGTCAGAGGCCTCAGAGCCGTAACTGATTTTGAATATGAATTACAGATTGCCCAGGTCAATCATGTAGAGTATTCCGAATTGGAAACCATATTTTTAACTACGTCATTGAACTATTCTTATTTAAGTTCCAGCGTGGTTCGTGAGTTTGCTTCTCATGGCGGCGATATCACGAAATTTGTACCTAAAGAAATAATTCCCTTAATTATGGAGAAGTATAACAAATAAAAAGGAGAGCGAAGTATGGCTAGTGCAATTGAAGATATTATTGATGAACTTGAAGAGTACATTGATAGTTGTAAACCATCATCCATTTTCAATGACACTAAAATTGTTGTAAATCGTGATGATATTGAGGGGCTTTTAGAAGAACTTCGAGCTAAGACTCCGGAAGAGATTCGCCGTTATCAGAAGATTATCAGTAATAAAGAAGCAATTTTAGCGGATGCCAGAGCAAAGGCAGATCAAATTGTTCAGGAAGCACAGATTACCACAAATGAATTGGTTTCTGAGCATCAGATTATGCAGCAGGCATATGCCCAGGCAAATGAAGTGGTTATGATTGCCACAAAGCAGGCACAGGAGATGTTGGATGCAGCAACCAATGATGCAAACGATATTCGTACCGGTGCAATTGCTTATACCGATCAGTTGCTTCGTAGCATTCAGGATGTGTTGGCGGCTTCCATTGATACTACAAGACAGCGCAATGATACATTCTTAAAGACCATGCAAGGGTATTTGGATGTGGTTGTTTCAAACCGTACCGAACTTGCTCCTGAAACTCAGGCACCGGATGTTTCTAAACCGGTTGCACCAAGTGAGGCAAATAAAGAAAACCATGGTGCGGTGAACGCATCGAAGAAAGAGCCTACGGTTTCCGGTACCAACAAGACCGAGGTTCCAACCAAAGCGGAATCAGAAGAGGCACTTGCTGTACTTGATATTCCGGAATCATTTTTTAACAAAGAATAAACAGTATCCGGAAGGTAATTCCTTCCGGATTTTTTGCTATTATGAAGAAAATAACCATTGATGAAAAAACACAAAACCAAAGACTGGATAAATTTTTAAAGAAGTATTTTAAAGAAGCAACCGGTGGGTTTCTTTATAAGATGCTTCGAAAGAAAAACATCACATTAAACGGAAAGAAAGCTACGGGAAATGAGCTTTTGAATGCCGGGGATGAGGTGTCCGTATTTTTTAGTGATGAAACCTTTGATAAAATGCGTGGAATTACTACCGGATTTGATTTGTCCCTTTATATTTTGGATGAGGATCCTCTTGATATAGTTTATGAAAACGAGGATTTTATTGCTATTAATAAACATAAGGATATGCTTTCCCAAAAAGCGAAGGATTCGGATATCTCTTTAAATGAGTATGTCCTTTCTTATTTGGTTAAGAACAATAAGCTTACGGCGGATGACTTGTCTTTGTATAAGCCTTCCTGTATCAATCGTTTGGACAGAAATACGACGGGATTGATTTTTGCGGCAAAAACTTATAAGGGCGCAAAGAATCTTTCTTTGCTGTTTAAAGAAAAGGATCATCCCAAGGTATATCGTTGTATTTGTGCCGGTGAAATCAAAGAAGAAATGCTTTTAAAGCACTATCTTATTAAAGATGAAGATACAAATACGGTTCGTGTGGTAGAGGATGCTTTGCCGGATGCAAAAGAAATTGTTACGGGAATCACACCAATTAAAACCAACGGGAAAATAACACTTTTGGAAGTAAAACTCTATACCGGCAGAACACATCAGATTCGTGCGCATTTAAGTTATATCCATCATCCGGTGATTGGAGATTATAAATATGGAGACGACGCCTTAAATAAGGAATTTAAAAAGAATTATTCCGTGTCGTCTCAATTATTGCATTCTTATGAAATGGATATTCCGGGTGTGGGAAAGCTTGTTGCTCCCATTCCTGAGGAATTTGAGAGAGTATTTGATTAGGGGAAACTATGGCAACTTGGAAATCCAGAGGTCTTCGTGGTTCCACATTTGAAGACTTTATCAATCAAACAAACGAAATATACAAAGAAAAGAAACTGGGCTTAATTCAGAAAATACCGACCCCCATTACACCAATCAACATTGATGAAAAATCCAGACATATTACATTGGCCTATTTTGATCAAAAAAGTACGGTGGATTATATCGGTGTGGTACAGGGAATCCCGGTTTGTTTTGATGCAAAAGAATGCGCCAAGGATACTTTTCCTCTTGCCAATATTCATCAGCATCAGTTGGAGTTTATGCGGGATTTTGAAGAACAAGAGGGGATTGCTTTCTTTTTGATTTATTTTTCGGAAGATAACCTTTATTATTATTTGACCTATAAAGAAGCATTGTTCTTTTGGAACCGTATGGAAGAAGGGGGAAGAAAGAGCTTTCGTAAGGATGAATTAAAAGAAAAGTTCTTCTTCAAGTTCCAACCGACCTATCCGGTTCCGTACTTAAATATGATTCAAAAAGACTTGGATGACAGAAATGTTGACATGGAATAGGGGCTTTTGTATAATAGTTTTACTTGGTAGCACATTAGCGAACTAAAGTGAAAGGAAAAATATGAATAAATTAATACACACACCGGAGGGTGTTCGCGATATTTACAGCGAAGAATACAAAAAACGTCAATATTTGCAAAGTCGTATGTTGGATACCATCAAACTATACGGATATGAGAATATTCAAACACCCACATTCGAATTCTTTGATATTTTTGCTAAGGAAATGAGTACGATTTCCGCCAAAGAACTGTTTAAATTCTTTGATCGTGACGGAAATACTTTGGTACTTCGTCCGGACTTTACGCCATCCATTGCAAGAGCCTGTGCAAAGTATTTTACGGAAGATATCCGGCCGATTCGTTTATCATATTCCGGTAACGTATTCTCCAATAATTTGAATTATCAGGGAAGATTAAAGGAGTCCACCCAACTTGGAGTGGAATTTATCGGCGATCATTCTTTGGAGGCGGATGCGGAGATTATTTCTTTGGCATGTGAAACCTTGCTTTCCGTTGGCCTGAAAGATTTTAAGATTTCCATCGGCCATGCAGCTATTTTAAACGGATTGATGGAAGCTTGCGGATTTGATGAAGATGAAATCTTTGAAGTAAAAGAGTTTGTTTTAAACAAAAACTTCTTTGGCTTGGACGAGTATCTTTCTCTAAAAAATGTGGAGCCGCGATTGATTGAATTGTTTGCTTTGCTTCGCAACATTTATTCATCCCCGAAAGAGTTTTCCATCGGAAAAGAAATTGCTTCTAAGTATGAAAATCTCTATCAAAGTTTTGAATACTTTGAAAAGCTGTATGAATTGTTAGAGATTTATAAAGTTAGTGACTATGTTTCCTTTGAATTGGGGCTGATTTCTCAGCATGAGTATTATACCGGTGTGATTTTCTCCGGATATACTTACGGATCCGGTGAACCCATAGTAAAGGGCGGTAGATATGACCAACTGTTGGGTTACTTCGGAAAAGATGCCTTTGCCATCGGATTTGCGGTATTTGTAGATGGTTTACAAATGGCAGTGGACAATCAAAAGATTAATGTTCCTGTGGAGCATAAAGGGGATGTGATTTTATATCGCAAAGAAGACCGTGAAGTTGCTATTGAAAAAGTGAAAACCTATCGTGACTATGGAAAAGTGGTTCAGATGATTCGCTTTTCAAGTGATGAAGAATTGGCTCGTTACAAAGAAATGTTTAGCGATGATTATATCGAAGTGATTGGAGAAGAGTGACATGAGTGATGAACGTTATTTGACAGTTGCACTGGGCAAAGGCCGTTTGGCTAAATCCGCCATGGAACTGTTTGATAAAATCGGGATTACCTGTGAAGAAATGAAGGACAAGGATTCCCGTAAATTAATCTTCGTAAATGAAGAATACAAAATGCGATTCTTTTTATCGAAGGGACCGGATGTACCGACCTATGTGGAGTACGGTGCTGCGGATATCGGAATTGTTGGAGAAGATACGATTTTGGAAGAGGCCAGAAACGTATATGAAGTTCTGGATTTAGGCTTCGGAAAATGCCGTATGTGTGTCTGCGGACCCAAAGAAGCTGCGGACTATTTAAAACACCAGCAGCTCATTCGTGTGGCCACGAAATATCCGAGAATCGCAAAGAATTATTTCTATAATCGCAAGGACCAAACCATAGATATCATTAAATTAAACGGTTCCATTGAGTTGGCACCCATCGTTGGTTTGTCTGAAGTGATTGTAGATATTGTGGAAACCGGAAGCACGTTAAAAGAAAACGGACTGGTTGTATTGGAAGAGATTTGTCCTTTGTCAGCCCGCGTGATTGTAAACCAGGTATCCATGAAGATGGAAAATCAAAGAATTACTAAGATTATTACTGCATTAAAGAATGAATTAGAGGAAAAATAAATGAGAATACAAACATTGTCTGCTTCAACCATAGATACACTTTTATCTCAACTGTTAAAACGTTCGCCTTCGAACTATGATTCATATGAAGCATCGGTAAAAGAAATCGTTGAAAATGTAAAGAAGAACGGAGATCAGGCGCTGTTTTCTTACACAAAACAATTTGATAAGGCCGATCTTACCAAAGAGAATTTGATTGTTACTAAAGATGAGCTTAAAGCTGCTTACGAAGAAGTGGATGAAGCGTTGCTTACCGTGATTCGAAAGGCTTTGGTAAATATTCGCTCATTCCATGAAAAACAGTTGCAAAACAGCTGGTTTGAAAGTAATGAGAAAGGAATTATTCTTGGCCAGAAAGTGACACCGATTGAAAATGTTGGCGTTTATGTACCGGGCGGAAAAGCCGTATATCCTTCTTCTGTGCTTATGAATATTGTACCTGCAAAGGTGGCCGGAGTTCCCAATATTTACATGTGTACACCATGTGATGCCGCCGGAAAGGTATGCGCTTCTACACTTGTTGCTGCCCATGAAGCAGGAGCCGATGTGATTTATAAAGTAGGTGGTGCACAAGCCATTGCAGCAATGGCCTTTGGTACCGAAAGCGTACAAAAGGTTGATAAAATCGTAGGACCGGGTAATATTTACGTTGCCCTAGCGAAGAAGGCGGTATTTGGTCACGTGAGTATCGATTCTATTGCAGGTCCTTCCGAAATCTTGGTTTTATGTGATGAAACGGCGAATCCAAGATACGTGGCTGCGGATTTGTTGTCCCAGGCAGAACATGATGAACTGGCTTCTGCCATTTTGATTACCACATCAAAAGAAGTGGCTGAAAAAGTATCGGATGAAATTGATGGATTCTTAAAGGTGTTGTCTCGTCGAGAGATTATTTCTAAATCCTTGGAAAATTACGGCTATATATTTGTGGCTGACTCGTTGGAGGATGCCATTGAGGGAGCCAATGCCATTGCATCGGAACATTTGGAAATTGTGACAAAGAATCCGTTTGAAGTCATGACAAAGATTAAAAATGCGGGAGCGATTTTCCTTGGGGAATATTCTTCCGAACCGCTTGGAGATTACTTTGCGGGACCGAATCATGTGTTACCTACCAATGGCACAGCAAGATTCTTTTCTGCGTTGTCCGTTGATGATTTTATTAAGAAATCCTCTGTGATTTCTTATTCCAGAGAAGCCCTGGAAGAAGTACATTCGGATATTGAACAATTTGCGTGCCAAGAGCAGTTGACGGCTCATGCAAATTCCATTAAAGTTAGATTTGAAGACTAGTTTTTCTTGTATTGTGAGGTTATTATGGCAGAAAAAAGAGTTGCTACATTGAATCGAAAAACAAAAGAAACCGATATCTTTTGCGAACTCAATCTGGATGGAACCGGAGAGTGTGAAGTAAATACCGGAATCGGTTTTTTTGACCATATGCTTACCGCATTTGCAAAGCATGGGTTCTTTGATTTAAAACTTACCTGCAAAGGGGATTTAAATGTAGATTGTCACCATACCATTGAAGATTGCGGCATCGTTTTGGGAAGTTGTATCAAAAAAGCGCTTTCCGATAAGGTGGGCTTGAAACGTTACGGTAGTTTCTTGTTACCGATGGATGAAACCTTGGTTCTTTGCGCCATTGATTTGTCCGGAAGACCGTATTTAAACTTTGATGCCACCTTTGATGTGGAACGTGTGGGATACTTTGATACGGAAATGGTGAAAGAGTTCTTTTATGCCATCTCTTATGCTTGTGGCATGAATTTACATATCAAAGTATTGGACGGAAGCAATGCACACCATATGATTGAGGCTATGTTTAAAGGTTTTGCGAAAGCATTGGACGAAGCTTCTTCCGTTGATCCTCGCATCAAGGGAATTTTGTCTACAAAAGAGAGTCTTTGTTAGGAGATTATTACTATGGAATTTAAAAATATAGTGGCAACCATCTACATTAAAGATGGAAAAGCTGTGACGGGTCGAGATGATGTAAGCGGCGGAAAAGATGTTTTGGAACTTGCCCGCATGTATAACGACACCGGTATTGATAAGATTTTTTGCGTGGATTTGTCCAATGATGATGAAGAGCATGAAAAGAATATCTTGGCGATTCGTGAAATCAATCGTTCCATCGATGTAAAGATTTGCGGCGGCGGTAATATCAAACGTTTGGAAGACGTGAAAAAGTTTTTGTATGCCGGATGTGTGGAAGTGGTTTTAAACGGTTCCAAGCCGGAGACCGCAAAGCTTTTGGTGGAAGCTGCAGATCGTTTCGGAAAAGAAAAGATGTTGGTTTCCATTCAGACCTTGGACTTTATTTTTAAAAATTCCGAAACTCTATCTGATTACGTACACGAGTTTTTGGTGATGAACAAAGAACTTGTTAAGGGACTGGAAGATATGACGGACGTTCCTTATATTCTTTGCCAGAATGAGTATGATTTGGATGAAATCGAACAGATTTTATCTTCCGATAAGATTCGTGGTATTTACGGTGATTTTATCAATGATACAGCAACAGATATCATGAGTTTAAAAACCGCCTTGTCCGAACGTGATATTTTAATGGATAACTTTGAACCGAAGTTAAAATGGTCCGATTTAAAGACCAATTCCGACGGATTGGTTCCTTGTGTGGTTCAGGATTATCGTACAGGCGAAGTTTTGATGCTTGCCTATATGAATGAAGAAAGCTTTAATGCCACCATTCGACAGGGAAAGATGACTTATTATTCCAGATCCAGAAGAGAACTTTGGGTCAAAGGCGAAACATCCGGTCATACCCAGTATGTAAAATCTTTGACTGCGGACTGTGATTATGATACATTGCTTGCAAAAGTAGCACAAATCGGGGGAATTGCTTGTCATACCGGAGCGCCCAGCTGTTTCTTTAATGAAATCATTAAGAAGGAATATGTGGAGCGTAATCCGCTGAAAGTATTTGAGGACGTTTACAATGTAATTTTGGATCGTAAAGCGCATCCAAAGGAAGGCAGCTATACCAATTATCTCTTTGACAAAGGATTGGACAAGATTCTTAAGAAAGTAGGAGAAGAGTCTACAGAGATTGTTATCGCTGCGAAAAACTCCAATAACGAAGAGGTTATTTACGAAATCTCCGATTATTTGTATCACCTTATGGTTTTAATGGCCGAAAAGGATGTTACGTGGGAAGATATCGTACGTGAGCTCGCACAAAGATAAGGTTTGTTTTATGCGAAAACTATTTTTAAGTGATGATATATTAATGCGTGTGGAAAAGTCCGCACGCTACATTGGAAACGAAGTAAACAGCGTTATGAAAGATCCTAACGCTGTTTCACTTCGTTTTTGTATGTGTTTCCCGGATGTTTATGAAGTGGGAATGAGCCATCTTGGTATTCAGATTCTTTATGAAATGATGAATCGAAGAGAGGATGTGTATTGCGAGCGCGTGTATTCTCCTTGGCCGGATTTACATAAGATTATGAAGGAAGAAAACCTTCCGCTATTTGCGTTGGAATCCCAGGAACCAATTAAAGACTTTGATATGATTGGTATCACCTTACAATATGAAATGTGCTATACCAACATTTTACAAGTCTTGGATTTGGCACAGATTCCGCTTTTGGC
>JAEEGL016692100.1_pt1 | contig 13765 bp, 17 predicted proteins | sample 9134231 | NCBI WGS metagenome assembly JAEEGL01 (sample SAMN16246548, study PRJNA631951) | gut metagenome | biome: gut microbiome; feature: rumen; material: fiber-attached | host: Bos | place: Iran: Karaj | collected 2018-10 | reverse complement strand
TCCCGTGGTACTACTCACTGGGCTGCCTACTCTATCTGGTGCTGATTTTTGTGTTCGCTTATTTCTACACATCGATCACGTTCAACCCGACAGAGGTGGCTGAAAACTTAAAACGCTCCGGCGGCTTTATTCCGGGCATCCGTCCCGGCCGGCCGACCAGCGACTACCTGAACAACGTTCTGAATGTCATCGTCTTTATCGGCGCAGCCGGACTTTCGATCGTGGCGCTGATCCCGATCATCGTCGGCGGACTTTCTTCCACAGGCCGCATCAGCTTCCTGGGAACGTCCCTGATCATCATCGTCGGTGTTATTCTGGAAACGCTGCAGCAGATCGAAGGCAGAATGGTCTCCAGAGAGTACGACAGCATTTTCTAATGAACCTGCATCACAGGCCATCCGGGGCATTTTTCCCGAATGGCCTTTGATGGTGTTTTGAAGAAGGTGTTTTCTGAACAGGTTTTTGCAAAGGGGAACAGAAAAATGAAGATCATCATGCTCGGTGCGCCGGGTGCCGGAAAAGGGACCCAGGCAATCCGAATCTCGGAAAAATACGGAATTCCGCACATTTCGACCGGAGATATCTTCCGGGCGAACGTGAAGGAACAGACACCGCTCGGCAAGAAAGCGAAGGTCTACATGGACCAGGGGCTTCTCGTGCCGGATGAATTGACGACGGATCTTGTTGTGTCCAGAATCCAGCAGGATGACTGCCTGAAGGGCTATGTCCTCGACGGCTTCCCGCGTACGATCCCTCAGGCGATCTGCCTGACGCGCGCACTCAGAAACATGGATGACCGGATCGACTTTGCATTGAATATCGAAGTCACGGACGAGAGCATAGTGGAGCGCATGTCCGGCCGGCGCGCGTGCCTAAACTGCGGCGAGACATATCACACATCCTACATGCCGCCGAAGCGTGAAGGATTCTGCGACCGGTGCGGTGCACCGCTTGTGCAGCGAGAGGACGACAAGGCGGAGACAGTCCAGAAGCGTCTCGACGTCTACCATGAGCAGACGCAGCCGCTGATCGACTATTACGCCAACGAAGGGATTCTGGTCCAGGTCGACGGTTTGCAGGACCCGGACGGTGTCTTCGACAGCATCGTCGCCATTCTGGGGGCCTGACATGGCTGTAACGATCAAATCAGCGCATGAGATCGAACTGATGCGGGAATCGTGCAGAAGACTTGCAATCGTCCATGACGAGGTGCGAAAGCTGATCGCACCGGGCGTTTCGACATTTGAGCTTGACCGGAAGGCAGCACAGGTGATCCGTGAACTCGGCGGAACGCCGAACTTCCTGCACCTGTACGGTTATCCGGCAACGATCTGCGCTTCGGTCAATGAAGTCGTGGTTCACGGCATTCCGTCCCATGACATCATTTTGAAGGAAGGCGACATCATCGGCATCGATATGGGCCTGATCTACGAAGGATATCATTCAGACGCCGCACGTACATACGGTGTCGGGAAGATCAGCGAAGCGGACCGGGAACTCATAGATGTGACGAAACAGTCGTTCTTTGAGGGCGTGAAGTGCGCCAGGGCTGGAAACCATCTGTATGACATCTCAAAAGCCGTGCAGAATTATGCCGAGTCTTTCGGCTTCGGCGTGGTTCGCGAGATGGTCGGCCATGGCATCGGGCGCTCGCTTCACGAAGATCCCGAAGTGCCGAACTTCAAGCCGCCCGGAAAGGGAATCAGGCTTCAGGCAGGCATGACGCTCGCAATCGAGCCGATGATCGATGCCGGTACGTGGGAGATCGAGATTCTTGACGACGGCTGGACGACGGTCACGAAGGACCGCTCCAGATCCGCTCATTACGAGAACACGATCCTCATTACAGACGGAGACCCCGAGATCCTGACGCTGTACCGCGACGGCCGGGAGGTCTGATCACAGAATGGAAGGCGATCTCCTTGCGGAGATCAATGAGACAGGAGGTATGAATGTCGAAAGCTGATGTCATTGAAATCGAAGGCGTCGTGACTGAAAAACTGCCGAACGCAATGTTCCGCGTGAAGCTGGAAAACGGCCATGAGATCCTTGCTACGATCTCCGGAAAACTGCGGATGAACTACATCCGTATCCTGCCCGGAGACCGCGTGACGATGGAGATGTCTCCTTATGATCTGACCAAGGGCCGGATCATCTGGAGAGATAAGTAAGGAACCGCGGAGCGCGTCTGCCGGACGCAGCCTTACAAATATGAAAAAGTTCAGAATTCTCTTGACTTTTTCGCATTCTTCGTGGTATTATTTTTAAGTTCGCATTTTGGGGTGCTTTGCGCCCAAAAACAAGCAAAATCGGAAAGGAGAGAAGATTATGAAGGTTAGATCTTCCGTCAAGCCGATCTGCGATAAGTGCAAAGTCATCAAAAGAAAGGGTATCGTTCGCATCATCTGCGAGAACCCGAAGCACAAGCAGAGACAGGGCTGATCCCCTGCAGGCAACCCCTGCAAACAAACAATGAAAACAAGGAGGTTTTAGGCACACATGGCTCGTATTTCAGGTGTTGATTTACCGAGAGACAAACGGATCGAGATCGGTCTTACCTATGTGTACGGCATCGGCGTTTCTTCTTCCAAGAAGATCCTGGAGAAGGCAAACGTTAATCCCGACACCCGCGTAAGAGATCTGACCGATGAGGAAGTCATCGCGATCTCGCGTGTCATCGAAGAATCTGAAATGCTCATTGAAGGTGATCTCCGCCGCGAGACCGCAATGAACATCAAGAGACTTCAGGAAGTCGGCTGCTACAGAGGCATTCGCCATCGCCGGTCGTTACCGGTCCGTGGACAGAACACCAAGAACAATGCCCGTACCCGCAAGGGCCCGCGCAAGACTGTGGCAAACAAGAAGAAGTAACGCATAACCGGTTTATCCGGCGGATCCCCGGCAATTAAAGCCGGAAGAGAAATGATGAACGCGGGGAGGCCCGCAAATCACAGTAAGGAAGAACCCTTAAGGGAGGTTAGTTTAAATGGCAGCTAAGAAACAGACAGCCAAGAAGGTTGTTAAGAGACGTGTCAAGAAAAACGTTGAACGCGGCCAGGCACACATCCAGGCATCTTTCAATAACACGATCGTGACATTGACGGACGCCGAAGGCAATGCCCTTTCCTGGGCATCGGCCGGTGGCTTAGGCTTCAGAGGTTCAAGAAAATCTACTCCTTATGCAGCACAGATGGCAGCGGAGACCGCTACCAAGGCAGCTTTAATACACGGACTCAAGTACGTTGACGTTTTCGTCAAGGGACCGGGTTCCGGACGTGAGGCAGCGATCCGTGCGCTTGCAGCGAGTGGATTGGAAGTTACGAGCATTCATGACGTAACGCCGGTACCGCATAACGGATGCCGTCCGCCGAAGCGTAGAAGAGTGTAATGAGAGGGAGGTATTAAAGATGGCAGTTGACAGAACTCCTGTGCTGAAAAGATGCAGATCTCTTGATTTGGATCCCGTTTTTCTTGGCATCGACAAGAAATCCAACAGACAGTCCAAAAGAGCCAACAGAAAGATGAGTGAGTACGCGCTGCAGCTCCGTGAGAAGCAGAAGGCGAAATTCATCTACGGTGTGTTAGAAAAACCGTTTAGAAATTATTATAATAAAGCAGAGCGCATGAAGGGTCAGACCGGTGACAACCTGATGATCACTTTAGAGCGCCGCATTGACAATGTGATCTTCCGTTTAGGTTTCGCTCGTACCCGTATGGAAGCACGCCAGATCGTTGACCACAGGCATGTCCTGGTGAACGGAAAGCTCGTCAATATTCCGTCCTATCTGGTCAGCATCGGCGACAAGATCGAGATCAAAGAAAGCAAGAAGGATGCTCAGCGTTATAAAGACGTTCTGGAAGTGACCGGCGCCCGTACCGTTCCGTCCTGGCTGACACAGGATCAGGAAAACCTGAAGGGTGAAGTCGTCGCATTACCGAACCGCTCTGACATTGACGTTCCGGTCAATGAAATGCTGATCGTTGAGTTGTATTCGAAGTAATGAACCCCTAAGGAGGGCGATATTAACATGTTTGATTTCGAGAAACCCAATATTGAAATTGCTGAGATTTCAGAAGACGGGAAGTACGGCAGATTCGTCGTCGAGCCTCTGGAGCGCGGCTACGGTCTGACCTTAGGCAATTCTTTAAGAAGGATCATGCTTTCTTCGCTTCCGGGTTCGGCTGTTTCCGAAGTCAAGATCGACGGCGTGCTTCATGAGTTTTCTTCCATCCCCGGTGTCAAGGAGGATGTGACGGAAATCATCATGAACATCAAGTCGCTGGCGATCCGGAACAGCAGCAGCGAAACGAAGACCGCTTACATCGACTATGCAGGCGAAGGCGTCGTGACTGCGCGCGACATCAAGGCGGATGCCGATATCGAGATACTGAATCCCGATCAGGTCATCGCCACACTGTCCGGCGGTGCGGACTGCAAGCTGCGCATGGAACTTACGATCACGAACGGTCGGGGCTATGACGGCGCGGACAGAAGGAAGAACGACAATCTCGCGATCGGTGTGATCCCGGTCGATGCGATCTATACGCCGATCGAGCGCGTCAATATGGACGTCGTCGATACGCGTGTGGGTCAGATCACGGACTTTGACAAGCTGACGCTGGATGTTTACACCAACGGCACGCTGACCCCGGACGAGGCAGTCTCTTTGGCGGCGAAGGTGCTTTCCGAGCATCTGAAACTGTTCATTGACTTGTCCGAGAATGCGAAGCATGCGGAAGTCATGGTCGAGAAAGAGGACGGCAAGACGCAGAAAGTCATGGAAATGAACATTGACGAGCTCGAGCTTTCCGTGCGGTCGTACAATTGCCTGAAGAGAGCCGGTATCAATACCGTCGAAGAATTATGCAGCAAGACATCCGACGAGATGATGAAGGTCCGCAATCTGGGCCGTAAGTCTCTGGACGAGGTGCTTGCGAAACTGAAAGAGCTGGGCTTGAGCTTAAGCTCCAGCAAAGAGTAACGGAGGATTAGTAAAATGGCAGGATATAGAAAGCTTGGCAGAACTTCCAGCCAGAGAAAGGCCCTTCTTCGCAATCAGGTGACCGCGCTCTTGAATAACGGCAAGATCGTGACGACCGAAGCGAAAGCGAAGGAAGTCAGAAGGATCGCTGAAAAACTCATCGCGCTTGCGGTGAAGGAACGCGACAACTTCGACACCGTGACCGTCTCTTGCAAAGTCGCCAGAAAAGATAAGGACGGCCATCGCGTGAAGGAGACCGTGGACGGCAAGAAGAAGACCGTTTACGATACGATCGAGAAGACCGTCAAGAAGGATCAGCCGTCACGTTTACATGCCCGCAGAGAGATGCTTGAAGTCTTCTACGGAGTGAAAGAAGTTCCGGCTGAGAACAAGGGCAAGAAGCGTCTGACGAAAGAGATCGACATGCCGAAGAAAATGTTCGAAGAGATCGCGCCGAAGTACGCTAACCGCAATGGCGGCTACACGCGCATCGTGAAGATCGGACAGCGCAAAGGCGATGCCGCAATGGAAGTTCTTTTAGAGCTTGTTTGACCTTTCAAAGCAAAAAAGCCGCAGTCTTCGGACTGCGGCTTTTTTGAAAACACCGACGTGAGACGATGAATAAAGGCGTTTTCACGGCTGGGTCGTTTTATGCGTAAAACATACGGATCAACAGGGCAGAACGGCTCAAAAGACCGTTTTCAGCCCTCTGGCCGCAGGAGGGATGCCTGATGGAAAAAGTAAAGGCCTTTCTGAAGAAAAAAGACATTGAGATTTCGCTGAAACGTTACGGAATCGACGCGCTGGGCGCCATGGCACAGGGTTTGTTCTGCTCCCTGCTGATCGGCACGATCATCAACACGGCAGGCACTCAGTTCGGCATCGGCTTTCTGACGAGGCCGGTCGCTACGATCGGAGAAGTGGATTATACAGTCGGCGGTCTGGCGACGGCCATGAGCGGGCCTGCGATGGCTGTGGCGATCGGTTATGCGCTGAAATGCCCTCCGCTTGTCCTTTTTTCGCTGATTGCCGTAGGCTTTGCGTCAAACGCACTCGGCGGAGCAGGCGGTCCGCTTGCGGTCCTGTTCGTGGCGATCTTCGCAGCGGAAATAGGAAAACTCGTTTCAAAAGAAACGAAGGTGGATATCCTTGTCACGCCCCTTGTAACGATCGGCGTCGGCATCGCATTGTCGGCCTGGTGGGCTCCGCCGCTTGGCAGAGCGGCCATGTGGCTTGGTAAACTGATCATGTGGGCGACCGAGCTGCAACCGTTCCTGATGGGGATCCTCGTTTCTGTTCTGGTCGGCATGTCCCTTACGCTGCCGATCTCGTCTGCGGCGATCTGCGCGGCCCTGGGGCTGACCGGACTTGCCGGCGGTGCTGCTGTTGCCGGCTGCTGCGCGCAGATGGTCGGCTTCGCCTTCATGTCTTTCCCGGAAAACCGCTGGGGCGGGCTGGTCTCTCAGGGCATCGGCACATCAATGCTGCAGATGGGCAATATCGTGAAGAATCCAAGGATTTGGATCGCACCGATCGTGACGTCCGCAATCACGGGTCCGCTCGCGACCTGCGTGTTCCGCCTGCAGATGAACGGCGCGGCCGTTTCATCCGGAATGGGCACTTGCGGCCTTGTCGGTCAGATCGGTGTTTATTCGGGCTGGGTAAACGATGTCGCTTCCGGCGTAAAGGCCGGGATCACCGGCTTTGACTGGCTCGGACTCGTTCTGATTTCATTTGTGCTGCCTGCGGTCATCACCCCGCTTATCACCCTGTTTTTGAAGAAACTCGGCTGGGTAAAACCGGGCGATCTGAAACTGAACTGACGGTTGATGCGGACGGAGTAGTGCGACATGGCTGATGAATACCTGAAAAAAGATGATTACGAAGAACCGCGCTGCCTGCTTGACATGGGTCAAACACCATGTGATCCGATTCCTGTCGGCCGAGTGATCGGCAAACTGGACGAGTATCTCAGCCGTAACGATTATGCGGCGGCAGAGCGTCATCTGCATTATTGGCTTGAAGAAGCGCAGACCGGAAACGACATGAAAGGCCGACTGTCGGTCCTGAATGAGTTGATCGGTCTTTACCGCAAAATGGACCGCAGAGAGGACGGACTGAGGACTATCAAAGATGCGCTGAAAGTGCTCTCGGACCTTGGCCTGCGTTCCGCCGTGTCAGGCGGTACGACGCTGATTAATGCCGCGACGGCGTATAAGGCATTCGGCGATCCGGAAGAAGCCCTGCCGCTCTACGAAGAAGCCCGGGCCGTTTACGAAACGGAACTTCCTCAAGGCGACGGCCGGCTTGGAGGTCTTTACAATAACATGGCGCTGGCACTGACAGACCTTCGCCGGTACGCAGAAGCTGAAGACTTGTATAACAGGGCTCTTTCTGTCATGGAACGTCAGGAATACGGGGAAGCTGAAAGAGCGATCACTTATCTGAACATGGCGGACCTGATTGCAGACAGGGACGGCATGGAAGAAGGCGAAGCACTCATCAGCAATTGCCTTCAGCAGGCAGAGACGCTTCTTAATACAGAAAGCCTGCCGCGTAACGGCTATTATGCGTTCGTATGTGAAAAGTGCGCTCCGGTCTTCGGGTATTACGGGTGGTTCCTGACGGAACAGGAACTGAAGGAGCGGGCTGAAGCGATCTACGCAAAGAACAGGAACGAATGAGATCAGACTGTAAGAAAAGAGGATGCAGATGAACGGGCTGGAACTATCAAAAGGCTATTATGAGGAATTCGGAGAGCCGATGCTGAAAGAGCAGTTTTCCGATCTTTTGCCGTTTCTGTGCGTCGGGTTTACCGGCAGCGGATCGGAGCATTACGGCTTTGATGATGAGATCTCCAGAGACCACGACTTTGAACCGGGCTTTTGCATCTTCCTGCCGAGTGAAGACATAGTGGACAGGAGAAGCGCTTTTCTGTTGGAGCGTGCTTATGCAAAACTTCCGAAGGAATACAAGGGAATCCGGCGCGCACAGGTGCAGCCGGCCGGCGGAAACAGGAACGGAGTGATCCGCACGGCGGATTTCTACACAGCACTGACAGGATCTCCTGATGGAAATCTTTCGGCAGGGGAATGGCTCAGGATTCCCGACCACGCCTTGGCTGAAGCCGTAAACGGAGAGATATTCTCCGATGATTACGGAGAAGTCACTGCGATCCGCGAACGCCTCCTGCTGATGCCGGAAGACGTGAAACTGAAGCGGCTTGCCGGCAATCTGCTGCTGATGGCTCAATCCGGACAGTACAATTACACCAGGTGCTTAAAACATGGCGAAGCGGAAGCGGCACAGCTTTCATGCGTCGAATACGTGCAGGCAGCCATGAAGGCTTTCTTCCTGCTGAATGACCGCTACATGCCGTACTACAAGTGGAGTTTCCGCGCATTGAGAACCGTCTACGGGGGTGAAGCATTGGCTGACAAACTGTCTTTTTTGCTGTTTGAAGATCCGCGAAACGATCGGACTGCTGAAGAGAAGTATGACATGATCGAGAGTATCGCAACAGATTTCATTACACTTTTGCAGGAGAGGAAACTGACCGATGCCATCTGCGGAGATCTCGAAAAGCACGCATATTCGGTCAATGACCGGATTGAAGACAGCTGGATCCGCAACCTGCATATTTTAGCGACGGTATGAGGTTTTCCAAAGCATCAGCGAACGGGAGATATGCAATGTCTATCATTTCCAACATCAATTCATCCATGATCATTCCCGGCGATGATACCCATGCATACAGAGATCCTGCGGTCATATATAAGGACGGACTGTTCCGGCTCTACTGCACGTACATCGAGACCGAGAGACCGGGTGATGTCTTTATGTATACGGCCCTTATGCGTTCGAGGGATCTTGTGAACTGGACCAGACCTGAAAAACTTACACCCCGGGATAAAACGCTGAACTATTCAAGTCCCGGTAATATCGTGGAGCACGAAGGCCGTTACCGTATGTGCCTGCAGACATACTGCCGGGAAAACGGCGAGAAATACGGCAACGTAAACAGCCGCTTGTATACGATGGCAAGCGATGATCTGGAAACCTGGGACAGCCCGGAACTGATTCGAGTAAAAGGCGAAGTTCCGTTTGAAGCCATGGGAAGGATGATCGATCCTTATCTGGTCTATGACCGCAAAAATTCGCTGTGGAACTGCTTTTTCAAGCAGAACGGAGTCAGCCGCTCGGTCTCTTCCGACATGAAACACTGGGAATTCAGAGGCAGAATCGATGGCGGAGAAAATATCTGTGTCATCGAAAAGGACGGCAGATACGTGATGTTTCATTCTCCGGAAAACGGTATCGGCATGAAAGTCTCGGATGATCTGGAACACTGGAAAGACACAGGGACGCTGCTGACCTTCGGCCAATCTGAATGGCTTTGGGCCAAAGGAAGGCTGACGGCCGGCTTTGTTCTTCCCATAGAGGAAGAAGGGCGCAGACTGTACCTGATGTTCTTTCACGGCACCGGACCTGAAGACGAATCCGTGATCATGGACACACATGCCTGCATAGGACTGGCCTGGAGCGAAGATCTCGAGCATTGGGAATGGAGATGACAATACACAAAAAGCCTGCTGCGGCAGGCTTTTTTTATTGCTGTCTTCAGTTATGGATCCGGGTGATTTCAAGCTGATCATTGACGAAGATGACTTCGACCGGGAAATCAAGTTTTGCGATGAGTTCGGCCGATTTTTCTTCACCAAGTACGAAACAGGCCGTGGACAGTATGTCCGCGCTTTCGGACTGCCGGCAGCATACGGATACGGAAGCGAGACCGTTCTCTGCGGGAAGACCTGTCTTTGGATCGAGAATGTGATGATACCGGATGCCGTCCTGTTCGAAATACCGTTGGTAGGTGCCGGAAGTCACGAGTGAGTCATCGGTAAGAGAAACCGTGAGCAGGACTTCGTTCGACCTGCCGGGCACGGGAACCGCGATACCGGCCTCAAACGGAACTGATGCCTTTCCGGCCGGTTTCCCGCCGATTGAAAGAACATTACCTCCCAGATTGATGATCGCGTGACGGACGTCTTCCGAAATCAGCAATTCCTTCATACGGTCCGCTATGTATCCTTTTGCAGCCGCACCCAGATCGATCACTGTTCCGGACGATGCAAACACAGCGTTCTCGGCACCCAGCGATATTTTATCTGCTCCGGCACGGGACAGAAGACCGGCACGTTCCTGTTCGTCCGGTATCCGGTGTACACTGCCGGAAAACGCGTAGACGGAAGAGAGCGCTCCGAGTGTGATGTCGAAAGCACCGTCAGACAACTCGCTGAAGTTCAGACAGTTCTCAAGCAGCGCATACAACTCGTCCGAGACCTGCACGGGCATGCCGGAAGATGCATTCAGCCTGTACAATTCCGACTCCGGGTCAGTCATCGAAAAAGTCTTCTCGGCGGTCCTGCAGTAGTCGAGAGCCTTCAGGGCTGCCGCCTCGTCCTTTTTGTCATAAACTGTGACCTGTACGACCGTGTCCAGGGCGAACGACGTCTTCACATACGGGACGGCTGTTTTTTCACAGCCGGAAACCAGAGACAGGAGCAACGAAAGCAGCATGGACAGGCTGGATATTGTTAATTTTTTAATTAGTGCTTTTCGGCCCATTTTCCTTGTATTTCGCCTTTGATCAATGCTATAATAATAACACTTGTGAGTATCTGCGGCGTAGTTTTCCTGTTTTTTCGGACGGTCGGGATACTGTATGAATGTAGTATAGCATAGTTTGGGAGGAAAAGAACAGTGTTGGCAAAATTCTTACAGAGTGTTCATGTGCCTCATCATAAGAACACGAAGTATTCGGTGCCCGTTCGGTTCCTGGACGTCAAAACCGTCACGATCCCCATGTCAATGCACATCGGAGCGCCGGCTAAACCGTGCGTGAAGCCAGGAGACCATGTCAAGATCGGCACATTGATCGGCGAAGCGGGGGGCTTCGTCTCTGCACCGGTCCATGCGTCAATTTCCGGCACCGTGAAGCGGATCGAAGATATGCTGATGTCCAACGGCGGCTCATGTCAGGCAGTCGTGATCGAATCTGACGGTTTGAACGAGTTCGATGAAAACCTGAAGGCACCTGAAGTTACGGATTTCGATTCGTTCATCCAGGCTGTCCGCGACAGCGGGGCCGTGGGTCTGGGCGGCGCAGGCTTTCCGACGAGCGTCAAGCTCAAAGTGGATCCGAATCGCGTTGATTACATCCTGATCAACGGTGCGGAATGTGAGCCTTACATTACTTCTGACACTCATTCGATGGTTCATCATCCCGAACGCATTCTTGCGGGGCTCAAGGCGCTCAGGAAATTCTATCCGAAGGCGCAGATCTATGTCGGCATCGAGAACAACAAGCCGGAAGCAATTGAAGTCATGAAGACCTACACCCATGAACTGGAAAGGTGCGAGGTCAAACCGCTTCCGTCATCATATCCGCAGGGCGGTGAAAAGGTTCTCATCTACAATACGACAGGACGTGTCGTGCCGGAGGGCAAACTGCCGATTGACGCAGGCTGCATCGTTTTGAACGCGACGACGATCTCTTTCATCGGCAAGTATCTTATGACCGGCCAGCCGCTGACGACAAAGAGCATTACTGTCGACGGATCGGCTATTGCAGAGCCGAAGAACGTTATCGCATTCATCGGTACTTCAGTAAAAGATCTGCTCGAGTTTGCGGGCGGATTCAAGGAAGAACCGAAAAAAGTGCTCTACGGCGGTCCGATGATGGGCATCGCGATGCCGGATCTGGACAAACCGATCATGAAGAGCACGAATGCGATCCTTGCATTCAATGAAAAAGACGCCGTTCTGCCTGAGCCGACAGCCTGCATCCATTGCGGACGGTGCGTGGATGCCTGCCCGTTGAACCTGATGCCGACCGAGATGGAGCATGCGTGCGAGAAGAAGGATTTTGAGGCATTGAAGAAACTGAAAGTCAATCTCTGCATGGAATGCGGCTCCTGCTCATTCGTCTGCCCGGCGAAACGGAACCTGGTGGAGAGCCACAAACTGGCGAAACAATTATTACGGGAGGCAGGAATACGATAATGGAGAATAAACTGTTATTAAGCGTTTCCCCGCATATCCGCTCATCCCGTACGACGCAGAACGTGATGCTCGACGTGATCATTGCACTGATCCCGGCGCTCATTGCATCAACTGTTCTGTTCGGGTTCCGGGCACTGCTGCTGACGGTGATTTCCGCGGCTGCCTGCGTGCTCCTTGAGTTCGGATATGAAAAACTGATGAAAAAACCTGTGACGGTGTCGGATCTGTCTGCAGTCGTCACGGGTATCCTCCTTGCGTTCAATGTCCCCGCAGGCATGCCTGTCTGGATGCTGTTGATCGGCGACGTGGCTGCGATCATTCTGGCAAAACAGCTTTTCGGCGGCCTTGGATGCAACTTCATGAACCCCGCCCTGGTCGGCCGGATCGTCTTGATGTTTTCGTTCACGACGGCTATGACGACCTATACAGTGCCGGCAGGTGCTGTGGATGTTCTTTCGTCCGCAACACCGCTGGTCGTGATGGGAAACGTCGGCTGGAATGAGTTCCTGCAGCTGTTCCTCGGTGTGCACGGCGGCGTCATCGGCGAGACCTGCGGTCTTGCCCTGATCCTCGGCGGCATCTACCTTTGCATCCGCAAGGTGATCAAGCCGATCATCCCACTGTGCTATATTGCATCCTGCTGCCTGTTCTCGTTCCTGTTCGGCGGTACGCAGCCTGTGCTTTCGATCTTTGCAGGCGGCCTGCTGCTTGGTGCAATCTTTATGGCGACGGACTATGTCACGAGCCCGATTACGAATTGGGGCAAGGTGGTCTTCGGCGTCTTCTGCGGTTTTGTGACCGCGGTCATTCGTGTATTCGGCAACTATGCCGAGGGCGTGACATTCTCGATCATCCTTGCAAACCTCCTGGTGCCGTATATCAATGAACTGACTGCAAAGAAGCCGCTCGGTGCGATCGCGCCGGAGAAGAAAAAGAAGGAGGAGAAGGCATGAAAGCGAAAAGCAACACATGGCATGACCTGTTCAAGCCTATCGTCGTCCTGTTTGCGATCTGCGCGGTCGTGGCGGTCCTCCTTTCTTATGTGAACACGATTACTGAACCGATCATTGAAGAGAACACGCGCATCCAGGCAGAACTGACACGGAAAGAAGTGCTTCCGGGCGCTTCGTCCTTTACCGAGATCTCATGCGACAAGGCGGCTCTCGACATTACCGGCGCCTATAAAGAAGACAGCGGTCTGGGATATGTCCTGACGTCTTCTCACAAAGGCTACGACGGCCAGGTCGTCGTCACGGTGGGTCTGGATAACGACGGTAAGATCATCGGCATCCGCGCGGATGTTTCGACAGAAACACAGGGTGTCGGTTCGAAGGCCGGCGATGCCGCGTATCTTGATAAGTATCTCGGTTTATCCGGGAGTGCGGCAAACGCTGACACGATCTCCGGTGCCACCTATTCCAGCACTGCCGTAAAGGCAGGCGTCAATGCGGTCCTGGCGGCCTTTGAAAAAATCAAGTAAGGAGGGCGGCAGACATGAATAAGAAACTTAAGATCTTTACTAACGGCATATTCAAAGAGAACCCGGTTCTGATCCTGCTGCTTGGCTGCTGTTCGGTTCTGGCGATCTCCGTCACCGTATCGGGCGCTTTAGGCATGGGCGTTGCGATGACGTTCGTCCTGGTCTGCTCGAACGTCGTTATTTCACTGCTCCGCAAGGTCATTCCGGACAAGGTCCGTATTCCGTGCTTCATCGTGGT
>JAEEGL016674841.1_pt1 | contig 13765 bp, 13 predicted proteins | sample 9134231 | NCBI WGS metagenome assembly JAEEGL01 (sample SAMN16246548, study PRJNA631951) | gut metagenome | biome: gut microbiome; feature: rumen; material: fiber-attached | host: Bos | place: Iran: Karaj | collected 2018-10 | reverse complement strand
TCCAAGTCCAGGGGGTATCCGCCGCCACCTCGCCGGACAGCAGAAGGATCACGGACTGATCCCCATCACCCTCCCCTCTCAATTGAAGACTCAGCGCTCCGTTGGAAAAGCTCCATCCCGTCGCTGTGATCCCATCAGCGGCGCCTTCTTCATCCGGGTTGCCCAACTGGCTGGCCAGCACTTCTTTTATGCGGGAATACACTTCCTCTCCGTCCTCCAGCGGCCAAAACTTCAGCGTGACGCTTTGCAGCAGATCTGCATACTGCCCGGCATATCGAAGTGTCATGTGGAAGGGCTCGCCGGCAAAGAGGCCGGAGAGCAGATAAAAACCGCCCTCCTCATTCCGCAGATCGATCCGGGGCTCGGTATCGTACTGCCTGTCGGTCTCCCGGGGAATAGAACCATACAGGGCAAGCAGCGCAGAATCCTTATCCATATTGGTGGCCAATTGCTCCTGACCGAAGAGGAGCCGGTCAGCCATCGTGAGAAAATTGTCCTCCGCTTTGTAGGTAAAATCCCGGAGGGCCAACTCGCCTACGATTTCTCCGAAGCTCCGGTTATTCTCGGTTCCCCGAAGACAGATCCCTTGCTCCGACCGGATAAAGCATACGGTGTCCCCCGCCGTCAATGCGGATATATCGCTCTCCTCCTTCGGCTCCTTCGGATCGGCGGTGCAGGCGGCGACGGCGGCGACGCAGAGGACGATCGCCGTCAACGTGATCCAGAGCTTCGGCCGTTTCCAGCGCAGGGCGTTTTTGATCCGGCTTTTTGCGTCGGACTCCCCAAAGCCCAGGGGCGCAGGCGTGGGAAACTGCCTGCCCTCGGCAAAACGCAGAAGCGTCATGCTGTAGGCTTTCGCTGAACCGCACAAATCCCGGAGGACCCGCTCATCGCAGCTCATTTCCATATCCCGGCTCATGAGAAAGAAGGCCGCCCAGGCCGCCGGGTTGAACCAATGGACTGCCAGCAGAAGGTAAGCCAGCAGCTTCACCCAATGATCTCCCCTGCGGATATGGACCCTTTCATGGGCCAGAACAAACCTCTGCTCCTCCAACTCCAGACCGGCGGGGAGATAAATGCGGGGCGGCAGCAGACCCAGGATAAAGGGGACGCGGATCCGGTCCGTGGCGTATACGCCCGGTTCCAGCGCTGCCGCGTCGGTCAGCAGCCTCTTCATGCGGACGTATCGAATGATCCCCAGGGCAAGCATCACACCCAATCCGCAGAGCCAGAGGACGATGCCGATCGTCGGCCAAAACGGAGTCGGATCCGGGACGGGAGCCAGAGGCGCAGCGGGCACGGCTGCCGGAACTGCCGCAGGAGCAGGCTGTATCTGTGCGGGCGTTATGACTGCCGCGGGAATGCTGACGGGCGCAGCCGACGGCAGGTTAAGGGGCGAGGCTGCAAGCTGCCCTGGATCAGCATCGACAGATAGTGCTGCCGGCCGCAAACGGAAGATGCTGAAGAACGCTTTGAAGCTCACGGGGCAGCAGAGACGGAAACCCACAGCACTCCAAAGGAGATACCGCCATTTCTTCGGCGCAGACCGCAAAACCAGCCGCACCAGCGCCACCACCGCAATCACCACCGCAGCGGAAAGGCTCATGTTCAGCACTCGCAAAAACAGGTTCTCCATGTTAGTCCTCCCGATGCTCGTCGATGAGCTTCTTCAGTTCCTCCGCCTCTTTGGCGGAGATCGTCTTCCCTCCCAAAAAGGAAACCAGGAATCCGGGCAGAGACCCGGAGAAGGTCTGCTCCACCACATAGGTGCTCTCCGAAGCCTGAATCTCCGCTCGGGAGACCAGCGCCGTTACCACACTCTCTTCATTCTTCACATACCCCTTCTCCGTCAGGATACGCAGACGGGTATAGGTGGTGGATTTTTTCCACCCCAGCTTCTCCCGGCACAGCTCCACCAGCCTGCCGGAGGGGACAGGCTCATTTTCCCAGATGATATCCATAAAGCGGGACTCCCCATAAGACAGCCGCTTTCCTTCCATCGTCTCACCGCCTTTGGTTTAATTGATTAAACTTGCATTTAGTCTAATTCATTAGACCGCTTTTGTCAACAGCAAATCCTGCAAAAAAAGACGGGAGAAGTCCACTGACTTCTCCCATCTCAAGGATATTCGTTACTTTTCCGCAGTTCACTTCAGCGCTTCCTGATACCTGGCCCTTTCGCCGCCAATGAATTTCGGCCGGGTCCTGGCACAGGTGAGATGGGCCTGTCCGATGGCGTTCAGACTCAGCCTCACCGGCACCGCCACGTCCCGCAGATGCATGCCGATAAAAGTATCCCCGATATCCATGCCCGCAGCGGCGCGCACATGCTCCACCGCCACAGGATCCGCCAACCGGGCAAAGGTCACGGTGGCAAAGGATCCGCCCGCATGGGCCCAGGGTTCTACGTTAACCGACTCATAACCGTACTGCCGCGCGGCCTCCCGTTCCAGGATCAGCGCCCGGTTCAGATGCTCGCAGCACTGGCTCACCAGCCAGATGCCCCGCTCCTTCAGGATCGGATAGATCCCCGCGAAAGCCGCCTCCGCCGCTTCCATGCTCGATCCCTTGCCGATGTGCTCCCCCACGATCTCGCTGGAGGAACACCCGACCACGAAAAGATCTCCTGCCTGCAGCTTTGCCGCCTGCAGCAGCTCCTCAACTGCCTCCCGGGCCTGTGCAGTGATATCTTCAAACATTGCGAAACCGCTTCCTTTCTCAATTCTCCGGCAGAGGATTCAATTCCTCCACGGAGCTTTCCAGCCAATGCATCCGCTGCAGCTCCAGCAGCGGGGGCTGTACCCCATGGTCGATGCGCAGGATCCCGTCCCGATCCCAAACAGGTCCCTCGAACGGAGCTAGTCGGTCCTCCCGCACCAGATCCCGGAATATGTTCACCAGCCGGGTCGCCCGCTCCCCGATCACGTTGTTCACCGGGTAGATATCCATGATCCCGGTGCTCATGCCCCAGCCGAAATGGATGGGGTTCCCGCCGATATGCCGACTCTCCAGCAGGGCGGTACGGCCTTCGATGGCATCGCTGATGACCTTATCGTAAAAATGTTCCCAATCAAAGGAAGCGCCTGCATAACTCTCCAGCGTATATCCTTCGGGACTCAGGCTGTAAAGCTGGGCATATATCTCGGGGAAAGCTGCGCGGTCCAGGGGATTATCCGGCGAATGACGGCAGAAGGCCACGTCCGCTCCGTGCTCCGCCATGGTCTGCCGGGCCAGGTCGTGCTCTTTCCAGGAGTTGATGCCCCGCAGGGTGTAATCCAGCGTCTTTGCCCGGGGATTGATGAGCCTTGCCCCCAGAGCAAAGGCGTTGATCTCGTAGGTGGTCTTCAGTTCTCCCCAAGCGGCATAGTTCATATAGCCGATGATCCCGCTCCGGCTCATGGCTGCCGCCAGTACGCCGCAGAGGAAGGTCATATCGAACATTTTGCTGAAATAGGTGTTGAGGTTTTTCCCCTCTCTGGGCCGATCACAGTTCAGAACGATCAGCTCCGGATTCTCCAGGGCGATGCGAAGGCTGGCATCCGACATCGTGGGGCTGGTGGTGAACAGCACATCCGGCTTCTTTGCCGCCAGCTCCTGCAGGGCCGCATAGGGTCCATCGGGATGACGGTTGACATTGAACATCCGTTCTACCGTGAGATTATCCTTGTATTTTCGCTCGATCCGGTCGATGCCGATACTGTGCCAGCGAGTGAACAGGCTGACCTCGGGATCGTCGTCAAAGGCAAAGGCAGCGTGTACCATGGACTTGCGCAGCCTGGGACGAACCGGCTGAACCTCGGCCTTTTCCGCGTTCACCTCCATGGTATCCCGCTTCCGGCTGCCTTCCGCCACCAGGAACTGTGCCTTTGCCTTGCGGATATTCCGGATCAGCTCCTGCTGCTCCGCGCCGTAGGGATAACCGAATACCCGGCTGTACTCCACCAGCGCATCCCCGGAGGTCAGCTCCAGCCCCGCCAGTTTGGATGCGCGGAAGGCTTTATGGAAGCGGCGGTAAGTGTTGTTGATGGTCTCTTCGACGCTGTCCTTTACCTCGGGATGCTCCTTGAGGTAAGCCTCCGTCATATTCATCAAACGGGTGAAGTTCCCCCGGCGGTGGAACCAGAGGCCTTCGAAGTACATCTTCTTATCATAATCCAGCATTTCGTAGAAGATGGAGATATCGTCGTTCGTCTCGTCCCGCTCAGGCAGAAGGCGGATGATATTCCCGTAAACGGAAGCGGCGCCGACGTATTTCAGAATACTGACCCGCTTGTTCCCCTCCAGGACGTAATAATGATTGATATACTCATAAACCTTGATGGGCTCCCGGATCCCCTCCACCAACTGGCTCTCATAGACCTTTTTCCATTTGATGGCGAATTCCGTATCGTCCCCCAGGAGAGGCATGAAATTGCCCGCAAAGGAATTGCTTCTCGCGGCGGTCCGGGTTCCTGCGATCCGGTTCAGCGGGATCTCATGGTAGCCCAGGTTGATCTCCGCCAGGATCTCCACTCCGCGGGTATTGTCTTCCAGCACATGCAGATATCCCTTGTCCTTATCGCCGGAATGCTCGGAGAGGTACTTTCTCCCCAGCTTGCGCGCGGCAAGATAGGCCGAACGGCTGTCGTTCTCCGCCATATCCGCACCTCCTCTGTTGCGTAAACCGTTTTCTTACCTTTTCGTTATCATATCATATCTTTTTCCCTGCGGCAACGATATTGTCCGTCTGAACCGGGAGAATGTCCGTAAAGGCACAAGGAAGCTTATGTATAGCAATTGTCCCGGCTGTAATGGGAAAAGAACAGACCCAAAACAACAGGAAAAGATGGGCGGATATGCCAATCACCGTATACGACGGCCCCGCAAAATGTCTTCTTCCCCATGAAGACGGTGATACAAGCCTGGACGTATTGCAAAATGCGCAGATCAGCACCGCTCCGTCCACGCCCGTTTCCGTGTGCGGACGGGATGATCTTTGCACGATCCTCTGGCTGCAGATACGGCAAAATCCCTGGAAGCACAAGGCCTCCAGGGATTCTTTGCATCTTGGAATGAACGATCGGATAAGCGCAGCGGATCCGGCATCAAATGCGGCTGCTTCTCCGTTCAGCCGAATACGCTCAGCAGGAAACCTGCGGCGATGGCCGAGCCGATGACGCCCGCCACATTGGGGCCCATGGCATGCATCAGCAGATAGTTGTTCTTGTTGTACTTCCGGCCCACATCCTGGGATACCCGGGCTGCCATAGGCACTGCGGAGACGCCGGCGGAACCAATGAGAGGATTGATCTGGCCGCCGGAGGTTTTGTACATCACGATACCACCCAGCAGACCGCCCGCGGTAGAAATGCCGAAAGCGATCAAACCCAGGATGATGATCTTGATGGTATCCAGATTCAGGAAGTTTTGTGCCACCATGGTGGCGCCGACACTGGTAGCGAGGAAAATGGTGACGATGTTCATCAAAGCATTCTGAGCCGTATCAGAGAGACGGTCGGTGACGCCGCACTCCCGGAACAGGTTGCCCAGCATCAGGCAGCCGATGAGAGGCGCGGTGGAAGGCAGGAGCAGGATAACAAAGGTGGTCACCACCACGGGGAACACGATCTTCTCCGTCTTGGAGACCTCCCGGGCCTGGACCATCTTTACCGTGCGCAGCTTGTTGGTCGTCATGGCTTTCATAATGGGCGGCTGGATCAGCGGGATCAAGGCCATGTAGGAATAGGCCGCGATAGCGATGGGGCCAAGCAGCTCCGGCGCCAGCTTGGTGGTCAGAAAAATGGCTGTGGGGCCGTCAGCTCCGCCAATGATGCCGATAGACGCCGCCTGCGGGCCGGTGAAGCCCAGCAGCACGGCTCCGAAGAAGGCGATGAACACGCCCAGCTGAGCCGATGCGCCCAAAAGCAGGCTCTTGGGCCGGGCCAGCAGCGGGCCGAAGTCCGTCATGGCGCCGACTCCCATAAAAATCAGCGAAGGGTATATTCCTGCTTTGACGCCGATGTAAAAGAAGTCCAGCAATCCGGCGTTAGCCATGATATGACCGTAGCTGTGATAATACTGACTCTCGGTATCCAGGAAATCCTTCCACAGCTCAGGATGGTACAAGGCGTTATCGCCCATTCCGATGAAATAACTGAGGTTGCTCAGCAGGCAGCCGAAGGCAATGCCGCAAAGCAGCAGGGGCTCGAACTTCTTCACAATACCCAGATAGAGCAGCACGAAGGCGATGATGATCATGATCAGGTTTTTCCAACCGCCATCCGTGACGAAGAAGGCTGCAAAGCCGGATTCCAGCCCCAGCTTCTGCAGAACGCTCAAGATATCCATGCAAGCTCCTCCTTACGCGATGACCGCCAGGGGGCTGCCGGTTTCAACTACAGCACCCTGGTTGACCACGATCTGAGCCACGGTGCCGGCTTTTGTCGAAACGACTTCGTTTTCCATTTTCATGGCTTCCAGAATGAGAAGCACGTCCCCTTCCTTCACCTGCTGTCCCTGGGAGACGAGGATCTTCAGCACATTGCCGGGCATGGGGCTCTTGATCACCTCGCCGGCAGCCAGACCGGCCGCAGGCGCGGCGGGAACCGCAGCGGCAGCGGGAGCCGCAGAGGGCGCAGGGGCGGGCGCAGAAGCGGGAGCCGCAGGGGCAGCGGGGGCAGCCAGTTCGTATTCATCCAGAAGCATGGCTTTACCCTGCTCCACCTCGACCTCGAATACGCGGTTATTGAGCGTGACCTTATACTTCATCCTCATGTACCTCCCGGATGGAAATAAAGCGAAGTTCATTCAGGGGCTTGCCCAGGCTGTCTGCCACGATGGCCATGACCATGGCGGCATCCCTGGGATCGGTATCATACAGCTTCAGTTCTCCGGCTGCTCCGGGGGCTTCAAGGGCAGGCCCGGCAGCTTCCGAGACCGATACAGCCGCCGGAACCGGATCAGATTTGGATACTTTTTCCCGATGCATGACCTTCCCAACGATCAGCACCACGATCATCAGCAGCACAAGGCCCAGGAATACCACGAGATACCCCAGTATCGCTGTGCCAAAGGCCTGGCCGATGGATATGTTGACCAAGTCCATCATTTTCAACCCTCCTTGACCGGAGTGACGCTGTAGCGCACCACCTTCTCCTCCCGGGCCTTCCGTTCGGCGAAGAACTTTTCCGCCACCTCGGGGAAGGAGATATAGCTGAGCACATCCTCTTCACAGCGAGCGGTATCCCCCAGCTTGGCAGCGGCTTTTTCATACACGTCCGTGGGCAGGCTGTCGGCATAACGGCCCTGGATCGGCTGTTCCCCGCCCAGGATCTTCTCCCGGACCTGGGGATCGATGGGGGCAGGCGTACGCCCGTATTCCCCCCGGCAGTAGGCTTTCATCTCAGCCCCGACATTTTTATAACGTTCCCCGGCAAGCACATTCTGCACCGCCTGCGTGCCTACCAGCTGGCTGGTGGGGGTGACCAGAGGAGGATAACCCATATCCGCCCGGACCTTGGGGGTCTCCACCAGGACCTCATCGTACCGGTCCAGGGCGTTGAGGCTCTTCATCTGGCTGAGGAGGTTGGAGAGCATTCCGCCCGGGATCTGATAGGTCAGGCACTGGGTATCCGTAGCCATGGAGATGGGATTCAGGGTGCCCTTGGCCAGGAAATCCGCCCGGATGGGCTTGAAAAACGCAGCCATCTTCAGCAGCGCATCATTGTTCAGATCGGTATCGTAGCCCAGCTCCCGCAGGGCGAAGTTCAAGGTCTCTGTAGCGGGCTGGCTGGTCCCGCCGGAGAAGGGGGAGATCGCGGTATCGATCACGTCCGCGCCGGCTTCCACCGCCTTCAGGTAAGTCATGAATGCAAGACCTGTGGTGCAGTGGGTATGGACCACAACGGGAAGATCCACCGCGTCCTTAATGGCGGAGACCAGATCATAGGCGTTCTTCGGGGAAAGAATACCGGCCATGTCCTTGATGCAGATGGTGCTGACGCCCATGGCCTTCAGTTCCTTGACCATCTCCACATATTTCTCCAGGGTATGGACGGGAGAGGTGGTATAGGAAATGGTGCCCGAGGCCATGGCCCCGGAATTCACGGTCTCCTCCACGGCGACCTTCAGGTTCTCCACATCGTTGAGGGCGTCAAAGATCCGGATGATGTCGATGCCGTTGCGGACGCTAGCCCGGACAAAACGCCGGACGATATCATCGCTGTAATGCTTATAGCCCAAGATGTTCTGTCCCCGCAGGAGCATCTGCAGCTTGGTATTGGGCATGGCAGCGCGGATCCTGCGCAGCCGCTCCCAGGGATCCTCACCCAGGAACCGAAGGCATACGTCAAAGGTCGCTCCGCCCCAGACCTCCGCGGAGTAGAATCCCGCCCGGTCGATGGTCTCCAGGATGGGCTGGAACTGGTCAAAGGCCAGCCGGGTCGCCACCAAAGACTGGCTGGCATCCCTCAGCACCGTTTCGGTGAACTGTACTTTCTTCATGAGCATCTCCTCATCAAAAGTGTTTGCATAATCATACTAAATCTCGCTATCGAATGCAAGAGTCCAACGCTCTTCGGAATGCATAAAAATGTACTTTGCCTTATAGGGACGTCCGCGCAAATCCACCAAGAACAGGAAGGCAAAAAGAAGTTCTCCCGGACCTCCGCACACAGAATGCCGTATGGGCGCATCGGATCAGGGCGCTGACGCAGTACCCCTCCGGCAATACCGGAGGGGTGAACGGTGCAGCCTGAGCGATCCCCCGTTACGCTTTTGGCGGGATCTCCACAAAGCCGGTCACGATCCGCCCCCGCAGGATCCCGTAGAGCAAAAAGCGGCGGGCATCCAGGAAGATGATTTCCCCGGTCTCCGGAAAGCTGAGGAGGAAGCGTTTGTCTCCGGTCTTCACCGCTTTCAGGGCAAATGACACCGGAGGCGCCGCGGGAGGCTCCGGCTTTTTCGCCGCTGCAGGAGCTTCGTTGGAGGAAAACGGGTTGGCAACGACCGGCTCCGGCGAAGGGCGCAGCGTCAGCCTTCCCTCCTGAAAGACAGCTGTAAGGACATAGCCGGAGGACAGGCACAGGTCGGTCTCCCACCCTTCCAGCTCAAACGGCAATTCTGCGGCCTCTGCCGTCTCCGCGTCCGCATCCAGCGCCTTCAGGCTTTCATCCGGAAGCTCTTCCACAAGCAGCGTCTTTCCCCCCGCAGCCGCAAGGAACAGGTCGTCGTCACATTTGACCGCCGGCTCATCCCCGAAACGGATCTCGGATCCGTCCGGGAAAGCTGCCGTTCTCCCGGTAAGCTCCTCCGTTGCCGGGAGCCCGAAAATGGTATGCTTTCCGTTTTCAGAAATATAGTCAAACAGCGTATTTCCCATATCGCTCACCTTTACTTACCATCCTCTGCGGCCTCAGCGCACATAGAGCGTGCTCTTTTTGGCCAGCACATCGCTTGCATCATGCCAGACCCCAAACGCGCCAAGGGTGTTGTTCCCGTTCCCTCCTTCTGCGTTGGAGCCGAAGGACCGGCCGACGTCATGCATTTCGTCCAGGTTCATCAGGACCAGGATACTGTTCCCATGTCCGCTCTGTCTGGCCTTTACCGTCTCCAGAAGACCCACAAGATAGATCCGATCACGGATTTTGATGGGGCTGAAATAGTCCTCATAGATATCCTGGGAAGAGGGCTTCCGCTGGCTGGGATTCCGCAGCTCCGGCCTGCCCCGGAGCGCACGGGCGATTCCCCGGGCGGAAAAAGCGACGCGGTAGTAATGCTCCGTCGCGTAAACATGGGCGATATCAAAATACCCGTAATTCCAGCTGATGGACGTCCCCACGAGATCTGTGGTAAACCCATGGCGTATAGTGGGCACAGTCCCGTCCTCCCGCAGGATCCCGCCGAATATATAATCCATGGAGGGCATTCCGGGGATCTTCGGATTGGTGTACAGATGCGCCAAAGCCATGGTGACCAGATCCTGGCTGAGATCCAGTACCAGGGAGATCCCCAGTCTCGGACGCAGAGCAGGATCTTCAAAATTGACAAAGTAGCAGCGATCCGCAGCCTTCAGACATTCATAGCTGTACGTCTTCTCCTCCCCAGCTGTTCCGAAGGAAAGGGTCTTCCGGTCTGTAAAAACCAGATTGCGGTCATAGCCGTCATCGAACACAAGCGTGAATTTCCTGCCGGTCATCTCATAAACAAGAGGGGGACGGAACACAGACAGCATTCCCGTAAACTGATCGGGCTTCATAAAACCACCTCCGGTATTTCTTTCATTCTGTACAAAATTATACAGGTATCCAAATGTGCTGTCAATTCACAGATAAAACAGGATCCGCATCACGACTCCGCGCAAACGGATGAGAAGAAAACCGCAGCTTCTTCTCTGCTGGCTCTGGAATCTCCGCCCTGCAGCGGGTACTTCGCCTCTGCATTTCTCCGGGATCCCTGGGAACCCTCGCTATTTTTCCGATTACCCCTTGACACACAATACTATGTGTTATATAGTACTGTGCGAAGGGAGGGTTTTACATGCTGGACGCCCAAACGAAACGCGGAGTCCTGGAGATCTGCATCCTGGCCGCACTGCGCCGGGGAGACTCCTATGGGTATAAACTGATCCGATCGCTGTCTGCCTGCGTCACGGTTTCCGAATCCACACTGTATCCGATCCTGCGGCGGCTGGAGAATGCAGGCAGCCTGTCTGTTTATACCATCGAGCACAATTCCCGGCTCAGAAAGATGTACCACCTTACGACACAGGGGGAGGCGCAGATCGCCGACTTTTTGGAGAGCTGGCAGGAAATGCAGAAGATGTACGATTTTATTCGGGGGGAAGAAGCATGAACAAGCAGGAGTTTTTGTCCGCATTTCAGCGGGCGATGGATGCCCTTGGAGTAAACGACCAGGCTGCGCACTACGCGTTTTTTGAAGAGTTGTTCGACGACATGGCTGAGGAAGGCGTCAGCGAGGCGGAGATCAGCGCACGTCTGGGCAATCCCTGGGAACTGGCCGCTTCCCTGCTCCGGGAAGAGCTGGGAGGCGGGGAGAAGAAAAACCCGGTGCAGTTCGACGCCTCAGGAGCAGCAGGTCCATGCAGCGCTACGGCGTCCCAGCAGAAACCGGTCAGGCCGGACCGCGTCCCGCAGAGCTTACCGGGAGACGGCCGATCGGAAACCGGGCAGGAAGCCGACGGCAGAAGCGCAGCCAGGCCCTCCTGGCGGGATAAGCTGAACCAGCTTCTGAACACCGCGGGCATCAGGCTCGTCATCAACGGGAATTCCTTCGGCAGTACGGACTCCTTTGATACGGTCATTCCCGTCAATAACATCGATGAACTGGAGATCCACTGGATGGCGGGAGAACTGGAGGTCAGCGCAGAAGACCGCAGGGATATCCTTCTGACGGAGAACCGGAACGAGTCCGCCGCTCCGTTGAGAGCGGAAGTCCGGGGCAGCTGTCTGTGTGTATTCTATGCCCAGGACGGATCCTTCCACGGGACCAAAGATCTGACAGTCACCCTGCCGTCCGAGCTGGCAAACCGCCTGCGCCGCTGTACCGTTCAGACCCTTTCCGCCGACACCTCCCTGGAGGGAATGGTCGTCCATGAGCTGCAGGTAAAGACCGCCTCCGGGGAGCAGGATATCCGAGTAATTGCCGATAAGGCAGCATTCTCCTCAGCCAGCGGCAATCTGGAGCTGGAGCTGGATGCCAGGGAGATCATCGCCTCCACAGCATCCGGGGATCTTGACCTGACTGTGGAAAATGCGGAGCTCGCAAAGCTCTCCTGCGCTTCCGGAGATATCTGCTGCCGGGGCTCCATCCGGCAGCTCTCGATAAACAGTGCCAGCGGAGACGTGGAATTCTCCGGGAGTGCATCGTGTATCCAGGCGAAAACCGCTTCCGGGGATTGTGATCTGGACCTGGATCAGGCTCCGGAAGAAATGAATATCTCCTCGGTCTCCGGGGATGTGGGGATCACCCTCCCCCATGGCGCCCCCTGTCAACTGCAGGCCTACAGCCGGACCGGAGATGTGGAGTTTTCCGGGATCCGAACCGACGTTCAGGATGCGCCAATCTTTCGGGTCCAGACCGTCTCAGGCGACATCAGCGTACATGGTTGAAAGGAGTCTCGATCTGATATGAATGAATTTGACTTGGCAAGAAGGCGGATGATGAGTCAGCTCCCCGCCCTCCCGGATTGGACATCGAAGAGTCAGGAATACAGCACGCCCCGGCTGAAGCTCTGGTCCTCCAATCGAATGCATAAAGTCCACTTTTCTCACAAATACAACTCCAGATAAGCAAAGCGGACAGCCGCCCGGTCAGGTCGGCTGTCCGTTCCTTTTTCTGTTTTCTCAATGGATCGTGACGTGAAGTCCGTACTCGGACATGATCTCCTTCAGCTTCTCCATGAATTCATCGGTGGGCGGCGTAGCTTCCGCTACCGGCTTATCGCTGATCCGCAGGTATTTCATCACGCCCAGGTTGTGGTACGGAAGCAGCTGCACGGAAACCACCGCGTCCCCCAGGGACTTGCAGAACTCCGCGGTTTTGCGGATATTGTCCTCATCATTGTTGAACATGGGGATCACGGGGATGCGCACCTGGAGCTTCGCACCTGCCGCAGCCAGCTTTTTTGCGTTATCCAGGATCGGCTCGTTGGGCACGCCGATCACGGCCTTGTGCTTTTCGCTGTCCATATGCTTCAAATCGTAGAGGAAGAGATCCACATAGGGCAGCACCTTCTCCACCGTCTGCCAGGAAGCATATCCCGTGGTATCCAGAGCCGTATGGATGCCCTCCGCCTTCAGCCGTTTCAGCACCTCCAGGGTAAACTCCGGCTGGCTCAGCGCTTCACCTCCTGAGATGGTCACACCGCCGCCGGAGGTTTCATAAAAGGCCTTGTCCTGCAGGAGCCGACGGACCAGTTCGTCCACGGTGTAATCCTTGCCGCACATGTACAGCGCGGCGGGATAGCACACATCCGCGCATTTGCCGCAGTTGTCGCAGAGATCCCGTTTCACATGGACCATCTGGACCTTATCGCCCTTCACCGGATCCTCCCGAATCCCGCCCAGCTCGATAGCCCCCTTGGGGCAGGCCTTCATGCACCGGGACTTGCAGAGTTCCACGCCCTGGCAGCGCAAGCCGATCCAGCTGAGCTGCGGGTAAAACTCCTGGGACTCCGGGCTGTGGCACCAGGGGCAGCGCAGGGGGCAGCCCTTCAGAAACGCGGTGGTCCGCACGCCGGGCCCATCCTGTACGGAAAAGCCCTGGATATCATACAGTCTTCCGGTCAGCTTGTTTTCGTCCATTTTCTTACAGCCCCATTTCCGTCCGCCGGATGAGATCATCCTGGCTGGCTTTGAATACTTCTACAAAATAGGCGGAGAACCCGGCGACCCGGACCACCAGGTCCTTGTAATTCTCTGGATGCGTCTGGGCATCCCGGAGAGTATCGCTGGAGATGATATTCAGCTGCAGTTCCATACCGCCGCCGTTGAAGAAGGTCTGCATCACGCTCTTCAGCTTCATCGTCCCATCCTCCCCCCGCAGGGCCGTGGGATGGAACTTCATGTTGCAGAGGGTGCCGTTGCCGTAAAGGCTCTGGTCGAAGTTCAGCACGCTGCCCAGGAAGCTGACGGGGCCGTTTTTATCCATGCCCTGCACGTTGGAGATGCCGTCGGTAAGGGGTTCGCCGGATTTGCGGCCGTCGGGGGTGGCCCAGGTCATGTAGCCGAAGAGCACGTTGGCGGTGACGGGGTAGCACCCGGCGGCG
>JAEEGL015387178.1_pt1 | contig 13765 bp, 6 predicted proteins | sample 9134231 | NCBI WGS metagenome assembly JAEEGL01 (sample SAMN16246548, study PRJNA631951) | gut metagenome | biome: gut microbiome; feature: rumen; material: fiber-attached | host: Bos | place: Iran: Karaj | collected 2018-10 | reverse complement strand
TTTGCAGCAAGTTTATGTGTAAAACGGCAATCCTCCATGCAAAAACAGCAAATGAAAAATAGTGCGGTTACGGTCATCATAGTGGCAGCGTTGCTGCTGGAATTGACTGCAGCCGGCATGTACTACACTTCGCAGCATATTATTCAGAATACCATGGAGCGGCTTGTGAAGACGGAGATGAGTGCTCTCTATCTCTGTATCCGTAATAAACTGGCTGCGGTGGAAGTGGCGGTGGACAACATGGTTTGGATGGTGAATGAGAACATCGATAATCCCGATGACATGTTCGACTTGACATCGCGTTTGGTGGAAAATAATCCCTCTATCTTAGGCAGTAGTATCTCTTTTGTTCCCGATTATTATAGCAAGAAAGGTCATTGGTTCGAACCGTATGCCGCTCGTCGCATAGACGGTTCGGTAGAGTCTATGCAGTTGGGTTCGGCCGACCACGACTATACCCGGATGGCTTTTTATACGGTGCCGGTAACAACTCGCAGCAGTTATTGGTGTGAGCCATATCGTGATAGTGACGGTGCGCGGGCTGTTGTGACCACCTACAGTGCGCCCGTATGCGATGCGCGCGGACAAGTAGTGGCCGTAGCGGACGCGGATATATCGCTGGAGTGGCTGGAAGAGATAGTGGCGGAGGGCAAGCAGTACGAGAGTACGAGACGATACCTGGTGACCGCATCCAACCAGTTGTTGGCGGGAGTTGACGATGCGCTCTTCCAAACCGCCTTGGCGTTGGCCAATGCGGATGACGACCGGCAAGGATACATTACGACGCGTGACGAGAAAGGTGAGAAAGTGCATGTGTTCTTCCAACCTGTCGGCGGTAAAACGGACTGGCAACTAATCAGCGTATTATACGACAGAGAGGTGTTCGGCCGGTTGCTCATCGTGCGGTTGATATTATTGGGATTAGTGATAGTCGGTCTGTTGATAGCCGTCTATATCGTGTGGCGCAGTTCGCGCGAAGCGGAAAAGCTACGCAGAGTGAACGAAGAGAAAGCCCGTATAGATACCGAGTTGCGTGTGGCAAGCGAGATACAGCAGTCGATGCTTCCGCGTCAGGATTTGCAAACCGAAAGGGTGGAGTTGAGAGGCTATCTTAAACCGGCACGAGAGGTGGGCGGTGATCTATACGACTACTACGTGAGGGACGAGAAACTGTTCTTCTGTATCGGCGATGTAAGCGGTAAAGGTGCAGCGTCGGCTATGCTGATGGCGGTAACACATTCGCTCTTCCGTTCGGCATCTGCGCATGAGACCCATCCGGCACATATCATGTGCACTATCAACGAAGCCTTGGCAAAGAATAACGAAAAGAACATGTTCGTTACGCTCTTTATCGGAGTGCTCGACCTGCCTACAGGCCATCTGCGCTACTGCAATGCCGGACACGACAAACCGATAGTCATTCAACCGGCGACATTCGGTATTCAATATTTAAATTGCGACGCCAACCTTCCTCTCGGTGTGTTTGAGGACACGCCATACACACAGCAAGAGACTACGTTAAAAGCGGGTAGCGGGCTCTTTCTCTATACCGACGGACTGACCGAAGCGAAGGATATCCGGCGTCAACAGTTCGGGCTCGAACGGGTGTTGGAGATGTTGGAAATGAAAGGCGAAAGGATAAGGGAACCGCAAGTGTTGTTAGACTCAATGACCCGAGCGGTACATGCTTTCGTCGGTGATGCCGAACAGAGTGATGACCTCACGATGCTCGCGATCTATTGTAAATCTGCGCAATTCGACAGCGTCTTCACACGGACAATGACGCTCACCAATACTATTCGAGAAATAAAACGAGTCAATGCCTTCAGCAAGGAAGTTGCCGAACAACTTCACCTCGCCCCCAAGCAAGCCGGGCAACTGCAGTTGGCAGTCGAAGAGGCAGTCGTCAACGTGATAGAATACGCGTATCCGGCGGGAAGCGAAGGACAAATAGATATTCAGGCTCAGTCGGACGGGAAAACCCTTCGTGTGCAAATAACGGATAACGGTGTTCCGTTCGATCCGACAACTAAAGAGAAAGCAGACGTCACCCTTTCCGCCGAGGAACGACAGTTAGGCGGACTGGGTATTCTGTTGGTTCGCGAAATGATGGATAGTATCAATTATGAGCGAATGGACGGAAAGAATGTTTTGACGCTGGTTAAAACGTTAAACGGTAAGAATTAATCAATTAATAGAAATACCCATATGAAAGCAAGTATTGAAGAACAAGATGGTAAGTTAGTTGCCACGTTAGCAGGCGAAATGGACACCGCAGCGGCAGTGGAAGTAGAAGAGACACTCAAACCGCTACAGGCAACCAACGGAAAGGATGTGTACATCGATTGCGCCGAGTTGGAGTATATCGCTTCTTCTGGACTGCGTATCTTGTTGGCGATCCTCAAATCTGCTAAGGCCAATGGTAGCAGGGTAGTCCTCCGTCATGTGAACGACGACATCAAGAACGTGTTCAAACTGACCGGATTCATTAATATATTCGAATTTGAATAGGTTATAGGAAAAAGTACTCACATGAAACGAATCGTAGGCCTACTATTGTGTACGTTGTTGCCGTTAGCGAGTTATGCAAAGATACAGACGGAGTTCGGCGACTCCACCAAAACGCATGTATTCACGCTGAAGGCCGACATTCTGGCTCGCGGCGAGTACGTACAAGGTGCAGTCATCGATAAGGATGAGACGTACGCTGCGTATATCAATGAGCGAACACGTCTGTGTCTCAACTACAAGCAACCTTATCTGGAAATGCAGATCACAGCGCAGCATGCGGGTGTGTGGGGTGCATCCGGAGGAGGCTCTTTTAACTTGCGCGAGGCATGGGGCAGAGCCGACTATAAAGGTGCGTTCGTGCAGGTTGGACGTCAGTCGCTAACCTACGATGACGAACGTGTGATAGGTCTGAATGACTGGTCAATGACCGGTAGTTGGCATGATGCACTCAAACTCGGATACGAAGGATACGGACACAAGATACACCTTTGGGGCGCATATAATCAAAACGTATCGAATATCAGCGGCGGCAGCGTCTATCTCAACGGATGTCAGGCATACAAGAACATGGAGGGACTGTGGTATCACTATGATTTTCCGCGTTGGTTCTCCGGTTCGTTGCTCTTGCTCAATACCGGAATGCAGAGTGCCCTCTTGGACGCAAGTTCGCAACCGGAGAAAAAGACCTATTACCAGCAGATGCTCGGAACGTACTGGAAGTTCCATATCGGCAGTCCGTCAACCGAAGGCGGCCAATGGTTTGTCGAAATGGATGCCTCGTTCTACTACCAACTGGGTAAAACGGAGAATAATATCCCAATCAAAGCATGGATGGCAGCAGCGGATTTTCGAGCCCAAGCCAATGAATGGGTACGATTCAATACCGGCTATTATCATCTAAGCGGCGATGAGAACTATACCGTGCCTCCTCCCGGAGGAATAGGATTGCAGCGATACACGCACGACCATTCGTTTAATCTGCTCTACGGATCCAAACATCAGTTCTACGGTGCGATGGACTTCTTCTATTTGCAGTCGTTCTATGGCGGCTATTCGCCGGGTCTGCAGGACTGGCATATAGGAGCTACGTTTACCTACAAAGACCAATTCTCTTTTGTGGCGCAATACCATAACTTAGCCACTTCCGTCCGTGTGCATAACTCGCCCACACGCATGTTAGGTCACGAAATGGAACTACTCGCTACCTATACTCCTGTCAAATGGATGACCATGCAGTCCGGCTATACCTTCATGCAGGGCACCAAAACAATGGAGATGGTCAAACGTGCCTCCTCTCGTAACCAATCGCATTGGGTTTACCTGATGTTGATATTTCATCCTACCTTCGTAAAAGTAAGATTCTAAGTCGCAAACCATACATAATATGAAAGCACAATTAACAAAGACACAGTACGGCCTCTATGTGGAGTGTAGCCAACACTCGGGAGAGGCATGCTACAACATTCCTTATCTGTACGTGCTGGACGGCAGTCTGGACGCAGAACGTATGCGCCGTGCTATCGAGACGGCAGTCGCTAATCATCCTACCTTGTTTACGCGCATCGAACTGAATGCAGACGGCGAACCGGAAGCAAGTATCCAGCCTTCAGTATTCAGACTTGAAATAGAAGAGGGAAGACCGGACTGTGCCGCGCTCGTTCAACCGTTTGATCTGCTCAGAGACCAATTGTTCCGCATGCGTCTCTTCCGCGATGCCGAGCACTTGTATTATTTCCAGGATATCCATCATATCATTTCGGACGGAACCTCGCGACAAATACTATTGGCCGATATCGAAAAGGCGTATAACGGCGAAAAGTTAGAGGCTGCAGGTGAGGTGGTAGAGGTTGCAGATGCCGGGGCACGGGAAACCGACAAAGCATGGTATGCAGCGCATTTTGATTGCAGCGAAACCTATTCTCCCTTGTTGACCGATCTGGAAAACGAGACTTCTTCAGAAGGTAAGATGACGCGTCAGATGGCTATCGAACCGGCACGCGTGGAGCAGTTCTGCAAGGCCAACGGGCTGTACAAGAGTTCGTTCTTTACCTCTGTGTATGGTTTTCTGTTAGCCAAGTATAACAACGATACGGAAGTGCTGTTCAATACCATCTATAATGGTCGCAACAAAGATAACGTGCACGCTGTAGGTATGTTCGTTAAGACCTTCCCGGTATATGCTAAGTTTGATGACCGGACAACGGTGCTGGAATTTTTGAAGAACAGTCAGGAATTGATTAGCGGTTGTCGCGAACACACCGCTTATGCCTATAGCGACGTACTACATGACCTCGGACTGCAATGCGCTACGGAATTTGCATGGCATGGAGACCTCTTCGCGAAGAATACCTTCGCCGGCAAACCCCTGCAACAGCAACGACTCAATAACAATACCCGCGAATGCCCAATCTATATTAAGGCTTTCAGTCGCGACGGACACCTGTTCGTAGAAGCGGAATACAGTGCAAATAGTTATTCCGAAGCGTTGATCAGTGCTTTCCTGGAGAGTTACGAAGCGGTAGCACAAGGATTCTTGAACCAATCCCTGCTACGCGACATTGAATTAGTGACCCCGTCGCAGATTACCCTGCTTGATAGTTTCAACCAAACGGACTTGAACTATGATACCACACAAACCATCGTGTCTGTCTTCCGTCATCAAGCCCAAGAGCAACCGGACAAACTCGCTGTGGTTTACCAAGATAATCACTACACGTATGCCGAGGTGGATGAACTATCTGATCGCATTGCGGCGCATATAGCAGCTAAAGGTCTGGGCACAGAAGACGTGGTATCCATTCTTCTTCCTCGTTGCGAGTGGATGGTTATAGCGGCACTCGGTGTTCTCAAAGCCGGCTGTGCGTACCAACCGCTCGACCCGACGTATCCGGCAGAGCGTCTGAATTTCATGATGCAGGATGCCAATGCTCAGCTGTTAATCGCCGATGCGGAGTTGCGTCCTATCGTCAATGAATACCAAGGCGAGGTGCTTTTGACAAAAGATCTTAAGGGGTTACAGGTGACGGGTAACAGGTTACGGGGGCCCAAGCCTTTGGATTTATTCATCCTATTGTACACAAGTGGTTCAACAGGTGTTCCTAAGGGTGTCATGCTACAGCATAGCAACCTTACTGCTTTCTGTGCGCAGCAAGTGCTCGCTTCTGAGATGAACAAAGAAACGCGATGGGGGGCTTACGCCAGTTTTGGTTTTGATGCCTCTACGATGGAACTGTGGGCCACGCTATATGCAGGCGGTACGGTTTACATCATCCCGGAAGAGTTGCGCTTCGACCTGGTGGCACTGAATGACTATTTTGAAGCGAATGGCATCACACATAGTTTCATGACTACGCAAGTAGCGCGGCAGTTCGTAAATGACATCGACAACCACTCCTTGAAGTGGTTCATGACCGGCGGCGAGAAACTGATTGATGTTAATCCACCGAAGTATCATTTGTACAACGGCTACGGTCCAACGGAGACTATCTGTTTTATCACACTGTATGAGGTGACGAAAGTGGAGAAAAATATCCCTATCGGTAAGGGCATAGCCAATTCGCATCTCTATATTGTTGACCCGCAAGGTCACCGTTTGCCTGTAGGTGCTTCCGGCGAACTGTGGATAGCGGGCCCGCAAGTCAGTCGCGGTTATCTCAACCGTCCCGAGAAAACAGCTGAAGCGTATATGTCAAACCCGTTTGACCATTCGGATAAATATTCGCGCATATATCGCACGGGTGACATCGTCCGCTATCTGCCGGACGGAAACATCTCCTTCGTAGGTCGCCGTGACGGGCAAGTGAAGATTCGCGGATTCCGTATCGAACTCAAAGAGGTTGAGTCCGTCATTCGTGAGTTCCCGGGCGTCAAGGACGTGACCGTTCAAGCCTTTGATGAAGAGGGCGGTGGTAAGTTCGTCGCTGCGTATGTCGTCAGCGACCAAACAATCGACATAGAGGCGCTCAATAACTTTATCCTCAATCAGAAACCTCCGTACATGGTGCCGGCTGTGACGATGCAGATAGATAAGATTCCTTTGAATCAAAACCAGAAAGTCAATAAGAAAGCACTGCCCACTCCGAAAGTACAAAGTGGCAATGTACAAAGTACAAAGGAGGCTGCTCCGCTGAATGTGCTGGAACAAGAACTGCATGACATGATAGCCAAGATTGTCAATACCGAGGACTTCGGCATTACCACTATCCTTGGTTATGTAGGCCTGACCTCTATCTCGTCCATCAAACTGGCTGTGCAGGTCAACAAACGCTTCGGGATTACCCTTAATTCCAAAGCTCTTGTCAAGGGCGGTTCGATACAATCCATCGAGAATGAGATTCTCAGCGCGATGCTGAAAGGCGGCGTAGAAATGCCGACCTCTCGACATGACGACACGACGAAAGAAATCGCCGCCGCTCCGTTGAGTTATGCTCAAACAGGCGTCTATCTTGAGTGTCTCAAGAACCCAACCTCCACAATCTATAACATCCCGTATCTGCTTTCTTATCCTGCCGGAGTGACGGCTGAGACATTGGCAAAAGCGGTGAAACAAGTGGTGGAGGCGCATCCGGAACTCAGTGCCCATTTCACTACAGAAGGTGATACTATCATTCAGACGCTTGCAGACAGCATGCCTGTAGAGGTACCGATAACAGAGATGAGTGGCGGTGCGTTGGCCAATTATAAGAAGGAGTTCGTGCAACCGTTCAACTTACAGAAGGCTCCGTTATACCGCTTTGAGGTGGTGAAAACGGAACAGGGCGTCCATCTGCTCATGGATATTCATCACCTTGTCTTCGATGGCGGTTCGGCAGACTTACTGATTCGTCAGATTGCTGCGGTTCTGGAAGGTCAACCCGTAGAGAAAGAGGGTTACACTTATCTGCATTTCGTTAGCGACCAACAACACGCCGAAGGAAGTGATGAGTTCAAGGCTGCACAGACCTTCTTCGCCGACAAACTACAGACTTTCGAGAGTGCCAGTGAGATACCGGCAGATTTGCCGAAGACTACAGAGCAAGGTTTCATCGGTGAGGCCGTCTGTGCCGTTGAACATGACCGCATAGCGGCTTTCTGCCGCCGGCAAGAGATAACTCCGGCACATCTGTTCTTGGCGGCTGTCAGTTACGTAGTGTCGCGTTACACCAACAATAGAGAGGTGTATATGAGTACTATCAGTAGTGGCCGTTCGAACCTCAAGATTGCGGGCACCGTCGGCATGTTCGTCAATACACTTGCGCTCGGTCTGAAGATAGATGACGTGACGGTGACTGACTACCTGCAGCAGGTTAGTAGTACGTTTGATAAAACACTTGAATACGAGAACTACCCCTTTGCCCGTATTGCCGGGGACTTTGGCTTCCATCCGATGATAGCTTATGCCTACCAGGTAGGTGTATTGTCGGAGTACACGGTCAACAGTCAGACGATAGGTCAGGAACTGCTGGAACTGAAAGTGCCCAAGTTCCCAATCAATATCAAGATTGAGTCAAGAGGCGTGGTGGTCCAATATGACGATGCCCGTTATACTGCCCGCGTTGGACAAGCATTGGCGCAGAGTATAGCCGCCGTTGTAGAACGGATGATGGCGGAGCCGCAAAGCAAGGTGCGCAAGTTGTCAATTATCAGTTCGGACCAGGAAGAAGAGCTGAGTCACATGCGCGAGACAGCGACGGCAGAGGTGCCATTCAAGTACTATCACGAGTGTATCCCGTATTATGCGCAGAGAACGCCGGATAGCCTGGCTATCGTCGCTTGCGATGCATCCTATACCTATAAACAGTTTGATGTGCTAACCAACCGCATTGCCAACGCACTGCGGGCACGAGGCGTATCTCCGCGTAGCCGTGTCGCACTTCTCCAACCGCGTACTTCCAGGGTTATGCTCTCTATCTTTGGTGTGATGAAAGCCGGCTGTGCCTATATCCCTTGTGACCCGGAGTATCCGACAGAGCGTATCCAACATATCCTCAATGATAGCCAAGCCGCGTTTATTATCACAACCTCCGACCGTGTAAACGACTTTTCTAATGCGATAGACGTAAACGAACTGTTAGCAACCGATAATGATGCACCGGTAGATGCCAATATCACACCGCAAGATTTATGTTATCTCATCTACACTTCCGGCTCGACGGGTAAACCGAAGGGTGTTATGTTGCGCCATGAGAGTATAGCCAATTACCTATATAACCATCCGGCGAATACCCATATCCATGCACTCGCAGAGACGGTACACACGTTCCTTTGCGTGACGACCCTCTCGTTCGATATGTCAATGAAAGAGTTCGGAGGCGCACTCTTCAATGGTAAGACTGCGGTCATCGCTAACGAGGAAGAGACCAAGAATGCTGCTATGTTGGCAGACCTATTCCGCCGCACAGGCGCAGATGCTATCAATGCAACTCCTTCGCGCATGCTGCAGTTCATGGAACTGGACGAGTTTGTAAAAGCAATTGGCCAAAGCCATGTCATTATGTGCGGTGGAGAGAAATACGCAGACGGACTGTTGGATAAGTTGCGTGCAGCAGCTCCTAATGCGCGTATCTTCAATACTTATGGTCCGACGGAGATAACCGTCTCGTCCAACTGCAAAGAACTGACGCACACAGACCGTGTCAGTGTCGGACGACCGTTGCTCAACTACCATGAATTTATTGTGGATAGCGATGGCAACGAACTGCCGGTTGGTGTTGTGGGTGAACTCTATATCGGCGGCATCGGTGTTGCCACGGGGTATAATAATCTGCCCGAGATGACGAATGAACGCTTCATCGACTACAAAGGGTTCCGTATTTACAAATCCGGTGATTACGCACGATGGACCGAAGAAGGTGATGTGGTCATTCTCGGACGCACCGACAATCAAATCAAACTGCGTGGCTTGCGTATCGAGTTAGGAGAAGTGGAAGCTGCACTTGCTGCCGTCGAAGGAATCAAGAACGTCGTTGTCAAGATTAGTAAGATCAAGGGCATAGAACACCTCTGCGCGTACTTTACTGCAGATCGTCCGATAGACATACCGGCGCTCAAGATCGAATTGGGTAAGACCCTTACCAAATACATGATACCGACAGCGTATAAGCAGATGGAACGCATGCCTATCACGCCAAACGGTAAGACGGATATCAAGAATCTGCCGGAACCGGAACTGGCACTCAGTGGAGACTACGAAGCACCGCATAATGAGGTGGAGAAAGCCTTCTGTGATATCTTTGCCACTATCCTTCAGTTGGACAAGGTAGGGGCGACGGATAATTTCTTTGAACTCGGTGGTACTTCACTCGTCGTGACGCGTGTCATTATTGAGGCAGACAAGGTCGGACACCATGTGTCATACGGTGACGTGTTTGCTAACCCCACACCGCGTAAATTGGCTACTCTGTTAGGCGCTACTACGCAATCGGTGATTAATGATGAGAAGATTGATAACTTCGACTACACAGCTATCAACAATCTCTTGCAACGCAATACACTTGATGCATTCAGACACGGAGAACGACAGAAATTGGGCAATGTGCTCATAACCGGTTCAACAGGTTATCTGGGTATTCATATCCTGCACGACCTCATTGATTCCGATGCGCAGAATATCTACTGTATGGTGCGCGGAAAGACTATTGAGGCGGCAGAAAGTCGTCTTCGTACACTACTGTTCTACTATTTTTCTAATGCGTATAAAGATCTCTTTGGCAAACGCCTGCATATCGTTCTCGGCGATGTCACGGCAGACTTTGATGAGAACCTGAAGGTCGATACGGTTTTCAACTGTGCTGCAGTCGTCAAACATTTCTCGGAAGGCACTGAGATCGAGGATGTCAATATCGGTGGTGCGCAACGTTGTGTGGAGTTTTGTATCAAGACCGGTGCCAAACTTATCCATGTATCTACCGCCAGTACGCGTGGTCTGTGGGTTGGCGAGATCAAGAATGATGTCTATACCGAGCAACGACTTTATATGGGTCAGTACCTCGGCAACCAGTATGTCTATTCAAAGTACATGGCAGAACGAATCATCCTCGACGCGGTGGCGTTGCATGGCTTGAACGCAAAAATCATGCGTGTAGGAAACTTGGCTGCTCGCAGTTATGATGGTGAGTTCCAGGCAAATTTCTCTACCAACTCGTTTATGGGCAGAATTCGTATCTATCACATGCTCGGTTGCTGTCCGTACGCGCTGCGAAACAAGAAAGTGGAGTTCTCGCCAATCAATGAAGTAGCGCATGCCATCGTCCTCCTATCCACCACACCTAAAGAATGCACAGTATTTCATCCGTATAATATCCACGGACAGTTCCTTGGCGATGTGCTCGCAGAACTCAGTACCATTAACGAAAGTATTCGTTTTGTGGAAATGGATGAGTTCCAACGGGCGATGGATGAGGCAGGACAAGATCCACAGAAAGCCAAACAGATGGCGGCTCTCCTGGCATATCAGGACATGGGACATGGACAAAAGACGGCGGATGTACAACGTGATAACGACTATACTACCCAAGTGCTCTATCGTCTTGGTTTTGCTTGGTCGCCAACGTCATGGGACTATGTGGAACGCATGCTCGCCGCTATCAGTGGCTTCGGCTTCTTTGAAGTTTAAATGGCTCAACGGCTAAATAAATGACTAAATGGTAAATGATAAAATCGTAAATAAGGAATCCTTCGATACGCAGTTTCGAAGATTCCTTTGGTCTTCCATCCTCATTGCTCTTTCCGCGTGTCTGGGCAATGTGGTGGATGCTGTCATCGTAGGCAATCTGATCGGCGAGGACGGTGTCTCCGCCATCAATCTATCCAAACCCATCACTCAATTCATGTTCACCGTCAGTATGTTGCTTTCCACGGGTGCAGGCATGTTGGTAGGCATGGAGTTGGGAAAGAAAGATCATGAACGTGCTGCATCGCTCTTCACGCTTTCAACAGTGAGTTGCCTGGCATTTGGATTATTGATGACGCTATGCGGTGTTTTCTTTACTGATGGTATCACGCACTGGCTATGTAAGAACCAACTGCTATACAACGGTTTGCATGATTATCTATTCCCTATGTTGCTCGGTTCACCGATGTATATGGCTTCGTGGGCGCTGGCCACGATGGTAGGCGTGGACGGTAGTCCGCGACTGGTCTCCATCGCCATCCTCATAGACAACGCCGTCAATCTCTTCCTTGATATCGTATTCATTCAATGGTTAGGATGGGGTATAGAAGGTTCGTCTGCTGCTACTGTACTCGGTCACTTGGTCGGCATCGCAATCATGTGCCGGCATTTCTTCTACGCAGACAACCATCTAATCTTCCATACGGCTTTAGCCGATCGTTCGAGGCATAGCCGAGATAAAAAATCTTTAAATCTTCAAACCTTCAAATCTCAGATGCGAGATATTGTCTCGCAAGGCGCGCCTCTCGCTGCTGCATCAATCTGTCTGACCGTCTTGCTATATAGCGCTAACAGTATAGTGCTCGGTTCTATGGGACGAATAGGTATCTTCGCTTTCTCCGTCTGTATGAACCTGCTGCAGATATACAATCTCTTCCTCTCCGGCACCTGTCGCACGCTGCAGTCGTTAGGCTCTATTCAAGTAGGGAAAGGTGATGGTGAAACCTTCCGTCTTGTGTTACGCAAATCCTTCCGGTTTATCTCCGTCGCGATGATGGTTACATGCTTGGCTACCTGGGTATTTCCGGAAGAAGTGACGCGTTTCTTCGGAGCAGACGAACCCGAACTGATAGGCGAAGGAGCACATGCGTTACGTATCTTTGCTCTCAGTTTTATCCCGTTTTGTTATATCTACACGCTGATGATTGTGTACAAACTATACGGGTATCATAAGATGGCATTATTCATCTCGCTGGCGCTCTCATTAACCGTCATTCCGGTGCTATGGTTTATGGGACGCTACGCGCCTGCACAACTCTGGTATAGTTACCTAATTGCTTACGCCATCGAGATTATTCTCATCATTCTTTTCCATAAGTTAGGAAAAATGGAATTTAAATTGAAAGGCGATATAAAGGTGAGAGATTAAAGTCATTTTTTTGCCGCAAATTTTTGCAGTGGGACTTTGGGGCTATAAGACTTTCTCCGGCAAAGTCCCAAAGTATTAAAGTCAACTTTATCCGTTAACAATCCTTCAGCGCATCGGGGTTTTATCGGGGTTCTATCATCTCGTTATCGTCTCGTGAATGTCTCGTTATCGTCTCGTAAATATCTCGAGAGTGGCGCGAAAAAGTAGCGTTGATTTGCATATATCGAAAAAAAGTATTACTTTTGCAGTTGATTTACAAGAGAGTGATTAAAGAATCAGCGCACTACCGACTATGACGAGCGGTATAAGTTTACGGGCAAGGAACGAGATTGGGAAACAGGGTATGACTACTTCGGAGCGAGGTACTTCTGGTCAGCCTTTGGGCACTGGTTGTCGGTGGATCCGTTAGCGGATAAGTATCCGGGCATCTCGCCGTATGCTTATTGCGCCTGGAATCCGATAAAGTTTGTAGACCCAGATGGAAAGGAAAAGCACAACAAGATGGATCCTGACACAGAAGACATCGAGCAATGTTATTTATTCGATGGAGGTGTTAATTTTGACGAATGTGGAAAGTCAGACTCTCATATTTTCTTTATCTCTCATGGTGCTCCTGATGCCATGTATCCTCATGGAATGGGAGAAATGAATGCAGAAGGTTTTGTTAAGTATTTGGAGGGGAATAGTAAATTGTGGCAAGAAACAGAAGACAAATCTTCTCTAACGATAGTGTTGGTATCTTGCTATACAGGTAAAGGTGAGAATCCAATAGCGCAACAAATTTCTGAACTTCTACCGGATGTAACAATTGTTGCTCCAACAGAGCAGGTTAGAAGTTTTACCTTAAAAGGAGAAACGACAATACGCGGTACTTCCGAGACTGATTATATGCCAGATGTACTAGATTCTAGTTGTTGGGGAAAATGGAATACATATAAAGAAGGGCAATTAAAAAATACATCTCCTAATGGATCTATTCGTTATGTGTATATAAAAGACCCGTCTGATTCGTCTAACCCTTAGTTGCCAAATGCAATGAAAAGATATATTATCACATTTATCTCAATATTATTAGTATCATCCATACAGGCGACTCGTAACCAACGAGATTCGTTGCGTTTCTTCTTGGAATATGTGGGAGAAGACTCTATCACCATATCCAATATTATAAAGAGCCCAGAAGCTGCAAATCCATTAGAAGCGATTGAAGCATACTTGATATTCAGTACTAAGTT
>JAEEGL015093505.1_pt1 | contig 13765 bp, 10 predicted proteins | sample 9134231 | NCBI WGS metagenome assembly JAEEGL01 (sample SAMN16246548, study PRJNA631951) | gut metagenome | biome: gut microbiome; feature: rumen; material: fiber-attached | host: Bos | place: Iran: Karaj | collected 2018-10 | reverse complement strand
TGTTATCATAATCATCAGCAATAAGGAAAAGACAACCGTCTGCATTTACCTTTTCTGTCATAAGATCGTTACAGTATTCCAGGAAGTTTTCCATACTGTTATTATTTGTAAAGAAGGTAGAAAGCTTAGCAATAAGATCGCCGTTAAGTTCAATATAACGCTGGTTTTTCTCTTCAATCTGCTGGATAACTGCTCTGTTTACCATATCGTTATCGCGTGATGCATTGATTTCGGCAGCTTTCTTTGCGGCTTTTTTCTCCTCAAGCTTCTGCGGATTTACAAATGCCCTGATAATTAAATATGGAAGCAGTACAAGTTCAGAAAGAATAATTGTAAATACTACATAAATGTAATAGCCTTTAAATGTACTGTATATAGTACCTAAAGTCATTATGCCTGTCATCAGGAAAAATACCATACTGATCTTTGCTTTCTTTCTTAATTTTATTAAGAGAAGGAATAGAAAAAGTATGGCACTGATACCGGCTGCAAAGTAAAGCGGAATAGTTATGAACGAATCAATGGTAAGCAATGTTTTCTCCTGGAAAATATAATATTACTATATTATCGGCATTATTCTTAATTCTAGCATTGAAATTTTTAGCCGTCAAGAAATATCGTGTTTTAATTTGCCTTATATATTACTGCTTCCGTCTGGAGAATCTGAGTTTGCGTTGTAAATTGCTTTCCTTAAAATAATACACTTTATTCGGTTGAGAATCCTTTTGTAAAGCGGAATCCTGTAGTGTTTTGTAAAGTCTAGAACGGCTTCATCCATAGGAATGTTATCGCCGAACTTTCTTTTCAGGTCATCCCAGTAACGTACTGTCCATACGTAGAGGTCTCCCAGTGTACGGCCCGGAAACTCATGGAGAATATGTTTATCGCGGATTATGGATACAAGAGGCAGATAGACATTAAGGAACCAGGATCTTATGGCATCTTCCATGGAAACTTCGTCTTTATGTCCCTGATTCATATAATATTTATGTGTAAGAATATGATTGTAGATTACGTCATAACGTCCTGTGCTTGAAAAGTCCATACACCAGTAATCAGTTATGTCTCCAAAATTAGTTTCACTATAAAAAACTCTCTTTTCATAGTTAATAATCTGGCGTACGATATCTTTAATCGAATCTACTTTCTTAAGCTTGATTTCACTCTGAAGAGATACAACTTCTGCGTCGATGAATTCGGTTCCCCTCATTTTTGCAACCGAAACGCGATGATTTCCATCTCTTACAAAGTAAACACCCGCGAGTTCATAAACTTTAATCGGCGGCAGGGTTATTGCCTGAATGGCCGCTTCATCTACGTGCTGCCAGCGGTTCTTGAGATGAGTACTTTTTGGGAAAAAACGGTTATCGAAGTCTTTATAACGTCCTTCGCTGCCTATGATTTTCTCGATTGGAATGGTTTTCATTCCTACATAGGTTTCCGCATTTGCTTTAATCATCTGTTTTACATCATTAAGAGAAATAAGAGATGCTTCTTCTGGTGAAAGCAGATGCTGAATCTCATTTATAAAAGCCTTTGTGTGCGCCTTATTAAAATCTTCTTCTGACTGTACTGATGCATAATTCATTCTAGTTTTCCTCTGTCTTTTGATTTTCGTCTGCGCCCTGATTTTTTGCAGGAAGTTCAATTACGCAGTGTGCATAAGCATTAACCACGGTGGTGTTATAATAGAATCCTGTACGTTCTTCCCTTAAATCATAAAGATGAATGTGTCCGTGAACCATATAGGTTGGAGAAAAACGCTTTAAAAACCAGTTATAACAGTCAAAGCCCAGGTGACATGGGTCTTCGTGATCATGAATATGTCTTGGGGAAGCATGGGTCATAAAAATATCCAGATATCTTCCATACTTTATTTTATTTGAAATCAGTTTCGGAATCATCATCATAAGCTTAAGCTTCATATGTGAATCTGAAAACTGGCATAAGCCGTTGTTATATTTTAAGGTTCCTGAGGTTCCCGCAATGAGTAAAGGGGTTTCTTTGCCGGTTTTTGGATCTGTAAAGGTCAGGTTTTCGTTTACAAAGGATTTAAAACCCAGATAAGTTGCGCCATGTCCATGAACTGACTGCTCATAAGCTTTGGTATAGCGGGAATCAAAATGGCCGTCTCTATGATAATAATGGTATTCTTTTAAATCGTGATTTCCGAAGACAAAATAGGTTGGTTTATTGAATACGGTAACTATAAAATCTACGTAATCCATAGGTAGATCCCCTGCACACAGAATGAGATCTATATCAGGGAAAGATTCTTTGACATTCTGGTTATAGATAAGCGGATCTACATAATCGGATACGCAGAGGATTTTCATTTGGTACCAGCTTTTGAAAGAAGAGCCTCAAGTTTCTGCTTTTCTATAAGCTCAATCGGCCGGTTTTCTGCAAAACGCTTTGCGGCTGTATTAAAGCCTGAACTTGAGAACATGAAGGCTTTTACACTGTTCATTGATTTCATGATATCAAGAGCTTCGTGAACCTGTGCTTCTTCAATTGGTTCCGGTTCACGATAGAATCTGATAAGAATTACCTGTTTTCTGAGCGACATCCAGGAATCATCGCTTTTATTAACACCTGTAATCTGGCAGCCCCATTTCTTTAAATCACAGCTGAGTACCTGGAGATTCATTCCCTTCATTGTGGCATTTTTACAGATCATAGGGAATTCTTCATTACTGCAGGTAAGATAATCCTTTAAGAAGTCATTGGCCTGAAGATCTTTGTATTCAGAAAGCTTGGCTGAAACATCGCGGAAGCCTTTATTACGCTTGTAAATTGCCTCCCACTGTTCAATTGCTTTGTCAATTTTACGGTTTTTCTCAAAACAGGCCGCAAGAAAGTAACGGGCATAAAGGGTTTCCGGCTGAGTGTTATCTTTATCGAGTTCAATTGCACGCTGGAAGTCTACTATTGCATTGTCGAGACGGTTTGCCATCATATAGCAGGAACCGTGTTCAATAATTGCCTTCTGTTTTACATCCGGGTCGCGCTGTGCTTTTTCAAAGGATTTTATAGCGCCCTGAATATCTTTTCCGTCTTTAAGAATCTTTCCAAGATAATAATATGAAGAATAGGTTTCAGGACTGAGCTTTATAGCGATATCAATTTCTTTTTTTGCTTCATTAAACTGTTTAGTGCGGTAGAGCATAAGACCAATTTCTGCATGAGCCTTTGCGTGTCTTTTATCAAGCATTGCACATTTCTGCATGAAGCCAAGGGCAAGATCATAGCGGTTCTGCTGTTCGTAAATAAAACCTACCTGATAAAAGTTATCTGCATTTTGCGGATCAAGTTTTGTAAGCAGGAGAAAGTTCTTAAGGGCTTCGTTCTGCTGGTTATATTTAAGAAGAAGCTGAGAGAATTCCCTGCGGAAGGAAAGTTCGTCGATGCCTTCACCGAAAAGGGCATTTTCATTAACGTATTTATATTCAATAACGGCAAGTTCTGTACGGTTTTCTTTTACATAGGCCTTTCCAAGATAATAATGGGCCATATAGTTTTTTGAATCTTTTGCAAGAATCTGTTTAGCAAGCTTTATTGCGTTCTGAGTTTTTCCCTGTTTAATAAAACGTGGTATAGACTCTATCCTTTTTGAAGAACCTAGATTTTTAATTATAAGTATAAGTAGAGATATGATTACTACGGCAAGAAAACTAACGAATATAATCATTTTAAAATACTCCCAAAAAATCTGATGCTGTTGTAAAATAAAGTGGATTAAGTCTAAACAGAATCACTCGATAATAAGAGTAGTAGATTTATTACAATGTGTCAAACCTATTATAATAGGAAAAATATGAAGGCAATAAATATGAAGAAATATTTTAAGCGGAATCTTTTTATTTTAATTTTTATACAGATTTCTTTATGCTTTGCACAGGCTGGAATTTCCGCATCTGACAGCGGACTTTCAAAAGGAGAAACTCTTTTTAAGGAAAATAACGCGGCAGATGCCGTACAGGTCCTTGAATATGAAATCCTGCAGGGACAGATTTCTGAAAATACCTATAATTTTCTGGGACTTGGATATCTGCAGCTGGAACAGTATGAAAAATCAATAGATGCCTTCAGAAGAGGCCTTTCAAAGCAGCCTGATAATAGAAAACTTCTTTCATATAATATGGGCAATACTTACTATGCGATGAAAGAATATGATAATGCCATAGAAATGTATTCCCAGAGTATGCAGGCAGATCCGTTTTTTTATGAGGCAATCCTCAACCGTGCAAATGCCCTGCTGATGGCCGACAGACTGCTTTCTGCAAAGGAAGACTATATACTCTATCTTCAGAAATGTCCTGAGGATTCACAGAGAGAAAGAATTGAAGCGTTAATAAAAGCTCTTGAGGAAGAACTTGCCCGCAGAGAAGAAGAAGCCAGACTGCTTGCGGAACAGAACAAAGCAATGTGGGAAGAGTATGACGGCTCGCTTTCTGATAAGACAAATGATTTATATAATCCAGACTGGGAACTTGTAGATCCGCTTGTTTCTGAAAATCCGGAAAAGCCGGAAACTGAATGGGAAAAGGTTAAATACGAAAAACCAAAAGATATTTCGGAAGATGATTCAAAGGATAAACTTTCACAGGATAATAATGCAGACCAGAAAGTAGCGGAAAATTGGGAAACTTTTGATAAAGAAGAAAATATTAATTTAGAAGAAAAAATTGCTGATTCGAATCTTGATCCTCTTGAAAACTGGGAATCTTTAGGCGATGATGAAGTTGATGAAATGAAACGGCTTGCAGATGAGTCGCGTAAAGAAAGAGAAAAATGGCTCGCTGATAAACGACGCCGTGAGCAGGAACAGGCTGCTTATGAACTTGAAATAAAGAAACAACAGCAGAAACAGAGTCTTGAAGATGAGAAAAAACTGCGTGCAGAGCTTCTTGAAGAAATGATGAAGGCTGAGGAAGATAGAAGAAAAAAACTTCTGGAAGATGTTGCAAATTCTTTGCAGAGTGCTGATTCTACTAATCTTACTTCCGGGGCTGAAGATCTGCTGGATTATGACCTTGAGGGAGAGTTGGATTAAATGAGGTTTTTCGAAAAACTAAAATTGCCTGAAGTATCACCGGAAAAAAAGAAGAAAATTGTCAGATATTCATTGATAACTGCTTCTGTCATCTTTTTAATTCTGATTTTGCTTCTGCTTATGAAATGTGAAGGTTGTTCATCAGAAAGCAAACGGCAGCGTGATTTTAGAGACGGAAAAGGTCATTCTTATAATTCAAAAATTAATTCAGCGGATATTTTTCATGATGAATATGAAAATGTTGTAGATGATGATTCATATTCAGATGCAGAAAGAGAAAGACTTGAACGCGAACGTCTTGAGAAAGAAAGACTTGAAAAAGAGCGTTTAGAACAAGAGCGTTTAGAAAAAGAACGTCTTGAACGCGAACGCAAAGAAAAACTGGAAAAAGATAAAAAAGAAAAAGAAAAACGGCTCGCAGAAGAAAAAAAGCGCGCGGCAGATGAAAAAGCAAAAAAGGATGCCGAAGCAAAACGTAAAGCCGAAGAAGAGAAAAAGGCAAAAAAAGAAGCTGAGGCCAGAAAAAAAGAGGAAGAAAAACGTAAGGCCGAGGAAGCCAGATTAAAGGCCGAAGAAGATAAAAAACGCCGCGCCGACGAAGAAAAGCGCCGCGCAGAAGAAGAAAAAAAGCGTGCTGACGAAGAGCGCCGTAAACTCGAAGAAAACAAAGCATCCCTTGAACAGGTTCCCAAAAGTACAGAAAAAGACAGGCTTATTACAAAGCTTGAAGATATTTCAAAACGACTCGCAGAATCAGACAGTGAAACAGAAAAACAGAAGCTGCTGGACGAGGGCGTAAAGCTTGCAAAAGAACTGCTGGATCAGGGTGTAGAAAATGATACTGCTCATTATCTTATATCTCAGGATCTTACAAAAAAACGCAGATACCAGGATGCCCTCAGTGAGCTTGAAAAGGCAATTGCGCTTAATGAATCAAATTACCTCTATTATTATGATATGGGAAAACTGCAGTATCTCTTAAAGCGCTTCAGCGATGCTTCAGCTTCCTTTATCCGTTCCTGTGAATTGAATGATCATTTTTCACCAAGCCGTTACAATCTTGGTTTGACATATGTTAAGCTTAAGGATGAAAGTAAGGCCCTGGATTCCTTCAAAAAATCTGTAAAAATAAATCCGGAATACGAAAAAGGATATATTGAACAGGCCCGTGTTTACAACAGACTTGGAATGCTTTCTGAATGTGTAAAGGCTTACGATACTTTAATTCAGAAATTCCCGGATAATGTTTCAGCAATTATGGAACTTGGATCGGTTTATTATCAGTATGGCCAGTACGAAAAATCAGAAAACCAATACAAAATTGCGCTTAATATGCTTTCAAAAAGTGAAGAATATACTCTTACGGCATATAATCTTTCAAAGGTTCTTTATGATGATGGTAAATATCAGGAATCTCAGAAATATGCCTGGATTGCTTATGATAACAAAGACTTCCTTATAAATGATAATCAGCAGGCAAATATTGTTTACAATTATGCACTTGTTCAGGAAAAACTTGGTAAACAGGAAGAAGCGGTAAAACTTTATAAAGAAGCTATCTTACTTAATCCAGAGCATACAAAATCAAAAATAAATCTGAGTGCTCTTTATATGTCGAAAAAGAATCCTGATGTAGATAAGGCTCTGGAACTGCTTAATGAGGCATATAGGGAAGACAAAGAAGACTTCAGTGTAAATAATAATCTTGGAACTGCCTGGATGCTTAAGGGTGATTATGAGAAATCTATCCAGTACTATAAAAATGCTCTCTCAATCACGGTAAATGATGAAGACGCTCTTTCGAATATTGCAAATGTCTGTATGAAAGCCGGTAAGGTAGATGAAGCAATTGAATACTTTACAGTTCTGACGGTGTCTTATCCTGATAATCTTGACGGTTATATTGGTCTTGCAAAGGTTCTGATTCAGAAGGGCGACGGCAACAAAGCCTATAAAAATCTGCTTTATGTTAAACAGAAAAATCCTGAATACCGTAAGGCCGAAGTTGACAGTCTGATTGCGGTATTAAATTAACAGGTGATTTGCGAAGGCTGTCTAGGTTCTTTTTACGAGTTCAAAAAGCTTTGCCCTGCTGATTACTGTATAAATAGGGCGGCCGTGCGGACAATGCGGGTCTTCGAGTGTGAAGGCCCCTTCAACGAGGCGCGCGGCGGTGATATCATCAAGAACATAACCATCTTTTACGGCGGCTTTGCAGGCGGTCATTGCGGCTATCGAGCGGATGATTTCTTTTGGCTCTACCTGTTTTACAAAAATCAAAGTCCTGAGGTCATACTCGGTACCGGTCCAGCGTTCTGGAATTGTTTTGATTTCCCAAAGGCCGTCTTCTGTATGTTCGGTTTCAAAGCCTATGCGGCAAAGTTCGTCTTTCAATTTTTCCAGCTGATTATCCTGAGTTTTTGATTCTGTACGGATTTTGTACGGAATTAAAAGAGGCTGGCGGCCTGCGTCTCCCTGAGAATTCATAAGCTTATCAAAAAGAATACGTTCGTGGGCGGCATGCTGGTCTATGATATAAAGGGTATCGTTCTTTTCTGCGAGCAGGAAGGTTCCAAGACAGGAACCTATAAAGCGTACTTCTGATGGGGTTGAGGTTGGAGTTGGGTTTGGAGTTGGACTTTGAACTGGCTGAGATGATGCTCTTAAGGCTTCTTCCGCCAGGGCTTTTGTTGAATAGCCTGGTGAAGTGCTTTTAATTCCAAGATATTTTGAGCGGAAGTCTGTAAGATTTTCAGCTTTTGTTTCTGATGCTTTATAGGAAATGTGTTTTTCGTAAACTGAATCAGAAAAGTGTGAAGCATGTGCTGCTGACTCTGCCGGTGGCCTTGAAAAATCAAACTCGGTTTCACGGATGTCATCTGCGGCTTTATCTTCTGTAAAATTTGAATAAGTGTACTGATGGAAAAAAGTTTTGATGGTTGAACTTAATCCATGGTGAAGTCCCGAAATATCAGAAAAGCGGGCTTCTCTTTTAGCCGGATGAATATTAAAGTCTATAAGGTCCGGGCGGACATTTGCAAAAACTGCCGCAACAGGGTAGGTGCCGTTTGGGAAATAGCCCTGGGCTCCATATTCAACTGCCTGAACAAGAGCATATTCCTGAATACGGCGGCCGTTTGCGTAAATAACAATTTCCTTTTTGTTTGTGCGGCAGACAGCTGGTTCTCCTATTACAACTGTAAAACTCCATTCCGGCGAAGATTTATTTTCGTCGGAGCTGCCTTTGATTTCATAAAAAAGCTCTGGTGCTTCGTTGTAGGAATTAGCCTGAATAAAGCGGTCTTTAATTGTCTGATTTTTAGGAAGATTGAGTTTTGTTTCCCCATCAGAAATAAATCGGAATTCAATGTCCGGACGGGCAAGTGCTTTTTCTATAAAAGTGTTACGGCACATTATGCCTTCTGTAGCGGGGCGTTTAAGAAACTGACGGCGGGCAGGGAAGTTTTCAAAAAGGCCTTCGGCCTGTACTATTGTGCCCTGAAGTTCGGTTGCAGGCTCAATTATATGGTCTTCGGTAATACTTGCCCGCATTTTATAACCGCCGCTCTGTATTGAAAGGCGGGAAACTGCCGCAATAGATGCAAGTGCTTCGCCACGGAAGCCTAAGGTTGAAAGATTTAAAAGGTCTGTTTCTGTAGAAATTTTACTTGTAGCGTGGGGACGGGCGCAGTTTTCAAGGTCTTCGCGTGTCATTCCTCCGCCGTTATCGACGATTCTGATTTTTTCGATTCCACCGCCGGAGATTTCGACGGTAATGCTTGTGGCCCCTGCGTCAATTGCGTTATCCATAAGCTCGCGGACAATTGCGTTAGGCCGGTCGATTACTTCACCGGCAGCAATTTTGCGGGCAACTTCTGGATTTAAGGTTCGGACAGGGCGCTCAAGACTCATTTTCTTGTTCCGTTTACTTCGCCGTCATCGTTGAAAAGATCAAATTGCGGCGGGTTATCCTTTTCCATAGGCTGTGGCTCGTTCATTAAGATCTGGATTTTGCCTTCAATTTCATCAAGCTGTTTTTCCATGCCGGAAGCAAGTTTAATGCCTTCTTCAAAATCTTTAAGTGCGTCTTCGAGTGAAATGTCGCTGCGCTTAATATCAGATGTAAGCTGCTCGAGCTTTGCTAAGTTTTCTTCAAATGTATTCTTCATAGTACCTCTGCTTCAATCTTACCCTTTGCAGGGTTGATTGATATTTTATCTCCTCTTTTTAGAACTGTAGCGTCTCTTACAATCTTGCCGTCTGGGCCTGTAACCATTGAATAGCCTCTATCAAAGATAGTCTGTGGACTGGCGTTTTCAAGAACAGTTTTACTTGTGGCAATGCGTACCCTTAAATCGCGGATTTTCTCTTTCATATTCATTACAAGATCTTCGCGGGCTGTCGCAAATCTGTTTAAAAGCGGCTGCTGGTTGTTTCTGAAACGAACTTCAAGGCTTTCCGGATTAAAGGATTTTATCATAAGGCGGGTGTTATATACCTTCTGATTTATAACTTCATAAAAATTCTTCTTATATGTTGTAAGATTCTGTTTTATATCAGCTAAAAGTGGAACTGCCATTTCTGCTGCTGCTGATGGAGTAGGTGCGCGACGGTCGGCAGCATAATCACAGATTGCCCAGTCAATTTCGTGACCTACAGCACTGATAGTCGGGATTTTTGAAGCCGCAATAGCCCTTACAACACTTTCTTCGCTGAATGGCAAAAGATCTTCCAGCGAACCACCGCCTCGTCCCACAATAAGGACATCGCAGAGCTCATAAAAGTTCGCAATTTCAATCATTTTGCAGATAGTTTCAGCCGCACCGTCCCCCTGAACAATAGCGGGGAGCACAATTATTTCAGTGCCAGGATTACGTCTTTTTGTAACATTGATGATATCGCGGATTGCCGCACCAGTAGGACTTGTAACAACTCCAATTCTGCGGGGAAAGAGAGGCAGGGACTTTTTTCTGTTTTCATCAAAAAGACCTTCAGCCGCTAGCTTTTTCTTACGTTCTTCAAGCATTTGAAGAATGTTTCCAGCTCCCGCAATTTCCATAGTATTTACTATTATCTGATAGTTTCCCTGGGGCGCATAAACCGAAAGACTTCCGGTACAGCGAACCTTGTCACCATCCTTTGGGCGAAAGTTCAGCTTCATGGCGGCACCACGGAAAATTACAGCCTTTATCTGGGCCGCATTGTCCTTCAAGGTAAAATAAATGTGACCGGCAGCGCTGGGCCTCCAGTTAGAAATTTCGCCTTCAATCGTAATGGTTCTGAAAGAAGTTTCTAAAATCTCTTTGATGAGGTCAGTAATCTGTGAAACGCTGAAAACTATGTTTTGTGGTAATTCCGAACCGTTCATTTTTCCAACCCAAACTGTCATGCTGAACTTGATTCAGAACCTTGTAATGGATCCCTGCCCCTTCGCAGCACAGCTGCTCGGAGACTCGCTCAAAATGCTCCACTGGAGCATTTTGACGGCTTACAGCCGTCGCTCCCTAAGTTCGGAATGACAATCTTTTTCCTTATTTCCAACTTACCTTATTTTATTAACTTATTCAATGAAATGCCGATAAAGAAAATGATGAAAACCATAGTAATTTTTTATGATGACCCGAATAGTCAGAAATATTCAGAAAATCAGGCATTTGCGGGAAAATCTGCGCGCGAACTCAGCCAGAAATGGGCAGAACAATTAAATCTTCCATATTTTTATGTAAAATCATCAACTTTACTGGAGCTTTTGCAGGATATCAGCCGCATCTGTACAGAAAATCAGGCCGAAAATGCCGCTTTTACATACAGCGATCTCCCGTTTTTGAATATCCCGCTTTCACAAAAGGTAATAGACTCCCATATCAAATATAAAGCTGAATATACTTTTTCTGATGGTTATCCATATGGTTTTTCCCCTGAGCTTCTGAATGCGGGAACAGCAAAAATTCTTGCTTCCCTTGCGGAAAATCAGCAGAAGGAGCTTGGCGAGAAAAAAATTACCCGCGACGGACTTTATAATCTTATTAAAACTGATATTAATTCTTTTGATGTAGAAACTGTAATTGCGGATTTTGATTTCAGACTTTACAGACTGGCTTTTCATTGCGGCACAAAAGATAATTTCTTACAGTGTAAGGCATTGGCTGATTCATTTACAGAAGATATTTCAAATTCTGATGTTGAAAAACTATCTCAAGCTTCAATAAAAAATCCGGCCTGCTTAAAAACAGTTCCAGGTTTTTATAATATACAGATTTCCGGCAAGATTTCTTATGATGCAATTTATTCTCCTTATCCGGAAGAAGTAAAAAAACACCCTTGCGGCGAAATGACTTACAGCCAGTACGAAAGCCTGCTGGCTCAGATTGCGGACTTCAGCGAAAAGGCAGTAATAAGTCTTTCTGCCTTTGGAGAAGCTCTCGCAAATCCTGACTTCCTTAAAATTGTAGAAAAAACACTTTCCTATGATGGACTTTCTGTTTTTATAGAAACAGACGGTCTGAATGTAACTGAAGATATCTGCCGCAGCCTTGCATCTCTCAATGAAAAGGCAAATGATCGTACAAACGGCTGGTCAAAAATCATGATTGCAGTGGCCCTTGATGCCTTTACCGAAGAAACTTATCAGAAACTTCATAAAAATGCACCTGCGGGAAGCTTTAACCGTGCCGTAGAAGCAATAAAACTTCTTTCTGCCGCCATTCCTGGCACAATTTACCCTCAGTTTGTAAGAATGAACGAAAATGAAGCAGAACTCGAGGCCTTTTACCGTTACTGGAATGAAAAATCAAATGCTTCACAGGGCAATCTTATAATTCAAAAATATGATGATTTTGCGGGTAGTCTTCCTCCTTGTAAACCGGCCGATCTTTCTCCACTTGTAAGGGAACCTTGCTGGCATTTACGCCGTGATATGACAATCCTTTCAAACGGGGATGTACCGCTCTGTCATACTCATATCTTTAATGAAATTCAGGGCAATGTTTTTAAGGATTCTCTCGAATCAATCTGGAAAAAATCTGACTCCTGCTTACAGGAACATATAAACTGCCGCTACTGCGGAAAATGCGAGAAATGCGATGAATGGTATACCTTTAACTTTTAATGAACATCAGATCAACAGAACAGTAATAGGCGGCCGCGAAAATAATGCAGAAAATGCACTTAACATTTCTGTAATTCTTTTGAACAGCAGTGGAAGTCATTTTAAGCTGCATGTTTTTGAAAATCTGCTTCAATGTAATTTTAAATCAATAGTTTCAATAGAACATGATTCAACAAATTTTTCTGATGATATTTCAAAGCGTTTTCCTACAGTAAAATTTCTTATTCCACTTGAAAAGACTTCTGACGGAGATCTTATAAATCTTGCAATGAGTGAGGTTTCAGGAGATTATGTTCTGGTTTTAAGAGATAGTCTTAATATTCCTTCAAACTTTATTACACCTAATCTTGCAGAAAGACTTACCGCAGATGCCCCTTATTGTATAGTGCCCCGACTCTGGGACAGCGAAAAGCGGGAACTCCCATGTGCCTTCTCACCAAGCGCCGAAAGAACACATTTTACAATAGATTCCTCATCAGAAATTGCCATTGGAAAGAAAACTCTTTATCCATTTGATTATATCGCAATATATAATAGAAAAAAGTTCATAGATTTAGGTGGTTTTGACTGGACAATCACTTCTCCATACTGGCAGAATCTTGATCTGGCCTTGCGTTCCTGGCTCTGGGGTGAAAAAACTCATCTGACCTCTTTGCTTCAGTTCTATTATATGGATGAACCACCGGTAAATGACACAACCTTTAATCTGGATTATTTAAGATTTTATCTTAAAAATGAGCTTCCTAAAATCAAAATGGAAGAGGGCTATATAAAAAAATCAGCATTCCCTGGCTTTCTCATACGTTCTTCCTGCGGATTCCTTGAAGCAAGAAGGCAGTTTAATGCGGCCCGCCAATGGGTATTTAAAAATAAATTCAGATTCAAAATGGATTTACAGACTTTTATAAATAACTGGAGCAGAGAAAATGAAGACGAATAGAACAATAATCGTTCAGTGCAGATTATCTTCCACAAGATTACCAGGCAAGGCTCTTATGATGCTTTATGATGAAACTGTACTGGGCAGAGTTCTTTGTTCTATGAAAAAGGTAAAGGCTGACTATTATTATGTTGCAACCGATGAGGCTTCTTATGAAAAGCTGCTTCCAGTATGTCAGAAATATGGATTTGAGTGCTTTGCGGGCAGCCTGGAAGATGTTTTAAAACGCTTTACAGATCTTCTTTCAAAAATTAAAACTAAAACAGTTATTCGTGCAACCGCAGATAATCCATTTTTATTTTACGAAGCCGCAGAAGAATCAGCAGAATTATTTGAAGAAAAAAATGGAGATGGAAAAAAATGTGATTATCTGACCTATTCCGGTCTTCCTCATGGAAGTGGAATAGAAGTTTTTTCAGCGGATTCTCTTATAAAAGCCGCATCAGAAACTTCAGATCCATATGACCATGAGCATGTGGGACCGGCTCTTTATAATCATAAAGATAAATATGCCTGTGAATTTGTTCCGGCACCCCGCCGCTTTAATTTTCCTGAACTTAGAACAACTATTGATACCTATTCTGATTATTTGAGGGCTCTTTCTATCATAAGATATCTGAAGCAGAAAGGATATGATAAGCCATTTACAACCGAAGAGATT
>JAEEGL013958402.1_pt1 | contig 13765 bp, 13 predicted proteins | sample 9134231 | NCBI WGS metagenome assembly JAEEGL01 (sample SAMN16246548, study PRJNA631951) | gut metagenome | biome: gut microbiome; feature: rumen; material: fiber-attached | host: Bos | place: Iran: Karaj | collected 2018-10 | reverse complement strand
TTCTATCTCGAGCCTGTCGTTACGATGGACTTGGATGTTTTCGTTTTGTTTCAAGACAATGCGAGCCTCCTTCCTTTGCAGCCCATTTATGATGCCTTGCGCGGGCGTGGCTATCTTCCTGACGAAATCATGCCAGAGTGCATTGACATTGATGGAACTCCAGTGCAGTTCTTGCCTGTTTACAACAATCTTCTTGAAGAAGCATTGAAACATGCTGTCGAATTTGATTACGACGGCGTTTTGACTCGTGTGCTTCCGGCAGAATACCTTGCCGCCATTTCTGTGCAAACAGGCCGCGCCAAAGACAAACTGCGGGTTCAAGCTTTTCTGGGGTGGGAAGGGTTTGACCGAAAGCGATTCGCTGAAATCTGCGCGGCGCATGGGCTGAACTGCCCGAAGGAGGGTCTCTAAAATGCCATTGCCGAGACCTCTTTCGGAAATGCAATACGCAAAGACTGTCGGGCGGCGCAACCTTGCGGCCTTGCCCTACATAGAAAAGGTTAAATGCGTAATTGAACTGCAAAAACGGCTTCAGCCCATCTATGCGAAGCGAGGTATCATTATTAAGCCTTGGAAGTCATGGTAATAAGTTTTGCGCCGCCTTTGGGCGGACTATGGTCGAACTGGTACAAAGCTTTGTTGGCCACAACTGCTCAGAAGCCGGATGAGGGCGACGCGAAATATGCTGATTCGAGCTATGCCCTCACCAACGCGCCGGCGGATCGAGCGATTGCCTCCATCACGGTGAACGCGGACATGGCGATTGATGAATTCGTGCTGAAGGACGGTAAGGTCTATGACTCCGTTCTACATGTCACGAACCCAACCGACTCCGCCGTTAGGCTGACGCTTCCCGCCGGAAATACATACCAGAGCTTCAAGGGGGCGAAACCGCTCTCCATCCCGGCGAACTCTGCAAACATCATCACTATCACCCGCGTGGCGGATGATGGGGCGTCTGGAAACGTTTTCCTGCAAAGGGACAATGGCTGTCGAGTCCTTCACCTATGGCAAGGCGAAGAAGCTTTCGGCCAACAAGTTCAAGCGGAAGGACTACACCTTCAAAGGTTGGGCGAAGTCAAAGGCCCTCGCAAAGAAGGGGACCGTTACCTACAAGAACAAGGCCAAGGTCAAGAACCTCATCACCACCGGCAAGACGGTCAAACTCTACGCCGTGTGGAAGAAGAAGTGACGCCTTGCGGCGTCACTTCGGTTGAAGGGTTGAAAAGTTGAATGGTTGAATCGGTGGCCGGGACGGCGCCCGGCCATCCCGGGTGCGAGGGAAGTCCATGTTTGGCCTGGGAGTGGTCAATTGGTGTGGCGTCCCGCCGCGCGAGGGAGAGACGACCGCCGTGTCGCCACAGCAGAAGCAGGTGCCTGACAGCCGAAGCAACGCCCAACGGCGACGGCAACCGCGTGCGACGATATCGACGACACGACGATTTTTCGACGAATCGGACGGGCGCGCTCCAGCATCGGCCGCCGTGGTGTGGGGGCGGGCACTTGCCGGCATCGTGGATGTTGTCGACTTCGTCGAAATCGTCGCGCGCACTTCCCCCGCGTTATAGCGCGGGGGCGTCGAAGATGACGAGGGCGCAGGAGTTGTCCAGGAGGGAGATGGCGCAGCCGACCTCGTCCTTCCGAACTTCGACAGGGCCGTTCGGACCGAAGGCGGCGGCGACCGCCGCCGCGGGCCGGAATCGAACGGTGTGCGTTTCCCTGCGGATGTCCTCCGGGTCGTTGGCGGCGTAGATGAAGAGGGCGCGGCGCGAATCGCCCGCGGCGCGCGCCTCCATCTCCCCCACCACCAGCGATGAACCGTCTGTGGACGCGAGGCCCTTCGCCGCCGGCAGGTTGAGCGCAGGCACCGGAACGATCCTGAACTTCCCAAGCCCCTGCAGGTCGTCGCCGAAGCCGACGAAGTGCGTCGCCACGTTGCGGAATTCCATGTAGGGTCCGGCCAGTCGCCGGATTTCGGCGTTCACCGGAAGGACCCGGTAGTACTGCTGTCCCAGCGTGCCGTCCGCGTTCATGAGGTTGTTGGTCCACCATCCGTTCCAGCAGCCCCAGATGATGCAGTTCGCGCCGAAGGCCATCGCCGAGAAGGCCTGGTAGCGCAGCTGGTTCTCGGTTGGCGGCTCGGCCCACTTGCCGGACTTCTCGCCGCCGATCGGGCGCGAGTTGGCCTGGCCGCCGACGTGCATGTCGCGGCCCGAGGCGCGGCAGGCGACCGCCACCTCCCGGAGATTGCCGTACCACTGCGCCGAGAACTGGTGCGTCCGCGCCGGCGTGTCGTAGATCGGATAGTGGTCGAACATGATGAAGGGGGTCGGAACCGTCGCCACATAGCGGGCAATGTGCTCGGCGTATGAGGCGGTTCCGAGCTGGCTCTTCGCCTCGGAGTCGCTGTTCTCGGCAACGGAGGCGTAGTTCGGGAAGAGGTTGAGGGATGCCGCCCCCTCGCCGTAGCGCGCGTCAATGCGGCGCACCACCTCGGCCCAGAAGGGGAAGGCCTCGGCCGAGGGCTCGTCCCAGATTCCCAGCATGCCGATTCCGGGGTGGTGGTGTTCGGCCTCGAATTCGTCGAGGAGCGCCTCGATGAATTCGGGCGGATTGTCGCGCAGGACTTCCTCCGCCGGACGCCTGGGATTATTCTTCCACTTTGAAATGAGGAAGGCCGCGCAGGCGTTTATGCCGTTGGTGGCAAAGTCCTCGTAGCAGGGGCACTTCGGCCAGATGCCGCCAAGGACAAAGTCAAGACCGAGGGCCTTCGCGTCGGCGACGTGCTCCGGCGTCTGCGCCCTCGACCCGGTGAACGCATAGCAGCCGATGTGGAACTGCGTTCGGTCGAGGCCGGGAAGGGGCGCGGGGCGAACCCCGTCTCCGGCCGCCGACGCGGCCGGAACGGTGTCGGCGAGTGTCGCGGCGCAAAGGGCCGCCAGCGGAAGTACGAGGAATGCGTGTTTCATTGCAGGGTCCCATCGTCGTTGTTGTCAAGCCAGATGCAGAGACGCACGGCGCTTGTGCGCGTATCATAGTGCGCCCAGTCCGCGTAGCGGAAGGAACAGCCTCCGTTGATGTTCTGGTTGTACGCTCCGCCGCGCAGGACGCGCTTGCTGTTCGCGGCGGTGCTGCTGACGGCGTCGGACTGGTATTGACTCTGCTGTGCGGCCGTCGGCCCGACGGGATCGGAGCTGGCTGTGGTATGCACCAGCGAGGAGGTGCCAACATACAGGTCCAGACACCATTCCCAGCAGTTGCCGAGCATGTCGTAGAGTCCGTAGGCGTTCGGCTTGCAGCGGCCGACGATGTTCGCGACGTAGTCCGGGGTGCAGTTGCGCATTTCGTTTTCCGTGATGCTTCCGAACCCCGGCCATGTGGAGGCGAAGCGCCCGACTTTTGCGAAATCCGATCCGTTGCTGCCCGTGTAGTTGACGGTCGTCGTCCCGGCGCGGCACGCGAACTCCCACATCGCCTCGGTCGGGAGGTCGATCATCAGTCCGGTCGCCACCTGCAGCTTCGGCACGAAGGTGTGGACGCCGTTGTTCAGGCTCGTGAGGTCGTGCGAGGTGTTCTCCGGCCATCGGGCAGTCGCGCGGTTGTAAGTGGCATAACGGAGCTTGTCCTGCGGACGGGTGGCGCTGTAGAGCGCGTTTGTCTCGAAGGCGAGATAGCTCGTGGTTGAAGGCACGAAGTGGTGGTATTGTGCCTGTGTCACCTCAAAGACGCCCATGTAGTAGTCCTTGCCGAAGGAGACCCTGATCCCCGCGCCGCCGTTCACGGAGGCGTTGTTGGTCATGAACATGAAGGACTGCCCTCCCGCCTCGATGCGCCGGAAGACCATCTTGTCCGTCTTGTAGACGTCGTTGGTGACGTCGAGCCAGATCAGCACGTCGGGGAGCGAGGTGGTGAAGGCCGGGTCGATCTCGGAGAAGGAGGTCGCGCAGGCGCCGTACTTCCCGTTCAGGAGGTCGGCGCGGGTGATGTCGGTGACGGCGTAGGGCGAGGTGAGATCGACGATCTTGTAGATCTTCTCGTGAATGTTCGCGGGGGAGGGCGTCGCGCCGAGCGTGACGGTGAAGCTGGAAAGCGCGATCGAATCCGTTCCGAATGCGGCGATGGGGTCGATGGTGAAGGAATAGACGCCGTCGGCGGAGATGCCGTGGAGGTCTCCCTTGGATGCGGCCCGCACGGCGGCGGCGTCAAGGGCGGCCGCGCCGTTGCTGGCGGCGATGGTGATGTCAACCGGATCGGTTATGCCGGAGACGGAGTATTCGACGCGGACGTCCGTCGACCATGGCCACTGCTGGCGGACGAGGACGGAGTCGATTGTCGCCGCGGAGGCGGCGAAAGCCGTAAGGGCTAAGCAGAAAGCGGAAATTCGGCGGTAAATGAAGTTCATGGAAAGTTCCTTTTGCTTGCGGGCGGCAGGTGTCGTCCGCGGGGGTTGATGGTTCGTGGTTAGCGCAGAAGCAGCAGCGTGTAGGAGAGGCCTTGGAGAAAGGCGTCGTATTCAACGCCGTTTCCATCGATGAGCGAGGCGGTGGCGGAGGAGCCGTTCGGCATGGCGAAGGCGTACCATCCCGCAGCGCCGTCAAGTCCGGTCTCCGTGACGGTCGCGCCACCATCGGGGGTGAACGAGAACGAGGTGGCACCGCAGGGGATTGGGGCCACAGCCTGCCGTTCGACCCGCCGCCAGCGGCGGGCGGTTGCCGGCGCGTAGCAGCGCGCGGCCGTGGTGGAGGCGCCGACTGCGATTCCCTGCACCTCGCCCAGGCGCGCCGTGCGGATGACGTCGCTTCCGGCGAAGGTGAGCGTCAGGTCAAAGACGTTCTCCGTGGAGGGCGACGTGGCGGCGGGAAGGGAGAGCGTGAAGTCGCCCTCGGCGAGGTTGGCGTAGGTCGCGGCATAGCGCAGCCCCGAAACGGAGAGCGACGCCGATGTCGCCCCCTCGGGGAAGACGATGGGCAGCGTGATCGTGGCGTTTGTGGCGGTGCACCACAGGAAACTCCTTTTCGGCGCCAGGAAAACGTGCGTGGGAACGCTGGTGTCGCCCGCGAGCGCAGCGGAAGCGGCCAGCGTCAGTGCGGCGGCGAATTGCGGCCATAGTGGCCTCTTCATCGTGATACCTCCTTTGACTTGTTTCCGAATGTGTGGCGCGGAGCACAATGCCCCGCCCCATTTTCGGGAAACAAGTCTACAGGCCGCGCGGACTGCGCGCAATGACAATCGCGTCAGAATGCCGTTATTATGCCGTTAATTGGAATGCGGACAATTAGAAGGTTTCGCCTTCGCGCCAGACCGATCCGAGTCGGAGGTTGCGCGGGAAGGGTTCGCCGCGCAGATAGCCGGCGATAGTCGAGGCCAGTATCCTGCCGTGTGCGACGGGATCCATCTCCAGGCGTGACAGCGGTTTCTCCCAGAAGGGGCCGTGTCCTTTGTTCGTGTGCGAGACGACGGCCACGTCCTCGGGAATCCGCAATCCGAGCGCCTTCAGCGCAATCAGACCGCCTTGGGCCGCATAGTCGTCCTCGAAGAGGATGACGTCGGCGCGGGGGCCGCCGTCTGCGAACCACTTCAGGATGGCGTTGAAGCCATTCTGCGACACGGACTCCGGCGATCCTGCATTTGCGACCTCAAGAACTGTCGTTCGTATTTCGGCGACTCTCAGCATTTCCTGGGCGCCATAGGTGTCGCCATTGGACGTCACCACCAACACCGTGCGCACACCCTTCCTTACACAGGCCCTGACAAAGTCGGGAAGCGCTGCGCGGCTCGCCATGTCGACCTGGCCAAGATAGTTCGACGCGGCTGAAGGCTCATTTCTAGTACTGTCGACGATCCATGCAAATGGCCAGGCGCCGGCTTCGAGGACCTTGCGGGCGTCAAACGCCTTGCCCATCGACAGGACCAGATCCCAGCGTTCGTCGAGAAACTGGCGCAATTGGTAGAACTGGTCGCCGACCCGGCTGGCGGAGATCATGGCCACGGAGACGCCGACGCCCTTGTTCAGCAGATGGTCCCGGATGCCGGAGGCGAGTTGGTCGAAGTAGTAGCAGTAGTACGGCGCCTCCGCGAAGAAGAGCAGGCGTTTGCGGCACAGGGTCGGGAGTCCGCGCTCGACGACGACGGAGCCGACATGTCTGCGGCTTCTGGTCCATCCCTCCCGTACGAGGTCCGCGAGGGCGCGGCGGGCTGTGCGCTCGCAGACGTTTGCGGCTTTGGCGAGTTCGACGGCGCCCGGCAGGACGTCGCCGTCGCCGTAGTCACCGCGGCGGATCGCCGCCTTCAGCCACTCAGCGAGCTGGTACGAGAGCAGGGCCTTGCCCGATCTGTCAAGCTTGATGCGCATACAACCAGTATAGCATACGGCAAAGGGAATTCATTGCCTTGTTTTCCGTCCTTTGGTAGAATAGTAGCCGAAAGGAACGAAACCATGTCGAATGAAATGCAAAACCAGAGTTCTGACGGACAAAAGGCAATCGAGCCTGACACCATCATGCCGGCCGAAACGGCGCAGGCCATCCGCAGGTATATTGAAATTCAACGGGAAATGGCCCGCCTTGAGCAGGAGAAGGAGGACCTTCGCAACCTCATTGCGAAGGAACTGGAAGGCCAGGTGCCAGGCTCCTGGCGTCCGACGCTGGACGCGAAGCCTCTCATCGTCATGCACGGCTATCGCACGACGGTCAAGTACGACGAGGCCCTTCTGAAGGAGCGTCTTGGCCGTAGATACTACGAGATTCTCGAACTCGACGGCACCAAGATCCGCAAGAACCGCGATTTGGTGCGCCCTTATCTTGAAGCGGTCATGGACCAGATTGGGACGCCTCAGGCGACGCGAGTCGAGTCCGCCATCCGCGCGGGAATTGTTACCGCCGAAGAATTCCGCGGTGCCTTCAAAAAGACCACGACCCCCTTCGTCTCCATCCGCGTCGACACCGCTTCAAGCACCTCCGCTGGAGCCTGACATCCGCTGCCGTCAGGTCAAGACGGGGCATCTGGTGACAGACACCGTTGCCGGGTGACAGACACCGTTGCTGTCAAGCCAAGACGAGCTTCTTCACGGTGCGCCAGTCGACGCCGAGGCGGGCGGCGACGGGGCCGTATGAGCCGAAGCGGCCATAGAGCCTGCGGCAGTACCAGCGGTTGAGCTCGTCAAGTGACAGGCTCCCTGCGAGAACGCGCCGCACGCCGTCGTCGTCGTAGCCTGTCACCGCGCAGGGGTCGCCAGCGTAGTGTCCCGTCAGCAGGACGGACTTGGCCGCCTGCTCGAGCTCGCGGACATTGCCCGGCCAGGCGTAGCCGGGCGGGAGATCACGCCGCAGCGCCGTGACGATGCGTTCGGCAAGGGCGTCGTCAGGTGCGCCCGCAAGCCGCCCCACAATGTCCGCGACGAGTAGGTCGAGCTCCTCCGGCCTTTCGTCGATTCGCCGGCGGAGCGTGGGAAGCTCGATAGTGCCCGATGAGAGACGGTAGAAGAAGTCGTTCCGAAAGTGTCCGTTACCACGCAACGCGGCCAGGTCCTGGTTCGTCGCCGCAATCACGCGCCCCGAGAACCGCAGGGTCTCATGGTCTCCGACCGGCGAGAAGGTCCGCTGCTGGAGAACCTGGAGGAGCTTGATCTGGATTTGCTCCGAGACATCGCCGATTTCGTCGAGAAAAATCGCGCCGCACGGACTGCACCGCGCGAAGACGCCTTCATGGTTCTCGATTGCCCCGGTAAAGGCCCCCTTGCGGTGGCCGAAGAGCTCCGATTCGATGAGGTTCTCGGCGAACTGCGAGAGGTTGATCGGGATGAAGGCCTTCGTGAAGCTTTCCCGGAATGTGCGCTTTTCGGGAACGTAGGGGATGTAGCCTGAACGCCCGAGCGCCATCGCCGCTGCGCCCTTGCCCGTGCCCGTCTCGCCGAGGAGAAGGGTCGAGAAGTCCTCCATGCGGCTCCAGAGTTTTTCGACGTAGAGCCGCGTGTCGCATGTGAAGATCGCGTTCCACAGCTCTTCGCGCAAACGGCGCATCGATGGCGATTCGCCGCGAAGCGAGCTGTCGATGAAGTAGAAGGCGCGGCGGAACTGGAAGAAGACGGCGACGCAGACGGCGGCGTAGGCGGGCTCGATGCCGTGCGACTGCATTTCGCGGTAGAGGGCGTCGGCCCCCGGCCAGGCAAGGAGTTCGTCGCCATGGGCGATTTGCTCGCGGATGTAGGCGTCGGTGCGATCGCGCCAGCGGTGGAAGATGTGAAAGAGCAGCGCGATCACAAGACGTTCGCGGTCGTCGGCCGCATAGTCGCGGATGTCGATGGTTCGTCCTGCGGCTATTTTCTCAAGACGCGATGCGAGAACGGCCAGCAGTTGGTCGAGGACGGCCAGCTGGTCGGCGTCGTCCTTCACGCCCGCCGCCGACTTGTCGGAGGCGAGGCGCGACTCGCCAAAGGGGTTCTCGAAGGTCGAAGTCCGTATCTGGTCGAAGAAGGCCCGATCACCAATGTCTAGCTTTATCATAGGCAAATAATGTAGCATAACAAGCATTTTTTGTCTACTCGCATTTTTTGTTACGCGCATTGCGCGGAACGTAAAATGCGAGTAGACAATATTTTAGTTTTTGCGCCCTTATTCTGGCACACATCGTGCAATAGGGAAAAGCATGAAAACGAGTGTTCCATCCAATTTCATCTGGCTGAACCTGACGCAGGCGATAGGCTCCTTCATGGACAACCTGTTCAAGATGCTGACCGTCTTCTACCTGGCGGACGCCCTGGGGCTTCCGCTTGAACGGACGCTTGCGATTTCGACGGTCCTCCTCGTAGTCCCGTTCATTATCCTCTCGAACCTCGCGGGCGCGTTGGCCGACCGCTATTCCAAGACAAAGCTGATCCACATCGTGAAATGGGCCGAACTGGCCCTGATAGCGCTTTCCTTTCCCGCCTACTTCTCGGGACGCGCGTGGCCGATGCTGACGGTTCTCACCTTGCTCGCTTGCCAAAGTGCTTTCTTCGGCCCGCTCAAGCGCGGCATCATCCCCGAGATCGTTCCTGCGGAGGCCGTGGCCGAGGCTAACGGACTCCTTTCGGCCACATCGTACATCGGCATTATCGTCGGAATGGTATTACCGTCGATTCTCTGCGCAAGGCTTGGCGTTCCCTACTGGGGCGTGCTGGCGCTGGCGTCCGCGGTGTCGGCCATCGGCATTGCGGCGTCATACGGCATTCCGGCGACCGCGCCGCAGTGTCGCCCCGTGCGTCCCTCGTGGAGAATCGTCACGGACACCGTCTCGGTCTTTCGCGCGGTGCGCTCCCGCCGCATGCTCTTCCAGGCCGCCCTTGGCGCGGCCGCCTTTTCCGGACTTGCGGCGCTCTTCCAGCAGGCGCTCGTGATTTTCGCGAGGAACGAACTCGGCATGACGGTCAAGGAGGCCGGCTTCCCATTCTTCTTCGTCGCGGCGGGCATCATCGCGGGCTCGTGGCTCGCGGGGCGGTACGGGCGCAACACGCTTGACGCCGGCTGCGTCCCCGTCGGCGCGATGGCGATGACACTTGGCCTCGCCGCCATTCCGCTCACATCGTCGCGCATCGTCTTCGATGCCGCGCTCGTCGTCGCCGGCATCGGCGGCGGCCTTTGCCTTGTACCGCTCAATACCTATCTCCAGACAGGCTCCGACGCCGACCGTCGCGGCGAAATCCTCGGCGCTTCCGAAACGGCCAGTTTCTTCGCCATCGTCCTCTCCTCGGGGCTCGTCGCGCTCCTCTGCGGCCCTCTTGGAATCTCGGCCTGCGGACTCGCCGCCGCGACGGCGCTTCTCGCCGCGCTTTCCTTCGTCTGGGCGCTGCTCGTCCTTCCGGTTGACGCCTTCCGCTTTGTGCTTTCGCGCCTCACCCGGCTCTGCTATGACGTGCGCGTCGAAGGGCTTGAGAACATCCCGGGGCAGGGCGGCGCGCTTCTGGCCATGAACCACACGGCCATTGTGGACGCCCCGATCGTCCAGTCGGTGGTGGCCCGCTCGATGCGCTTCGTGATGTCGCGCGAAGTCTTCGCGACTTGGACATGGTGCCAGCCCTTCTTCCGCTTCTACCGCGCCATCCAGATCCACACGACGGACAACGCCAAGGCGCTCATCCGCTCTATCAACGCCGCGCGCGACGCCATCCGCGGCGGCGAACTTCTCGCCATCTACCCTGAAGGCGAACTCACGCCAACGGGGCGGATCGAGGAGTTCCGCCGCGGATTCGAAAAGATGGTCAAGGGAACGGACGCGCCCATCGTCCCCATCTACATCGGCAACCTCTGGGGCAGCATTTTCAGCCATGCCAAAGGCAAGCCGGGCCTGCACTTCCCGCGCCATCTGCTTCCGCGCCGCGTGACGGTACGAATCGGCCGTCCGCTCCCTGCCACCGCCACGGCGGAGGATGTCCGCGAGGTCGTATGTGCGCTGGGCGCGGAAAGGGGCGAAACCACTGAAAAAAATTGACAGAGATGGCCACCCAGTTTACAATAATGCTTCCATCTTACTAAGGAAGCATCATGATTGAACAAAAGGGATTCCGCCGGCTGAAGGCCGAGTGCATCAGCACGGGACTTTGCTACGAATGCGGTGCATGCGAGATCGCCTGCCCCAACGGGGCGCTCAGACTCCGCAAATACCCCTGGTGCCGCAGTCCCGAGCTCGTACGCGACTGCGTCCGCGAGGGATGCGACCGCTGCTACCGCGCCTGCGCCGCCCGCGAGGTGCCGCTCACGGCCATTGAGACGAAGTTCTTCGGCCGCACCAGGCGCCACTGCTTCCCCGGCCGCGTCGGCGACTACCCCAATGACCACGACGAGGACAAGTGCGGCATCGTCCGCAACGTCTACGTGGGCCACTCGCTCTACGAGGACGCCTACGGGCAGGCCGTCTCCGGCGGCATCGCGAGCTCCATTTTGATCTATGCGCTGGAACACGGAATGATCGACGGGGCCGTTCTCGCAGGCTGGGACCCGGAGGTCCCCTACGAGGCCAAGGCGGTCGTTGCGACGACGCGCGAAGACATCATCGCCTGCGCCGGCAGCAAGTACCAGCCCCATCCGCAGCTCCTCGGGTTGCGCGACGCGGCGAAGGCGGGGTTGAAGAAAATCGCCATTACCGCCACGCCTTGCAACGCGCTCTCCTTGCGCAAGATGATGCTCGACCCCGTCTTCAATGATCTGGTTGGCAACGTGTCGCTCGTGATCAGCAACATCTGCGGCGCGCACTGGGGCCGCCATGGCACGGAGAGGCTCATCACGGACTGGATGAAGACTCCCCTTTCGGAGGTGGCGGCGATCAAGTACCGCGCGCGCCCCTTCCCGGGCCAGTTCACCGTCACGCTCAAGAGCGGCGAGGTTCGCGACTCGGGCTTCGTCAACAACGGCGGCGGCCTCCATCAGCTCGCCAAGTTTACGCCCGAGGAATGCCGCTACTGCCTTGAGAAGGTCGCGTCGGTCGCGGACATCGTCGTCGGCGACACCTGGCATCATCCGGTGCTGTCGCCCGACTTGCTCGAAACCTACACCGAGGCGGACGCTGCAAAGGACGAGCGCATCGCCTGCGCGAAGAAGGGCATGACGGCGGTTGTCGTCCGCAGCGAGGTCGGCCAGTCGTTTGTCGACGCGGCGCGCGCCGGCGGCGCGATCCGCCTCTTCGACGAGACGGATGAATCGGCGCGCCAGTTCCTGACGGCCATTCACGACGTCGGCAAGCCCGTCTGCAACGGCCCCGTAATCAACGCCCGCCTCGTGCGCGGCCAGCCCGTGCGCGAATACGTGTAGGGACGGGGCTTCATCTGGCAAAACCTTGGCCGCATGCTCTTCCTTTCGCATGAAGTCGGTATCCGCCGCCTCACAGCCGTCCAGGCCAAGCTCGAGAAGGCAACCTCATCGTCGAAGATAACCTCCATCGACGAACTCGACGACGGCACCATCATCAAGCTCGAGGAATGACCATGGAGAAGATACACGAACACTTCATGCGCATCGCCATGCACGAGGCCGAACTCGCCGAGGCAGCAGGCGAGGTGCCGACAGGCTGCGTGATCGTGGAGCACCCGCCAGACGAACCCCTCACCATCAATTCGCGCATCATCGGTCGCGGACACAACGAGACCGAGGGGCGCGGCAACCCGACTTCCCACGCCGAAATGCTCGCCATCGCCGAGGCCTGCGCCGCGCGCGGCGACTTCCGCCTCACGGACACCGTCCTCTACGTCACCAAGGAGCCCTGCGCCATGTGCGCGGGGGCCATCGTCCTCGCGCGCATTCCCGTCGTCGTCTACGGCGTCTCCGACCCACACCGCGGCGGTCAGTCCGTCTTCGGCATCCTCGACAGCGAGGCGCTGATCCACCGCGCCGAAATCATCGGCGGCGTCTGCGGCGATGAATGTCGCGACCGCCTTCAGGCCTTCTTCCGCGTCCGCCGCGGGAAGGACGGGAATGACAAAAACACGCCTACTGCGACTTGCCCTTGAGAATCTCCTCGACGATGTCGAAAGCGAAGAGATGCTTCCAGAGTTCGTTGCGGCGGACGTGGTACCAGGCGGCCATGAGGTAGCCGAGGTTGCGTTCCCGCGATAGGTTGCGGTCGCAGAAGTCCACGAGAAGCGCGAAGTTGTCGTAGCGCTCCCAGATCGACCCGCACGGAATCTGGTCAAAGCCGGCCTTGTCGAAGTCGACAAAGCAGTCCACGATCCTTGAATGGGCGCCGTCGTCGCCGGCGAGGTCGCCGGTCTTGTCGAAGAAGTCGCTGTAGTACCAGTTGCTCTGCACGATGTCCTTCGACATCCGCCTCAGGAACTCGTCCTTGTGGTGCCATGCGTAGTCGCTCCAGATCCATGGGCGCGACCCGGCCTTGGCGGCGACGCCCGCCAGGAAGTCGAGGTCATGCCACCAGAGGTCGCCCTGGCGATAGCGGACGAGCCGCCGCCTGCGCTGCATGGTTTCGCCTTCTTCGTCAAAGCCGAGGTGGATGAAGCGCGGATGGCCGAAAATCTCGATGACGTCGCGGATCGCTATCTCGCAGACGCGGTAGTACTCGGGCGTGGAGATCATGCGACTGTACGGCCCGAGCCAGGCGTCGTGCGTGGTCGAGAAGTTGAGCTTGGGGATGAGTTCGATGCCCATTGCCGCTAGCCGATTCTTTTCTGCGGCGACGCGCTCGGCGGTCCACGCGCCCTTTACGGCCAGCTCGGGCACGCCGGGAAGGACGACGCCTTCACCGACGTCGAGAACGATCATGTTGCCGCCCGCGCGGGCCAGTCGCGCTGTCACCGCCTCCCAGGTCTGTTCGTCGAAGTCAAGCGTGTCGGGGAGCGTGTCGTACTCGCCCCACATGTGCGTGCCGACGCCAAGGAAGGCCGCCATGATTTTGCCTTTGTCCGCCATCACGCATCCTCCTCTTCGATGACGATGCCGTCGCCGGCCATGTTCGCGGCAAGGGCCAGGGCCTTGAGCCGCATGTCTTCGGCAAGCGGCGAGCCGTCGCCCTTGTCTGTGGCGAGAACCCAACGGTGGGCGTTTGGAAACGTCTCGCGCACTTCGGCGAGCCGGTCGCGGTACCACAGGTAGAAATCTGGGTTCGAGAGTGTGCGCGGCGCGACGAAACGGCTGTCGTAGCCTACGGGCATGCTTGTGGGGCATCCTCCGCCGCCACGCTCGATGCGCACTTCGTCGAGCCAGGCGGTTCCGCCTTCAAGCGACCACGAGCCGATGGCGATCATCGCCTCCGGCGTCTCGCCGACATCCAGCGGGATGCCGACCTC
>JAEEGL011381699.1_pt1 | contig 13765 bp, 16 predicted proteins | sample 9134231 | NCBI WGS metagenome assembly JAEEGL01 (sample SAMN16246548, study PRJNA631951) | gut metagenome | biome: gut microbiome; feature: rumen; material: fiber-attached | host: Bos | place: Iran: Karaj | collected 2018-10 | reverse complement strand
CGGCAGTACAGAAGACGAATCGGTATTTTATACAAAAGAATTCGTAAAGCCTGAGAAATAATTCACTTAGGATTAACAGTTTCATCACAAATACATGGTACGATTTACGCTATGAAAGCTAACAACAACCAAAAAAAGAATAACGGAAAGAATAAAGACAACTACTTTGTGAAGGTCATTACTTCGCCGCAGCTTTGGTCCGGTGTGATTTTAGTTGTCCTTTTCGGCGCACTGATTGCGAATATCTGTTATTTTGTCGCGAACAAAAGTTACGACATCATCAGCGACGAGCATAATCCCCGTCAGGCCCTTTTGGCACATCAGAACATCCGTGGCAGTATTTTATCGAAAAACCGCGATATCCTTGCCGTTACCAATGTTTCCGACGACGAAGAAACCAGGGTCTATCCGTACGGAGATCTTTTCGCACATGTTGTCGGTTTTTCCACAATGGGACGGACCGGAATCGAAAATACCATGAACATGAACCTGGTTACTTCCAATGCATCTTTGTCAAGCAAAGTCGATAATGATATCGCCCGCGCAAAAGATGTGGGCGATACGGTTGTAACCACGTTAAATATTCCGCTTCAGCAGACCGCTTATAAGGAGATCGGAGCCTATAAAGGTGCCGTTGTGGTATCGGATGTCAAAACCGGAGCGATTCTTGCCATGGTTTCCAAACCGTGTTTCGATCCGAACAAAATCGAAGCCGAATGGGAAGACATCGTCGAAGACACAACAAATTCCCGCCTTTTAAACCGTGCTACACAGGGTCTTTATCCTCCCGGTTCCACCTTTAAAATTCTGGATTTGCTTGAATATATCAGAGAGCATCCGACGGACTATGAAAACTTCGGATACAACTGTACCGGATCGTTTGCCTACGACGGCAGAAAAATCACCTGCTTCCATCACTCGGTTCACGGATACCAGACGCTCCGCACCGGGTTTGCAAATTCTTGCAACTGTACCTTTGCCGACGTCGCTACCGTTGTGGACCGCGACTCTTTTTCGCAGACCTTAAAGAATATGCTTTTCGATACCGCCATTCCCATCGATTTAGAATACAAGAAAAGTCATACTCCGATTACACCGGATGCCGAACTGGGAGAAGTGGTGCAGGGAAGCATCGGACAGGGTAAAACAACGATTACGCCGCTTCATTTAAATATGATTACCTCATGTATCGCCAATAACGGTATCATGATGAAGCCGATGCTCGTCGATCATATTGAAAATTCCGACGGCGAGGTCATGAAAACCTATTCACCCGAAGTATTTGCAACACCGGTATCCGCTGAAGAAGCGGCAGTGGTTTCGGATTACATGCATTCCGTTATCACCATCGGAACGGCAAAATTCTTACGGGACTGTGATTATTCCACCGCCGGAAAAACCGGTTCGGCAGAGACCGATTCGGCCGGAAATTCCCACGCCTGGTTTACCGGTTATGCGCCTTACGAAGACCCTCAGGTCTGTGTTACGATTATCATCGAAGGAGGCGGCACCGGAGCGAATTACGCGTGCCCGATTGCCAAGAAATTATTCGACTGCTATTTTGAGGAAATGTCACAAGAATAGTTGCGTTTTTTCAAAATTTTCTGTATATTATTGTTATATGGAGGAAATATCATCCTTTTATTTTGGTGATAATTTAATATAGTTTTTTGGGAGGGCTGTTACATGATTCATATTTTGTTTGGAAATTACTTAAAGCAGTGCGGCCGGCTCAGCGCCGAGCAGCTTGCCAAAGTATATGAAGAACAGAAAAAAGTCCGTGTCAAACTCGGTTTGATAGCAGTTGCCGAAGGCCTTATGAGTGTTGAGCAGGCAGACGAAGTGAACCGTCTGCAGTCCGTACTCGATAAAAGATTCGGTGATATTGCCGTTGAGAAGGGATATCTTACGGACGAACAGGTCGGAAGACTTCTCAGCATGCAGGGGAATCTTTATTTATCCTTTGTTCAGGAGATTACCAATGAAGGTCTTATGACAATGGATGAAATTAACGAAAGTTATCTTGCATTCCAGCATTCTTTGAATTTTACTCAGACCGAAATGGACCGCTTAAAAAGCGGAGAAGCCGATCTGGTTATTCCTCTTTTCTTACCGCTTAATATGGATGATTACCAGAAAGAGAATATTCTTGTCTGTGTCAAAACCCTGATGCGTTTAATTGATAACGACTTATACATCGGCAAAGCGGAATGGAAAGATTTTGTGGATACCGACGGATTTGCCCTTCAGGAAGTAAAAGGAGACGGCGAAGCCGGTCTGGCTTTCTGCGGAAAAGGAAAAGCACTTCTTCGCATCGCCAACAAATTCGCCGGCGAGGAATTCGAAGTTGTGGATGCCGATGCACTCGATGCGTGCGCGGAATTTATCAACTGCGTAAACGGAATGTTCGCATCCGACTGTGCACCCAAATTCTATGTTGACATGCTTCCTCCGGTATATAAGGAAGGACCGTATGTTTTAACGGCAGGTAAAATTTGTAAACTTCCGGTGTTTATCGGCGGAGAAGAAATCGATGTGGTTTCGGTATTCGGCGAAAGTATCACCATTAAGGGGGAATAAAACATGGCGAAAATTTTAATTGTAGATGATTCCAGAACATCCCGTAAAATTTTAAGGGGCATCCTGGAAGGGGCAGGACACGAAATTGTTGCGGAAGCCGTTGACGGGCTTGACGGTGTAAACAAATACAAAGAGTTTTCTCCTCAGGTTGTCACCATGGATATTACGATGCCGATTATGGACGGTCTTGAGGCATTAAAAACCATCAAAGAGGAGAACAAAGACGCCAAGGTGATTATGGTTACCGCTGCCGGTCAGCAGAATAAAATGATGGATGCCATCAAACTCGGGGCTTCCGAATTTGTAACCAAACCATTTGATGCGGATAACATATTAAAGATGGTTGATAAATTAACACGATAATTACGAATAGAAGAGCCCCGAAATGAGGGCTCTTCTTTCGTCAGACCGGAGTTTTTTACATGAGATATTTATCGTCACTTTACGTCGACGAAAAAAGCAATAAAATACTGCACCGGAAACATCTGTTTCCGAAAAAAGGAAGAGTATTTACCCTTCCTTTGCTTTGTGTCTATTTCCCCGAGTACGGATCAAGAATGGAGTTTACGGAAGTGAAGAATTTAAATGTTCCGTATTTCCATCATCACAAACCTTTGGTCATCGGATTTGCTTCCGATGAAAAAACCGCAAAGAACATGCTTCTTTGGATTATCGATGATACCTACCGGACCGGAAACGAAACGCGATATCGCGATTATCTGGAAAAAAGATACGACACGGTGAACCGTTTTAAAGAAGTAAAAGATTTCATTTTTGTCAGAGATTATATCGACTCGGAAGAAAAAGACAGGGAATATAACGCCGGTAAAGGAAAGTAGGACAAATGGTATTTTTGCAGGTATTAAAAATAATCGGATTTGTTTTACTCGGTATAATCGCGTTGATTCTTCTGATTTTACTGACCGTACTGTTTTGGCCGTTTTTTTATAAAATCGGCGGCAGTTACCGCGGAGAATTAAAAGCAAAAGCGGTTGTGTCATTTTTCTTTTCCTTTATCCGGGCAATCCTTTCATATGAAAACGGCGAACCTCTTTTGCAGGTAAAAGTCCTTTGGTTTACTGTGTATAAGGACGATTTTTCCGAAGAGGAAGAAGAGCTGCCGGATTACGATTCCGCACTTGATGATACCGAAATTATCGATATCGCCGGCGCGGATCACGAAAAGCCGGACAACGCGGAACATCCGGAAGGTGAAGATGATTCCGAAGAAGAAACGTCCGGAGAGGACGGAAATCCGGAAGGAGACGAAGAAGGACCGGACGAATTAACCGACGAAGAAATTGCCGAATTTATGGAAGAAGCGCTTCCGAAACGTACATTGGAAGAGCAGATTCATGATTTTTTCGATTCTGTAAAGAAAGCATTTCAAAATCTGAAAGAAAAATGGTATAATCTAAAACGAAAAGGTCATAATATTGAGAAAAAGGTCCGGTATTACCAGAAACTGATTAAGTATTATTACCGGGTACTTCATCATCCGAGCATGGAACCTGCCTTTAAAATGGTGAAGAAAACCATTAAAGGGCTGATTAAGCATGTGCGTCCGAGAAAGCTGCGCGTCTATGTACATTACGGCGCAGACAATCCCGCAGATACCGCAAACGCCGTTGCCATGTATAGTATGATTTATACCTATTTCCCCAAACAGATAAAATTCGATGCCGAATTCGAAAAAAAGATTTTCGAAGCCGACGGCTACATCAAGGGACGGTTCCAGGTCGGCATACTCGGTTTTTATCTGGTTCGGGCATATTTTAACAAACATATACGCAAGATGATTAAACTGTTTACACGGGAGGGTAAAAAGAATGGCAGAACTAAGTAATTTCAATTCGGTTGTGGATTCCTTATTAAACGGGATGGACGGTTTCCTTTCGTCCAAGACTGTTGTCGGAGAAGCAACCCACATCGGAGATACAATCATTGTACCGCTTGTAGACGTATCCTTCGGTGTCGGAGCTGGAAGTGCAACCGGTGAAAAATCCGGAGGCGGATGCGGCGGTATGGGTGCAAAAATGTCTCCGTCAGCCGTACTTGTAATTCATGAAGGCAGAACCAAACTTGTAAATATTAAGAATCAGGATACGATGACGAAGATTATCGATCTGATTCCGGATTTGGTTGACCGTTTTAAAGAAAAAGGACACCCTTCCGAAGTGGATGATGAGAAAGCAAAGAAGATCGCTTTTGCGGACGAAGAAGAAGAGTAGCGCTACGTTTCGAGAATCATTGTTTCTTGATTCTTTTGATTTCTTGATTTTTATAATAATAAAAAGAACCGGATTTCCGGTTCTTTTTTAATATGTTTCACTTCTTTATTATGCTCTTTCAACTCTGTTAGACTTCAAGCATCTGGTGCAGACATGCAGAGTCTGGGTTCCGCCATTAACTTTGCATCTTACCTTTCGGATATTTGAATTCCAAATATGATTGGAACGTCTATGGGAGTGGCTAACATTATTACCGAAATGAACGCTCTTCTCGCAAATATCACATTTTGCCATTTCTAAACACCTCCTTGGAACCAGATTTGGATGCGTGCAATTCGCAACAGTCATATTTTAACAGAACAATCACACGAATGCAAGTAAAAAAAATAAAATGAACGGTTTTTTATTTTGTGGTATGATATTTATCAGTAATAATACTTTTAAAACAGGAAAAAACACAACATGATAAAACCTGCCCCCAAAAACCAGGACGGAAAAATACTGTTAAAAGAAGCGAGCACGGATGCGATTTTGATTTTTACGAGATTCAAAGATACGCCAATCGGTGCATTTATGCAAAACGGACTTCTTCTTCGCGTATTCGTAAAAAGAGAAGGCCTTTTAAAAGGAACTGTGTGCCTCGGAAAAATATCCGAAATAAAAGAAGATATTGACAGCGTCTTTGTAATTCTTCCCGGAAAAGAGAAAGGATACGTTTCATTTTCGGAACTGGCCGGTGATGATAAAATTAAGCAGCCGAAATGCGGAAACAATATTCTGGTATATATAAAAAAAGAAGCCGCAAAAGGAAAATTAATCACGCTCGGAACCAATCTGCCGGAAGAATATGATGTCTTTAAAGAAAAAGCAGAACATTTAACCGATTATTCCGTTTTAAAAGAAGGAAATAATTATATAGAAGAAGCACTGTCTTTTGCCGAAACATTTTCAGGCAGACAGAATGTTTCGTTTCGTATGATAACCGATGACGAAAAAATCTTTGACCGTATCACCGGATTTAGGAAAGAAAACAACACCGAAATAAAGTTATACCATGACTCGCAGATTTCCTTAGCCGCCGTGTACGGTTTAAAAAGCAAAATCGAAGAGGCCTTTTCAAAAAAAGTCTGGCTGAAATCCGGAGGTTATCTGGTAATCGAACGAACCGAGGCCATGACGGTAATCGATGTTAATTCCGGAAAAAGTCATTCCAAAACCGCTTCGGAAGATCATTTTACCGAAATCAACAGGGAAGCCTGCACCGAAATTATCCGTCAGAGTGCCCTTCGGAATCTTTCCGGCATCCTCATCATCGATTTTATCAATATGAAAAATCCGGAGAACCGGAACGAAATTCTGAGATTTTTGACGAAAAATGCCATGTTCAACGATCCGGATTTCCATGTGGTTGACATGACAAAACTCGGTCTTACCGAATGCACAAGAAAGAAGACGGGAAAAATGTTATGTGAACAACTGAAAGTGTGAATTTTTTGTAACATAATACAATTTTTCCTTGAAATAGAGATTAAATATTGTTATTATATACATATCCGATAAGACCAATTTGTTATCTTTGAAGCGACAGAAATCTTTAAAATGCGGGATTTCGTGTTGTATTTCGCTTTGTAAGGATATAAATCGGTACTATATGGGGTGTATATTGGGAATGAAAGGGAGGTTTATTTACTAATGGCAAACGCTCAAGTATTTACTTGTAATTATGGCGGCAGCATTAAAAATAAGCTGTTAAAAAGCGGAGAGAAACTGTTCTTAAAGATTGAGGACGGCAAGATCTCCGGAAAGGCTTTCATCTGTAACGAAGAAGGCCGAAACGGTTATATCGACAATTTCGATTATCCGATTAATGATGTAAGGGAAGTTTTCAAAGGCGAGTATCAGGGCAATACGGCTCTTATTATGAATACGCGTCTTACGTCTCTTTACGGAACGAAGAAAGCTCAGACAATTTTCCCGTCCATGAAGGATATTGATATTGTCATTGAAAAAATCGGTCAGATGAAAGAATCACACGGTGGTGGCGCTTCCAAGGAAGTTCGTCAGGCAACCACCCAGAGCCAGCCTATAGGAAGACCTGCGGCTCCCGCACCCGCTCCGGCGCCTGCTTCAAACGGTGCTTCTCCGGTTGCTCCCGCACCTGTTCCCAAGAGGATGGAAACTCCGTCACAGACGGTTGTTATCAAGCAGGAATCACCGATGAGAGAAGAATCCACGGTCGGAAGCGCAATTCTGACCCGCAATCCTCAGTTGCAGCAACAGCAGTCATCCTCTGCCGTAGGAAGCAGCAAGATGAATCATCAGCCTGCACCCGCTCCGGCACCGGCACCCGCTCCTGCACCGGCTCCCGCACCTGCTCCGGCACCTGCGCCCGCTCCCGCACCGGCTCCTGTATTAAAAGCTTCGACCCCTCCGGCTCCTCCCGAGAAGAAGAAGGAAAAAGAGAAAGATTCCGAAGATTTCCAGAAACGTATGGAGAAACTCTATAAGTTAAAAGAAATCGGAATGCTTACCGAAAAGGAATTCGAAGACAAGAAGCTTGAACTTGTAAGCGAACTTTGCGGAATGACCGACTTTAACGAGAAGGTTCAGAAACTGGTTGTATTAAAAGAGTGCGGAATGCTTTCCGACAGCGAATTCGAAACCCGTAAGGTTGATATTATCCGTGAGTGCTGCGATACTAACGTTGAAGATCTCGGACAGTATAAAGATAATGTATCCAAACTTCCGTTCTTAAGACTCGGCGGAATGATTGACGATGAAGAGTTTGAAGAGAAGAAGAACGAGATTATCTCCGAAGTTGATTACAGAGATTCCGATTCTCACGAAGTTCTGGTAAGAAAACTTCAGCGCTGGCCGATTCTCAAAGAAGCAGAACTTCTTACCGATGCCGAATTCAAGGCTAAGGTTCAGGGACTGATTGATATGATCGACGTTTCCGAGTATGATACTATTCCTACGCTGGAGCACAAACTCGGAAAATGGCCCGCACTTGTTGAGGCCCGTCTGATTTCCAATAACGATCTTCGCGGAAAGCAGGCAAATGTCGTTGAAACATTTGCAAATCTCCCCTGGAGAACAGTACCGGAATTCCAGGCTGTTGTTGAAAGACTTATGGCACTTCGTCGCTGCAACTGGTTATCCGAAGCCGACTTCCATACCAAGAAGGTTGAACTTCTCCGCAAGGTAGATGCAGTAGAAGATTATGTAACAAAAATTGAGCTCTATATTTCACTTCCCAAGATCGGAATTATTTCCGAGAGCGAATACGAGCAGAGAAAGCAGCGCTTCATTGATGAGATTTTCGGCGGATACGAAACCATGGAAGATTTCCAGAACAAAGCCAAGATGCTTATGGATCTGAACAAGACCGGAATGATTGATGATGAAGAGTACAACAACTACAAGATGAAGCTCATGAGCGAACTGTAATTCATGACATTCAAAGAAAGCAATGTTTTCGGGGGTGTGGCAAAAACCGCATCCCCTTTTTTTGCACAATATGGCCTTCAAGCGGACACCGAGTTTACACGAGTGTACATTTAAAGCCCAACGCAACGATCGAGTTAGCGTAATTCGAAAATCATGTTGACAAAATCTTTACATACATGCTAAAATATTCGAGTATGCCGCATGATGAGGTTTAAGCGTCGAAAAAGCATTCCGGCCACCATAGTCAGCGAGTTTTATTAATAAGGAGGTGCCTTATGTACGCAATTATAGCAACCGGTGGAAAACAGTATAAAGTTTCCGTAGGAGATGTTATCAAAGTTGAGAAACTTGCCGCAGAAGCAGGTGACACCATTACTTTTGATAACGTAATTGCCATCAGCGATGATTCTTTAAAGGTTGGTGCTGATGTGGAGAAGTCCAGTGTATCCGCTACTGTCATGGAACAGGGCAGAGGTAAGAAGGTCATTGTATACAAATACAAGAGAAAATCCGGATACCACAAGAAAAACGGACACAGACAAGCATACACTCAGGTAAAGATTGATAAAATCAATGCTTAAATTGTATGATTCATGTAAGTATTCAAACTCATAACCGGAATATTAAAGCGATTTTCTGTACCGGGCATGCCGGATACGCCGAGGCAGGCGAAGATATTGTCTGCAGCGCCGTTTCGATTCTGTTAATCAATACCGCGAATTCCATTGAGAAATTCACGGATTCATTTCTCGGATCGGACGAGGATGACGGTGTTTTATCACTTGTTTTAAAAGATGATCTCGATGAAAAAGCTTTGGTTTTACTGGATTCCCTGATTTTGGGACTTACAACTGTTCAAAATGAATACGGAAATGAGTATTTAGTTGTAGAATATAAGGAGGTGTAAACCGATGTTAAAATTGAACCTTCAATTATTTGCACATAAAAAGGGAGTTGGTTCCACCAAGAACGGAAGAGACTCCGAGTCCAAGAGACTTGGTGCAAAGAGAGCTGACGGACAGTTTGTAAAGGCCGGAAACATTCTTTACAGACAGCGCGGGACCAAGATTCATCCCGGTGTTAACGTTGGAATCGGCGGAGATGATACATTATTTGCTTTAACGGACGGCGTTCTTCGTTTTGAGAGAAAGGGTCGTGACAAAAAGCAGGCAAGTGTATATCCGGTAGAGAAATAATTAACGCAAGTTCAAAAGCCTCAAATCGCCAGATTTGGGGCTTTTTATACGTATACGGCGAATACAGGTAATGAACTATGTTTGCAGACAGAGCGAAAATTTATGTTCGAAGCGGAAAGGGTGGTGACGGTCATGTCTCCTTCCGCAGAGAGAAATATGTACCGGACGGCGGTCCGGACGGCGGTGACGGCGGAAACGGCGGAAGCGTTATTCTGCGCGTTGACAAAGGCAGGAATACCCTGGCCGATTATCGTCACGTGCGTAAATACTGTGCCGAAAACGGCGAAGACGGCGGAAAAAGAAACTGCCGCGGCAAAAACGGAAAAGATATTATTTTAAAAGTCCCGGAAGGCACTGTGGTCAAAGAATTCAATTCCGGCAAGGTTATTGTCGATATGTCCGGTGATACGACCGAATTCGTGCTTTTAAAAGGCGGAAAAGGCGGGAACGGGAACCAGCATTATGCGACAGCATCCATGCAGGCTCCGAAATATGCCCAGCCCGGCCAGCCTTTTAAAGAACTGGATTTGTTCCTGGAACTGAAACTGATAGCCGATGTCGGATTGATTGGTTTTCCGAATGTCGGCAAATCCACATTTTTATCGAGAACGACCAATGCAAAACCGGAAATTGCCAATTATCATTTCACAACAATCAATCCTCATCTGGGTGTTGTTGATTTAAAAAACGGTGACGGTTTTGTCATGGCGGATCTGCCCGGTCTGATTGAAGGAGCCGGTGAAGGAGCAGGACTCGGCCATCAGTTTCTTCGTCACATCGAAAGAACCAGACTTTTAATTCATGTGGTTGATGCCGCATCCGTTGAGGGAAGGGATCCCATTGAGGATATCGAAACCATCAACAAAGAGCTTGCCGTATACAGCGAGGATTTGGCAAAACGTCCGCAGGTTATTGCCGCGAATAAAATCGATGCGGTTGTAAATGATCGCGAAGCCGTTGATTTAGACGAAAACGGCGAGCTGATTTACGCAGACGCAAACGATCCCATTCAGAAATTAAAAGAACATTACGAGCCGCTCGGCATACCTGTTTTTCCAATCAGCGGAGTTACCGGAGAAGGTGTGGAAGAACTGCTTTATTATGTTGCAGACCGTTTAAAGACGCTTGACGATACTCCTGTTACCTTCTCGCAGGAATTCGATCCGGAATTCGAAATGGCTGCATCCAGCCTGCCGTTTGATGTTTATTTCGACGAAGCTGCCAAAGAATTCGTAATCGAAGGACCGAGAATCGAGAAAATGCTCGGATACACCAATCTGGATTCCGAAAAAGGATTTGCCTTTTTCCAGCGCTTTTTAAAGGATAACGGAATCTTTGAAGAACTCGAAAATCTAGGCATTAAAGAAGGCGATACCGTGCGCATGTACGGCTTTTCGTTTGACTATTATCCCTGATTTTCATCCATTATGCGATAATAAATAATATTTCTGTTTTTGAAATTTTATTCTTCTTTATTTATCGGATTTCATTCTATTTTGAGGAGTACGGAGGATTATCATGACATTAACAAGCAAACAGCGTGCTTATTTAAGAGGTCTTTCCAATCATCTGGAATCTTTGTTTCAAATCGGCAAATCATCGCTTACGCCGGAAGTAACAGATGCTGTATCGGAAGCATTTAATACAAACGAACTGATTAAAGTTTCCGTTTTAAAAAACTGTACGGACGATCCGAAAGAACTTGGCACGATACTGGCGGAGCGAACCGGCTCGACCATGGTTTGCACCATCGGAAAAAAGATTGTTCTTTACAAACCGGATAAAAAAGAGCCGCAGATTGTTCTGCCAAAGTGAGGAAATCCTATGAAAATCGGCATTATGGGCGGAACTTTCGATCCCATTCATAACGGTCATTTATACATAGCCAAACGCGCGAAGAAAGAGTTTTCCCTCGATAAGGTTCTCTTTATTCCGACAGGCGTTTCTTATATGAAAACAGGCGTTTCAAAAGCGGAACACCGCTATGAAATGGTGCGTCTGGCAATAAAAGATTATCCCGATTTCGAAATCAGTGATCTGGAAGTTTTCCGGGGTGGAAATACCTATACATTCGAAACACTCGAAGAACTGAAGAAAATTTATCCCGGCGCAAAACTTTATTTTATCATCGGAACGGATACGCTTTTCATGCTGGAAAAATGGCGAAATGTTGAATCGATTTTTGCAAGCGCAACCATCCTGGTTGCTGACCGGGAAGGTGACAGCAGAGATAAGCAGAGCAAAAAAGCGGATGAACTGAAGAAAAAATACGATGCCAGAATCAAATTTATGAAAGCGGAACCGTATAACATTTCCGCAACACTTCTTCGTGCATCGTTCAAAATTCCTTCGCCCGCATACCGCATTAAACCGGACTGTCCGGAACTTGTGGCAAAATATGCCGAAGAACATGAACTTTACTCGCAGTTTCCGATGAACGACGATGAAATATTAGAACTTCTGAAACTGGATTTAAAGCCAAAAAGATTGGTTCATTCTCTTGGTGTGCGCGATACTGCCGTTGAACTGGCCGAAATTCATCATCTGGATGTCGACAAAGCCCGCAGAGCGGCTCTTCTTCATGACTGTGCGAAATATTTAAGCCTGGATGATAAAATTAAGCTTTGCCAAGAATACGATTATCCGGTATCATCCCTCGAACTGGATAACCCCGAACTTTTACACGCAAAAGCAGGAGCTGCACTGGCCACCGAAAAATACGGTGTGACAGACCCCGAAATCCTCGATGCCATCCGGTACCATACCACCGGGAAACCGAACATGTCACCTCTAACACTCGTGATTTTTATCTCGGATTACATTGAACCCGGACGTTCACACAGCCCGAGATTAAATGATTTCAGGGTACTGGCCAAAGAAAATCTCGCAAAATGCGCTGCATGCATTTTAGAAGAAACCTGTATTTATTTGGAACAGCGGCCGAATAACAAAACAAAAGCGATTGATCCGACCACGAAACAGTCGTATGAATTCTATAAAATTTATCTTGAAGCAGGAGAGTAAGCGTATATGGACGTAAAAGAAAGCACACTCGAGGCCGTTCGGATTCTGTCCGAAAAACTCGGTAAAGATATCATTGTACTGGATATTCATGAAGTATCCGTTATCGGTGATTATTTCGTCATTGCCACAGGCAAAAACCAAAACCACGTCAAATCCCTTTCGGATTATGTCGAGGAAGGCCTTGCCAAGAAGCAGATTTATTCAAAGCAGGTTGAAGGATATGCCAATGCCAACTGGATTTTAATGGATTACGGCGATTTCATTATTCATCTTTTTGATGCGGACAGCAGGGCATATTATGATTTGGAACGCATCTGGCGCGATGCAAAATCTTATACGGATGAGGAATTCTTACGCTCGTAAACCTTATTAAGCACACAAAAACGACGGATTCATCAAATCCGTCGTTTTTCACATTTTATTCTGATATAATTATTCTTTCTGTTCCTGTCAGCCCGGGATTTTAATCTGCAACAAACAAAACGAATTATTTTCTGGAATTGTAAAGGCGGAATACACCGAACACCTTTCCGAGAATCTGCACATCATCCACAATAATCGGATCCATAGTATCGTTTTCCGGCTGCAGACGATAATGTCCGTTTTCTTTATAAAATGTCTTTACGGTTGCGGAATCTTCAACCAGGGCAACTACCGTATCTCCGTTTTCCGCCGAATCGCATTTCTGAACAAAAATGGAATCCCCGTTAAAAATCCCTGCATTAATCATGCTGTCGCCTTTCACCTTCAGAGCAAATGTTTCCGAATTGGGAACCAGTTCCATGGGAATAGGGAAGTAGCCGATAATATTGTCTTCCGCCAGAATCGGCTGTCCGGCAGCAACCGTGCCGACAATGGGAATGGAAGTCATTTCGGTGCGAACCTGCTGGAACGAATCGTCCACAATTTCAATAGCCCTCGGCTTCGTGGGATCCTTACGAATGTATCCGTTCTTCTCAAGCGTTTCAAGGTGTGCAAAAACGGAAGATGTGGATTTTAAATGAACGGCATCGCAGATTTCGCGAACCGAAGGCGGATAACCTTTCTTTAATACAACTTCTTTCATATAATCCAGAATTTCCTGCTGTTTGGCACTGATTTTTCCTTTCGCCATATCATAAATCCTCCCGTAATATAGTATATTTCCGGTTTAAAACCGTGTGTATTTCCTGTTCCCTGATTATAGAATAACACAGCAAATCCGAAAAAGCAAACATATATTCCAAAAATTTGTTCGATTTTTTTCACAAAACCGTTGACAAAACAAACGAATGTTTGTATATT
>JAEEGL011088907.1_pt1 | contig 13765 bp, 9 predicted proteins | sample 9134231 | NCBI WGS metagenome assembly JAEEGL01 (sample SAMN16246548, study PRJNA631951) | gut metagenome | biome: gut microbiome; feature: rumen; material: fiber-attached | host: Bos | place: Iran: Karaj | collected 2018-10 | reverse complement strand
TTACCGTCGCCGTAAACGGGCAGCTGCTTACCGTGAAGCGCATTGTTGATGATCAGCGGGATCAACTTCTCAGGGAACTGATAAGGGCCGTAGTTATTGGAGCAGTTGGTGATATTGGCAGGGAAATGATAGGTATCCATATATGCCTTTACCAGCATGTCCGAGCTTGCCTTACTTGCGGAATAAGGGCTGTGAGGAGAATAAGGCGTGGTCTCGTAGAAGTAGGTATCGGGCTCACTTAAGGAACCGTATACCTCATCCGTGGACACATGCAGGAATTTCTTTCCCTCTTTGAAGCTGCCATCGGGCAGTTCCCATGCAGCCTTAGCACAGTTCAGCATCACAGCGGTCCCTAAAACGTTGGTCCGTACAAAAACCTCGGGATCTTTGATACTTCTGTCCACATGGCTCTCTGCCGCAAAGTGCACCACGCGGTCGATGTCATTCTCCGCAAAGATCTTGGAGATGGCTTCGGAATCGGTGATGTCAGCCTTTACAAAGGTGTAATTGCTGCGATTTTCGATATCCCGCAGGTTCTCCAGGTTGCCGGCATACGTCAGTACATCCACGTTGATGATGCGGATGTCGTCGCCGTACTTTTTGAACATGTAGTGAATATAGTTAGAGCCGATGAAACCGGCACCGCCTGTAACAAGATAAGTTCTCATTGGTAAAATCCTCCGTTGTTCTTTCCTCGAACATTAATAACTCAGGTTCATATCCACATCTCCGGTAATGCCGGGAAGGGTTCCTTTTGAAGTATACTGCCACATATTGTATCTGCCCGTGTAAGTGGGTGCGGCCGCATACTGTGCCAGCCAGATCTTGAAAGATCCCAGCTGGTTCACATCCATCTTTTCGGCCAGCCAGGTCTTATTGGCATAAACGCCTGCAGAGTATCCGGAATTCTGGATGGTATTACAGAACGCCCGGATCACTGCCGTACGTTCTTCTTTGGTAAGTTTGTCGCCTCTTCCTCCCGAACTTTCCACATCCAGATAGATGGGATAATTCAGGGAATACTTGCTGACCTGGGAAAGGACCATGGATGCTTCTTCCACGGCCTCGGTCTCGCTGACCGCCTGGGTGAAGAAGTAGACACCCACCTGCATTCCCGCGGCCTTTGCCTTGGAAATGTTAGTCTCAAATTTCGGATCCACGATCAGGGCTCCCGTTGAGGAACCACGGTATCCGCACCGGATGATCGCGTAGGATACGCCGGACTTGCTGACAGCATCCCAGTCCACGCTGCCGTTCCACTTGGAAACATCAATGCCCAGGGTAGGAGTTCCGGTAGCCAGGGCTCCGTCATCTCCAAAAAGGTACTCCGCACCCTGAATGATCTGTTTGCCGGTCACGGGGGTGTGGTCCGCTTTGTAATAATAGGTCTTGCCCCCGATGGTCTGCCATCCGGTATATTGTTTCTTTGCCGTAAAGAGATAGAACTTTACGCCATCTTTGTAATAATCCGCATATACGGCTTCCCGGTATTTATCGTTCTCCAGAACATAAACCTGATTGCCGCTTGCATCTTTCAGCTTCGATGTGGTGTCGTTTTCCGCTGTGTTCACCACGGTTACTTCCAGTTCAGCCGTCTTTCCGTTATCACCGGTCACAGTAACCTTGCAGGTTCCTGCGGCCACGCCGGTAACGGTCACGGTCTTATCCTTAAACTCCGCGGTCGCCTTTGCGGCATCAGAGCTTTCCACCTTGGTGATCTTTGCGGTATCCGGTACCATCGTAACGGTAACCGTCCCCGTCTTCTTTACGCCAACCGTCAGCTTATTTGCGCTGAGCGTCAGAGCCGGCTCTGCGGTTACGGTAACATCGCAGGTAGCGGTCAGTTTGTTGCTCCCGGTCACGGTGATCTTGGCGGTACCCGCTGCCACTCCCGTTACGGTGATGCCGGTTCCGGAAACGCTGACCTTAGCGATCTTTTCATCGGAAGATGCTGCGGTGACCGTTGCATTTTCGGGAGAGATGGTGGCATTGAAGGAACTGGATGCTCCCACTCCGATGGTGATGGCCGAAGCGGACAGGCTCAGCTTATCCTCCACGCTGACGGTCACGGTACACTCTGCCGTGTAATCCTTTCCGTCAACGGTCACTTTTGCGGTGATCTTGGCAGTACCTGCCTTTAAGCCCTTCACGGTACCGTCCTTGACTTCCGCGATACTGCTGTCGGAAGAAGACCAGGTCACCTTATCTGAAATATCTTTTGTTTCTTCGCTCTCGGAAGTTTCGGAAACGGGATCTTTCCCCGTTACCGTAGTGGTCTTAATGGTCTTGGTCTTTGTCACCTGTTTTGCCGTGGCTTTTAAGGTAACGGACTCATTCACCTTCAGGCTGCTTTCCGTTTTATCAAGACTGACGGATCCCGTAAGGGTAACTTCTTTGGTCTCCTCAGTCTTTGTTTCTTCTGCCTTGCTTTCTTCGGTCTGCGACTCTTCCGTCTTGGATTCTTCGCTTGACTGGCTCTCTTGGGAGGCATTCCCGGAACCGGAATTTTCCGAATTGCCGTTTTCGCTGTTATTGTTGCTACTGCTGTTGTTATCGCTACTGCTGTTGTTGCTGCTGTTTTCGCTGCTGTTACCGCTGTCCGTTGTTCCGGAAGAAGTGGCCGGCTGTGCCAGCACTTCCATGAAATAACTTGTCAGCGTCGCCGGATCGGGAATCGAACTCTTGGCGATCTCCGAATAGGTTCCGTTCTCAGCATCCGTAACGGTAGAGGTTACAAATTCCACCGTATCCGTCAGAACGGATTCCGTAACCGTATCCTGAACGGCTACTGCAGTATCTTCTTTTGCAACGTTGACTTCGGCTTCCGTTTTCACCTCATCGGCAACGTCCACCTTGCGGTATTCGATCTGGGATTTTACTTCCACTTTCTGGGTAACGGAATCGATCTGATAATCCGCGTACCGGTCATCCAGCGCAGCCATGGTCAGCGTATACGTACCGCCGGCGATGCCGGAATAATAAATGATACCGTCCTGATCCGAATCCTCCCAGGTCTCCTGTTTTCCCGCAGGTGTGGTCACCAGCACCTTGAAGGGTACACTGGCGATGAGTTTTCCGGAAGACGCGTTCGTAAACTTGATCTTTAAGTCCTTTACCACCGAAGCGGTCTTTAACGATACGTTGATCCTGGAAACCGCATTATCCTCGGGGATCACAACAACCGTATCTTCTTCCTGGATGTTGGTACCGCCCTTTAACATGGCGATGTTCATGGCCACGATGCCGCGCTGTCCGATGACTCCGGCATCCTCCAGGTTCAGGATCAGATCCTCAAAGGAATCCACCTTGGCTTCGGTATTGCGGATATCTCTTACAATGGACAGGGAAAAGACCACGACAACGGCAACGGCGATCCCAACGACACCCAACAGAATGTCCACAACGGAGATCTTCCGTTCCTTCTCCCTCTTCCGGCCTCTGCCAAAGCGGGGAGAGTCATCCTCGTACCCTTCCTCATCCTCTTCGTATTCTTCCTCGGAGTATTCCAGGTCTTCATCATCTTCCTCGTAATACTCCTCATCGTCCTCATAATACTCGTCACCGGCTTCGTCATACGCAGGGTCTTCCTCGTAGTATTCGTCGCCTTCGTCGTATCCGATCTCACCTTCGTAGAAGTTGGCATCTTCTTCGCCGTCAGCTTCTTCCTCGTAATACTCTTCGTCGGCGCCCTCTTCGTAGTACTCACCGTCGGCGTCCTCTTCGTAGTACTCTTCTTCAGTACCATCTTCGTAGTACTCGCCGTCGGCGTCATCTTCGTAGTACTCTCCGTCGGTGTCTTCGTAGTACTCGCCGTCAGCCTCTTCCTCGTAATACGCTTCGTCAGCGTCCTCGTAGTACTCGTCGGCAGCTTCCCGGATCTCTTTATGACCGATCTTATGATGACGGAGCATCTCCGATTGTTTATGTCTTTTTTTCTTGGTTTTCTTACCGGGTGTCCCGTGTAAAATACCCATGGATCGTTTCCTTTCAAGTACACATTATCCGTATTATTTTACCACCATTCCATATTGTATACAAGCACGCCGCAACTCCGCCTTGCCCTTTGGGAATGGTTGTGTTATGAATGAATACAAGGGTTTTGAAAGCCCGCGTTCGTCAAATACATGCGACTTTCAGGAGAATACTATGAAACCGACAAACGATGAGGACTTATCCTGTCTTGAAGACGTGGAATTCCTGGATCTGGACAAAAAAACGCCCCACCCATCTGATATAGATGAGGAAGAGGAGCGAATAGTTGATGAAGAATATGAAGAGCTGCCAAAGCGCCGGCCGCCTCAGAAGAATGCTGCCGGAAAACACCGTGGAGCGCAGCCGAAAAGGACTAAGAAAAAGAAACTCCCCGAACTGCACATCATCCTGCTCATTGTGATCCTGGCCATCCTGGTCGTGGCTGTGGTCCGTCTGATGATCTGGAACAAAGGTACCCGGATCAAGATTGATAACACGGAGGACACTTCGGAGTTCGATACGGAAGCAAACGATCACATCATTCCCTTAAATGCGGATGATCCGAACTACGTTGCTCCCAATGCAGATGATGAGCTCCATATCCTGCTTCTCGGAAACGATGTGATCCTGGACGGAGAAGATCAGGGAGAAGGATTTGCGGATCTGATCAAACAGAAAACCGGAGCCACTGCCATTTACAACGCCGGCATCCCCGGAAGTTTCGTTACCTGTGCCCAGGAAGAGTATTCTTCTTCCTTCCGCATGGACGGTCTGAACCTGCCCACCATAGCAAAATACCTAAGCACCGGCGATGACAGTGTGATCCGCCAGGCATCGGAGGATCTTGGCGAACTGTTTACGGACCGGATGAAAACCTCTCTGGAAGAACTGAAAAAGATCGATGCGACAAAACTGGATGCCATCTGCATCTTCTACGACTCCCGGGATTTCCTGGGACAGAGACCTCCCGGCGATACTTCCGCCACGGAGGATGTGTCGGTCACCAATTACTTCGGAGCATTAAATGCCTCCCTGCAGCTTCTGCAAAGCGCCTATCCCGATGCGAGGATCATTATGATGAGCCCTCACTTCGCTCACTATGTGGACGAGAACGGCAAATCCTATTCCAGCGCGGATGAGTCCGCCAAGTTGGGAGCTCCCCAGTTCATCTATGTAAACCGTCAGTATTTCTCCGCACTTGGCAACAGAGTCTCCTTTGTGGACAACTTCTACGGCACCATTTACGAAGATATTGCAGACAAATACCTGACCGACAATATCCACTTAAATACCGAAGGCAGAAAACTCCTGGTGGACCGTTACCTGGATGCATTAAACCGCTTCGGCACCTATGAATTTAAACCGGAATAACACTTCGGTAATACACGAAAAAGAGGCTTTGATAGAAATCGAAGCCTCTTTTGTATTCTTTGCAAATTTCCCGTTTCCCTATCTTTCCAGTTTTCCCACGGAGTTTCCCACGTACAGGGTTCCCTCCACAATGATCTGCTCGATCAGGGTCGTCTTGGGATGTTCGATCAGGGCGATCAGTCTTTCCGCCGCTTTCTTTCCGATGGCTTTGGTATCCTGACGGATGGTGGTAAGCTGCGGCTCTAAGTGTCTTGTAATACGAATGCCGTCGAATCCGGCAACAGAAATATCCTTTGCCACCCGAAGGCCCTTTTCCGCCACGGCATTAAAACTGCCGTATGCCGAAAAATCATCCGGACACAGGATACATGTGGGCGGATCCGGAAGCTCCAGAAGCTTTCTGGTCTGCTCCATGACCGACTCGGCATTGCGGTACATTCCCTCGCGAACGTACTTGTCGGGGATCTCCAGTCCCAGTTCTTCCGCTGTTTTATAAAAGGACAGCAGTCTGCTGCTTGTTACGGAGGACTCATCACCGTGAATGTAAGCGATCTTTCTGTGGCCCATCTGGTAACAGTAGGTCACAAGATCTTTCATTCCTTTAACGTTATCGGACATGACGGCGATGCGGTTATTGAACAGGTGGTCAATGGTCACCACCGGAAGATCACTGCGGATCAGTTCTTCGATCTCGGGATCACCGAAATCCACGCAGGCAATGATCACGCCGTCAACGCCTCTGTAGCGGGCATGGGCCAGATAGGACATCCGTTTTTCCCCGGAATGATTGCTGTTGATGAACGTGATATCGTATCCGTTCTGCTCCGCCGTGCTTTTGAAACTGTCCAGAACGGCAGCAAAATAGTCATGGGTAAGACCGCTTCTGGCCTTATCCACGAACATCACTCCGAGATTGTATGTTCTGTTGGTCTTCAGGGCTTTTGCTGCGGAATTCGGAAAATACCCCATTTTTTCCGCAACTTCCTTAATGTGCCTTTTTGTCCCTTCGCCGATATCCGTATGGTCATTCAAGGCCTTGGAAACCGTTGCGATAGACACTCCGCAGGCCGCGGAGATATCTTTCATCGATACCATGCTTCAACCCCACCTTACAACTTAAACCTTTAAGTTAATTCTACTATACGACACCTTGAAAAAGAATGCAAGTGGGTAAAAACCAACAAATTTACCACAATGAAAACAGCTCGGATTCCGTATTGCAGTAAATAACGTAATCGTCTACGTTTGCAACCGCCTGATACCCAAACTCCTCAAAAGTCCCCTCCAGAGGCTGATACATATGGACGATCACATATTGTGTACCGGTCAAAACAGCATACCCGGCCACGGTTTCGCAATCGATAACGGGCTCTGCCATAGCCGCGTAAAAAAATGCCTGTTCCTCCGTTCTGTCCCAGCCTTCCACCTGCATGTTCCGTCCATAGGGCATCAGGATCGTGGGATCATACTGCCGGACAAACATGACCTGATGAGGCGGAAATGCCGCCCGGACTTCCCTTCCGGGGATGGAGATCTCATCGCAGATCAGCTGTACTGCCCCGGGGATATGAAAACGGTTCTCTGCCGGGGAAAAGTACGGATTGTCGTAAATATAATCCCCCGTCGCCGCAATGATCCCAAGGCACAGGACAGCCGCAAGAACGCCGATCAGTTTGTTTTTCAGGCTGCTGACAACTTTACCTCCCGCATAGCAGACGGTCAGTCCTGCCGGAAGAAGCCACAACAGCCGGTAGTAGATGGAGCCGTCATGCATAACGGCAGCAAACAGTTTCCGGACAGGCGGGAGCAGGAACAAAAGCAGCAACAGCACCGGATAATACACGAGTCCGATCCGGACCTCTTTTTTCTTTTCCGTCACGCCAAGATACGTAAGCGCCGCGAGATAAAGAACAAGAAATGCCGGTGAGCCAAAATATTCTTTTACGATCATCATTGTTTCGGGCAATCTCATTTACGGATCCCTTCCGGTATCAGACCAGTTTGATATACAAAAGTGCATACGCTGCAGCAGGCAGGCAGCACAGGAATGTCCACGCGATCAAGCGAAAACGTTTATACAGGATCCCGGCCAAAAGTCCCATCATTCCCGCGAGAAGACACACCAGGAGCGCACCCATGGTACTGCAAAGGCAGGCAGCTATCGTTGTCATGATCATGGGCAACATGGGAAACTGTTCCTGCTCCTTCAGATCCTTCATGATCTGCAGAAACAGCAGGAAGAAAAAGGGGATCACCACTTCCGCCAGGGCTTCTTTTCCCTGCCGCGTCCTCGTCAGCAGAAAGGTGGAGTTTCTGTAGATCGAAGTATTTCCAAAGATCTGGAGAACCGCAAAGAACAGCACGCAAAGAGGCGCCTTCTCCGGGATCAGGATCCGCAGGATCCGCCAGATGATCAGATACGTCACGGGGATCAGGACAAGCGGGATCATGGAATGCGCAGCCACGCCCACATGCACCCGGATCAGTCCGCTCATCATGGCCAGCCAGATGGGAAAAGGTGCCAGACAATGCCGAAGGTCCAGGCCTCCCAAAGTCTGTCCGGTATAAGGATCCAGGGTATACATCTCCCCATTGCTCTCCGCAATGCTTCCCACAACGATGTAATAGGCATCATCTCCGTCTGCATAAGCCAGCCGGTACGCCATAAACACCTGGAACAGGACAGCAACAAGCGCAAGTCCCGCGGAGATCAAAAAGAAGGCATCATTTGTCCGCAGATCCCGAAGATATCCTCCCAGTTCTTCTTTCAGGACCGTCCGGTCTTTCACAAGGCAAAAGGCCCCATACAGCGCCGTCAGGATCCAGACAACGCTTGTCACGGCCTTCATCATGCCGTAATCCGCTTCTTTCAGGATAAAGGGAACGGAGATCAGCTGAAAGGAAGCCCATAAAAACAGGATCCCTGCCGGCAAAAGCCCAAAGGCCCGGTATTTTTTCCCATGGCGAACAAACCCATAGGCACAAAGCATGGGTATAACCACCATCCATATTCCAAGCAGGATCAGTTTTACCATAACTACCTCCGTCGTACCTACCGCTTAAATGCTTCGGTCTCCGATGCCATGGCGACGGCCCCGGGCAGTTCCATCAGGAACCAGAGCAGATACCCTCTCTTGTAGTCAAAGGGGAAGTATCCAAAAAACGCCGTGATCACTAATGTGATCGCATAAAGTACAAAAAGAAGGATCAGGCCTTTCCCGGTCTTCTTTTTGGAAATCAAAAGGAAATACAGTCCCGAAAGGATCAGCGTAATGGGGATCACATAAAACGAGAGCATCAGAAAACGCATCCCCGCCTCCGGCGCATGTTCCCGAAGCCTTCCCACATTAAAGCCGCTCTGGCTGCGTCCCCATCCGTTCAGGTTCTCACAGATCACAGCCGGCATAAATGCGTAGGCACGAAGCTCTTCCACCTGGTCTGTGAAAACTTCCTTCGTCCGGTTTTGCAGGACATTTCCGGCCATCCGGAGATACACCTTCTGGGCGCCGAAATATCCGCATTCCCGGTCCACTGTATGACCAAATACCGTCAGAAAACGGCTTTCCGTATTCGTTGCAAAGATCGCATCCTGTTCGGAGATCAATGATTTCAGCTCATCGTCCCAGAAGAAATAATTGGATGCAAGCCGGGACCAGATCAGGTGGCTGCTTACCGCCCCCACCGCGGAATTCTGCATTTTGCCCCGGTTTCCGGCTTTCAAAAACGTCATTCCCGTCGCCGCCCTCAGGCAGCAAAGAACCACAAGCGCCACGAGGATCACACGCCCCCACTGTTTCCGGTCTTTTTTCCAAACCAGCAGACAAACCGCCGCAAATAAAAGACCAAGAAAACCTGTCCAGGGAAGGATCCATTCTTCCACTGCAAAAAACAGGAGCAGGATCCACTTCTGCCGTTTCGAACCATCCTTTGAAAAAGCCGTCTTCTGATAAACAAACTGCAGACACAGAGCGGACAGCGAGGGGGAATACGGCAGGCCCGCCAGGTGGAGCTGCAAAAGCGGAGCAGAAGTCATCAAAAAAAGAGTTGCCGTCTCCATGAGCCTGCGGTTTGCAGATGCGGCACCAAAGGACCTCAGCACAAGATATGCAGATCCATACCCAAGCACCAGCTGCAGGATCTGGACCGGCAGGATAAACGGTATCCCCGTCCATTTGTGAAGAAGATCCGCCCCCGCAAGAAGAAGGGGATAGAAAAATCCCGTACGGTCATCAAACACAAAAGTTTTTCCCGCATCCAGCAGTTCGTATGTGTCCCCGAAACCCTGCATCTTCCCAAGATTTGCCACCAGGTATGCAAGACCAAAGAGGATCTGACAGCCTCCCGCAAAAAGAAGAAGGATCCGGACAAAACGCCCGATCCTTCTGAAGGAAAGACTATTTTTTGTCTCCGTCATAGCCGATCACCTCTCTGATCACAAACTGTGGCGCACTGTTCATACTGATGTAGATCCGGCCGATATACTCACCCACAAGTCCCTGCATCAACAGCATAAACCCGCCGATGAACATCAGTGCCGCCATGGTGGAACTCCAGCCAAGAGGAGCAATGGGATTCACCAGTTTCTTGATCACCGTGTAGATACCGTAAATAAATCCGGCGAACGCAAACAGTCCTCCCATCATGGTGGCGATCCGCAACGGTTTTACGGAAAAAGCGGTAAAGCCGTTCAGCCACAGACCCAGGAGTTTACTTAAGTTGTAGCCGGAAGTACCGATCTCACGCTGTCTGTGATTCACTTTTACATTGGCGATCCTTCTGGTGGTCCGGAGCACCAGTCCGATCACATAGGGGTAAGGATTCTCATAGCGGAGCATCTCCTCCACCACGAAGCGTTTCACGGCAAAATAACTGGAAACATACAGATCCTTGGGTTTGCCCAAGAGGAATCTGGCCATTTCCTCATTCATCACCGTTCCGAAGTTTCGGAACAGTGAGTGTTTTTTGTGCTCATATTTTGCATAAACGGCATCATAACCTTCTTCGATCTTGTCCAGCAGTTTTCCCACTTCATTAGCAGGCGTCTGACCGTCGTCATCCAGGCAAACGGTGATGTCTCCGGAGCAATAGCGGAATCCGGCCATAAGCGCGGAATGCTGCCCGAAGTTCCTGGCCAGGTTGATCCCGATCACGTTCTCTTTGGATGTTGCAAGTTTCCGGATCACCTCAAAGGTATCGTCAGGTGAGCAGTCGTTGACCAGAACGATCTCATAGGTATAGCGATCCTTCATGGTCTCCATGGTCTCATCAATTTCCCTGGTCACATTTTCCAGAGTGAGTGCTGAACGATAACAGGGTATCAAAAAACTGATCTTTTCCATGCCGTCTACGCCCGTTTCGGGGCAATCCTTCCCATTAATACAATATCCCGATATCTTCCGTCGATGAAAACGTCATCGTGCAGAAGGGCTTCCTTCACAAAGCCACCGGCCTCATAGCTGGCGATGGCCCGGGCGTTATCGGAAAACGCCCGCAAAAAGATACGGTGCAGGCCCATCACGGAAAAAGCGTACTCGCAGGCCAGAGAACAGGCTTCCGTGCCGTATCCCCTTCCTTCTGCGTCATCTTCTCCGATGAAGATCCCATATTCCGCCTTGTTATGTGTCTTGTCAATATCCCGGAAATACACGGATCCGACCGGTCTTCCGGTAATCTTTTCACAGATGATGAACTGAACCACTTTTCCGGTATCCACCATATTGCGGATCCAGGCTTCATGACCTTCCCTGGAAAAGACACCCCGGTAGATGAACCGGTCCCGGACTCTGGGATTATTTCTCCAGGCCACGATCCTGTCCGTATCCTCCGGTGTCATGAGCCGAAGGCAGATTTTTTCGCCTTCCGCCAGATACTTTTCTTCCGTCATTTATAAAATTCCTTTACCTGATCACAGATATACCGGACCTGTTCCTCTTTTAAGCCGTAGTACAGAGGAAGTCTTGCCAGTCTCTCGCTCTCTTTGGTGGTGTACACATCCTCTCCGTGGAAACGGCCGTACTGAACGCCCGCAGGTGCGGAGTGTAGAGGAATGTAATGGAACACTGCAAGGATCCCTTTTTCTTCCTTCAGGAAGGACAACAGCGCCGTTCTCTCCTCAAGATCTTTTGCCTTGATGTAGAACATGTGGGCATTGTGGTCACACCCTTCGGGAACGGTGGGCAGTTCGATCTTTCCCGCATCCGCCAGAGGTTGCAGCAGTTCTTTATAAAGGTTCCAGCTTCTCATACGGTCATCAAAGATCTGATCCGCCACTTCCAGCTGGGCATACAGGTATGCTGCATTCATCTCACTGGGCAGGTAGGAGGATCCGAAATCCACCCAGGTATACTTATCGATCTGTCCGCGGAAGAATTTACTGCGGTTGGTTCCCTTTTCCCGGAAGATCTCCGCTCTCTCGATATCCTCTTCATGATCGATGAGGAGAGCTCCGCCCTCACCCATGCTGTAGTTCTTGGTCTCATGGAAACTGTAGCAGCCGAAATCTCCGATGGTGCCAAGATACTTACCCTTGTACTTGGCCAGTACGCCCTGGGCCGCATCTTCGATGACTTTCAGACCGTGCTTCTTCGCGATGGCCATAATGGTGTCCATCTCGCAGCTGACACCGGCATAGTGCACGGGAACGATGGCCTTCGTTTTCTCCGTGATGGCAGCCTCGATCTTGGTTTCATCGATGTTCATGGTGTCGGGACGGATGTCCACAAATACGGGAACGGCTCCACGCATGACGAATGCATCCGCGGTAGAGCAGAACGTATAAGACGGCATGATCACTTCATCCCCGGGTCCCACTTCCGCAAGAAGCGCTGCCAGCTCGGTAGCGTGGGTGCAGGATGTGGTCAGAAGGCACTTCTTCGTACCGGTCTTTTCCTCAAACCATGCATTTGCTTTCTTGGTGAATGCACCGTCACCGCAGATCTTTTTGCTCTCCACGGCTTCTTTGATGTATTCGATCTCCTTACCGGTATAAGGCGGTTCGTTAAAATTGATCATTCTTGACTCCTTATCTTTTCGTATAAACACTGAACATCCCGTCGCCATAGGTTTCGAGATAATCATTTGACTGAAGGTATTCTTTCAGGATCCGGAGTTTTTGCTCCTGTCCTGCTTCGGACGTTTCTCTATCCTGCGCCTCATCCTCGTTTTGAAGCAGTTCCCGAATCTCCGGGGACGTGATCACAACAGGTTCTGAGGAAAGCTTCTCCATCTCCGAGGCAAACACTTCCGGTGTATAGCTCCGAAGACTGGGCCAGATCGTGGAAATGGCAGGTTCCATATGAAGGTAAAAACAAAGGGCGGGAACGTCTCCGTACAAAAGGATCTCCCGGTCCGTCAGGTTCTCTGCTTCCATGTAGGAAGTCAGATTCTCCAGCGACTCCGCTTTTTCCTTCTCCGTCATCATACCCTTAAGTATAGCATTGTTTTCAATCTTTGTATCTCTTTTTGTCCCCCAGTTGCCATCCCGGAAGGTAAAGAAAACGCCAAAGAGCACGCTCTGAAACGCAAATGCACAGACCATCAAAAGGACCACCACCTGCAGCGGCGCCGTGGGGATCCGCAGGGTGCGGATCGGCAGGTAGAAACCGGACAATAACCCTCTTCGACGGTCATCAAACTTCGTAAATCCGGTAAACAGTTCGGTCAGACAAACAGCACTCACCGGCAGGACTAAAAACAGATTGTTGATCACCGTAAAGAGCTTATTGTTTCCTCCAAGAGGTGTGACCGCCATGATGATCAGCATCATCAGGCAGAGCATTTTTCGCTTCCGCTCCGTCCGGCGGGACAGGATCACGCCCAGGAATAAGACCATGCACAAAAGAAGGAACAGGCCTGCCCAGAAATACATGCTGGAGTAAGTCCAGTAAGAAAACCCGAAAAGGCCCCGAGCTTTCCAGATCCGGAACAGGATCAGGGTAAGTGCAGCCGTGATCAGGATCAGGACGGTGCGCTTATTCTTTTCCTTTTCTGTTCCGCCTCCGATCCCGGCAAGCAGGATCCCCATGCCGGTGATCACCAGTGCGATCACAAGAAGCATCAGGAAGCTTTTTGCTTTTTCAACATATTCCAGGACCGGTCCCAGGATCATGGCCGTCATGCTGTAGTCCGAAGCATTCTCCGGCATTTGGAACAGGCGAAGAACGGCTTCAGCGTATGCGGGTGCCCCATAGGCAACAGTGATCTGAAAAAAGACCGCCCCGGCCCCCAGAAGATAACCCAGGATACAGATCAGGGTAGCGTGCGCCACATCCTTAAAGCGCTTACGCATCCACAGGCCGTTTGCCCAGACCACAAGGATCAGCGCACACTCCGTAACATTCGGAAAACGCACGGTCAGATTCAGTCCGAGACAGATCCCGGCAAGAAGCAGATACCGGTCTTTTTCTTTGTAGAGTCCCAGGTA
>JAEEGL017044072.1_pt1 | contig 13766 bp, 9 predicted proteins | sample 9134231 | NCBI WGS metagenome assembly JAEEGL01 (sample SAMN16246548, study PRJNA631951) | gut metagenome | biome: gut microbiome; feature: rumen; material: fiber-attached | host: Bos | place: Iran: Karaj | collected 2018-10 | reverse complement strand
TATATCTTGCAAATCTGCCGGGGCTTAACGCGGATGTCAGCCGTATTCCTGCAGGTGTAGTTAGTGGTATAGGTTTCCTTGGTGCCGGTACTATCCTTGTAACAGGGCGCCAGCAGATCAAAGGACTCACAACGGCTGCGTCTCTTTGGGTAGCATCCTGCATGGGAATGGCCATAGGCGGAGGATACCTCGTCGTAGGTATTATCTGCTTTGTACTTGTTATGATTGCCAACGTAGTTCTTGTCAATCTCAGTAAAGTAGTAGAAGATTACAGCAAATACGTCAGCCTCTACGTAGAAGTCAACAAAGGTGGCGGAGTCAAGAAACTTACAAAGTGGATTGGTGACCACGGCTACAAGGTCAGCAGCCTGACCAAGAGCAAGGAAAAGACAATCCAGTCCTCCGACACAGCCATCATAATCGACATAGACTTCGACAAAAAGCATTCCCACAGATTGCTCATCAACGAACTCAATGAGCTCGACTTTATAAGCTACGTCGAGGAAATCTAAATCTCCCTCGCCGCGAAGGTGTGCGCCTTTCGGCGAGGGTGTACTTGGTCGCGGGACATAAGGAAGGCGAGCTTTATGTAATCTAGCGGAGGAGTTCGAGGAGCTCCTCTTTGGAGAGGGTCGGGTTGCGGAGCGAGTCTGTATTTAGGAGCTGGTCAGCCAGCTCTTTCTTTTTGTTCTGGAGGAGGATGATGCGTTCCTCGATCGTGTTTTGCATTATCAGGCGGTAGACTGTTACGACGTTCTTTTGGCCGATTCTGTGGGCTCTGTCTGTGGCCTGGTTTTCGACTGCAATGTTCCACCAGTGATCGTAGTGGATTACTATGTCTGCAGCGGTAAGGTTCAGACCTGTGCCACCAGCTTTTAAGGATATGCAGAATACAGGAGTGTCATCCTCCTGAAATGCATCAACCATGCGGATTCTATCTTCCTTTTGGGTGGATCCTGTAAGAAGGTAGTGCTTGATTCCTTCTTTTTTCAAAATTGCAGTTAGTCTCTCGAGCATTGAAGTAAACTGCGAGAAGAGCAGGACCTTGTGCCCGCTTTCTGCGGCACTTCTGATCATTTCCAGGCACAGATCTGCCTTGGCACTTCCGCCGGTGTAATTATCATAAATAAGTCCCGGATCGCAGCAGAGCTGGCGAAGTCTTGTGAGCTCTGACAGGATCATGATACGATCGCGTCTGAAATCCTCTTCGTTCTTGGAATCTACCATGAGCTTGATGCGCTGCAAATGAGCCTTGTACAGTTCTTCCTGTTCCTTGGCCATTGGTGCATAAATGTTTTCTTCAAGCTTGTCCGGAAGATCCTTTAATACATCTTTTTTGAGCCTTCTTAATATGAAAGGTGAGATCATTCTCTTTAGGCGCCTCATGGCTTCTTCGTCACCATCGAGAATTGCCGGAGACTCAATTGCTTCCTTGAAGTGTCTGTAATTAAACAAATATCCGGGCATACAATAATCAAAGATACTCCAGAGTTCGCTTAATCTGTTCTCTATAGGAGTACCGGTAAGTGCTACCTTAAAGGACGCATGAATGCTCTTAACAGCCTTGGCTACCTGAGTGGTAGGATTCTTTATAAACTGAGCCTCATCAATGATCTGGCAGTCAAATTCCAGATATTTGTACAGATCAATGTCACGCCTTAGAAGATCATAAGATGTGATTATGACATCAGTTTTTTCTTCTTCAATTTCAGAAGTAACTCTTACTCTGTCTGCTTTTATTCCTACTGCAAGTTCGCATTTAAGATGTGGTGTAAATCTCTTTATTTCATGTTGCCAGTTGTATACAAGTGATGCAGGGCAAACAACTAAACTACACCGGTTTGGTTTTTTGTTTCGGTCAGTCTCCTCTTTGATACTAAGAAGGAGAGAGAGTACCTGCAGAGTCTTGCCAAGACCCATATCATCAGCAAGTATTCCGCCAAAGCCATTGTGCCTTAGCGTCCTTAGCCAGATAAAGCCATCCTTCTGATAATCGCGCATGACCTTATCCAGAGACTTGGGAACAGTAAACAGCTTGTCACCGGTCGTAGCATAAGACTTGACAAGATCTTTAAAATCCTTGGATTTATCAATAGTTGCACCACTTATAATGGCGTTATCATCTATAAGCTCGTTTAGGAAAAGAGCCCTGTACTTTGGAATAGAAATATGGCCTGTAAGAATATCCTTTGGACTAAGGCCCAGCCCTTCGTTAAGGCTGTATAACAGATCCATCTCCCTGGTCTGAAGGTCAATAATATCCCCGGATGAGAGTCTATAGTACTTTTTCTTTAGTCTGTATCTTCCAAGAATGTTATTTAGCTCTGCAGCAGTTATTTCCTGAGGAACTATTGATAATTCCAAAAGATCAGAGACAACAGAAATGCCCATGCTGACTGTCGGAGCAGAACTTATATTAACGGATTTGATCGCATCTGAGAGATAGACATCGCAAAGCCTTGCAAGCTTAGGAATATCATCTGCTATAAATGCAAACAGCTTATCTTCGTTGTCTGAAGAACCGCTAAGGATCAGGAGCCCCTTCTTGTCATCGAGCTCATCGAAATGCTGACTTACAAGCTTTATAATGGAACTCTCCTGATAATAATTTCTTTTTATAATAACTTCTGATTCGTTTTCCTGGCCGTTATTACCTGACGAACCATCACTGTTTTCAAACAAACGCACGGTAGTTTCAGAGGGTTTGCCTTCATGGTAAATTGCCTGTATATCACAAGTTATTGTAACGAGATCAGGCATATCAATGTATATTTTAAACTTAGGAATGTCAGGTGAATACTTGGATGGATAAAATCCGTCGTTGCTGACATTGAAGTATTCTTCAAGGATTGGGTAAAGACCTGATGAGAAAAGAGGCAGATCTTTATTGGAAATAAACAGTTCGTTTTCTGTCCTTCGTGCAGACAGAAACTTGAGGAATGGGAAGATGTCTTCACATTCTTTTCTGGGAATAACATGAATTTTACGTCTGCGCTCAAAATAGATGTTAGAATAGCCTTCAAACATGGTAAAAGAGCTGGCCTCAAAATTTATGCCATTTGCTGTTTTTTCAATGTGTAGATCTATTGGAGGAAAAGAATAGACGATATCTACAGGCCTTTCCTCAGTGTAGCGGGATCTGAAATCTGTATTTATAAAGTAAATTGAACTGACAGCCGAAAAAAACTCATCGATCTCGTGACCGGTAAGCTCAAGCTCTTTGTTATGGCCCTTGCCATATGAATATGCAGAAGATGAGTACGCAGAAAAGGCATCGCCAAGTTGCTTTCCTCTAAAGAAGTCTTTCAAAAAAGAAATGATTTTCTGGGATTCTTCTGAAAAAGCAGACAGATCATGCGTGAATTCAAGATGCTTACCGTAGCTTACAATCTCTCTTTCGTCTATGGCAGACAGGAGAGCAGCCACGTCTTTGAGGACATAACTGTGTCCTGTGGTACCAGAGTATATGTTAAAATTTATAGATAATTTATCATGATTTAGAGTAACATGCGGTTCGAGATTAACAACGGATGTCTTTTTATATAGCGCGGGACCGCTGCTTTCAGGAGAGTATTCTTTGAGAATCTTCTTGGTCTCAAAAGAAGTATAGTGAAAATCTTTTTGAACATCAGAAATGAACCGCCTACCGGAGGCGGTTACAAATTCTTTTCTGGAATTGTCCATGGAATTATTTGCCATTTAGAACCTCAAGAACTTCAGTGTAATAGCGTTTGCGAGTGGCTTCGTCCGCATTGAATATTTCATGCCTTGACTCATTATAGGCGTGAATTCTGGTTTGGGGAAGCATTTCTTTAAACATATCATAGCCTGCAGGGTTAATCAAATGATCCTGGCCTGCTGTAAAGATATCTATCGGTATTTTTATATTATTGATATGTTTGAAAATGTCCTTCGTGACTTTGACGCTTGCAAGAGCCCAGCCAATAGTGGCTCCTGTGGTCTGATAATGTTCATCTTTCTTGCGAAGAGCAAGCTGATATTCAAAACGTGGCCTTGATTTGGCACTACTGTTCTCTAAAGTCGTGTTCTGGTCAAAACGCTTCTGGTTTGGAGCAATACTCTTTTCCTTCCTGAAGATCTTTCCATATAGTTTTTGAAAGAAAATGACAAATGGCGATAGATTTTTTTCTGCGTTCATCTTGAGCATCGGCGAATTCAGAATTGCTGATTTGAAGTATTGAGGATGCTTTTCCAAAAAGAGCACAGATATTGCACCTCCCATAGAATGACATATCAGCTTCATATCAAGGCCGTCACTTTCAGGAACCACCACTGTTTCAACAAAACTAAGAAGATCCTCGGCGTAGGTATTGTAGTCATCGATATAGATGAGCTGCGGGTCTGAAACTTTACCCTCTGAGTATCCATGGCCTCTTAGTTCCATGAAAAATACCTTGTAGCCTGCCTGATATAAATACCAGGCATATTCGTGATATTTTCCCCAGAATTCGCCCATTCCGTGGACTATCGTAATGCTTCCCCTGGGCTCTTTGGGAGTAGCAATGTAGTAGTTTAGTCTGGTTCCGTCAAAGCTTGTGAGCGTTCCTCTTGTAACGTGCTCTTTGCGCCATTTTTTGTTTTCGTTTTCCATTGCGGAGAGAAAATCATCTTCTCCGAGTAATTTGATTGAATTGTCCATGTTTTCTCCCTGCGTTAATTGCGTGAGTAGAGTTTGACAGCCTTTTCGGGGTAATTAGTGATAACAGCATTTACGCCGTAATCTCTGCACTTTATCAGATCAGCTTCGGAATTGACGGTCCATACGTTGACGTCTATGTCAAACATGTTGCAGTCGTCCATATAATCTGGATACTGAAGATTGTATAGAGCAGGATGAAGGGCATTAACTTCATTTTCTGCAGCATATCCGGGCATACCCAGAGTTCCGTCTGCATATAAGAATCCCGTCAGCGCAGCAGGTTCAAGCTCTTTGATCTTCATAATGGAGTAGTGGTTAAAAGAGGAAAAGATAACTCTGTCAAGCCATCCTTTGCGCTTTGTCAGTTCCAGGATTTGTTCTTCTATTCCGGGATAGAAATATACCCCTGTCTTAAGCTCTATATTGATCGTGAGACCGGTGGGCTCAAGAAGGTCGAATACTTCTTCCATTGTGGGAATCCTGGTTCCTTCGTAAGCTATATTTCCGTTGCAGAAATCGAATTCTTTAAGCTCTTTTAGCGTATAATCCCTGATAAAACCTGCTCCGTTACTGGTTCTGTCAATCCTTTCGTCGTGGCAGACAACAATTACTCCGTCTTTGGTCAGCTGAACATCCAGTTCTACTCCGTCAGCTCCCATTTCAGCTGCAAGCTTAAATGCCGGCAATGTGTTCTCCGGTGCGTATCCGCTGGCTCCTCTGTGAGCCCATACAAGTGGTGAATTCATCTCTATACCTCTTAAAAAATGATGTAGGTGTCAAAAGTAAATTTTGACACCATATGATGATCCAATATATTTCATTTTATCATTTTATTGTACTTAAATCTTCACGAAATAAAGTTATTTGTCAGACATTAACAAATATTAACGTTGTTGCGCAAGATTGCGCATGCAAAATCGTGATTATTACATATAGTGTTGCGCATATTTGCGCAGTTATAATAAGCCTCGTAGTAATTGTATTTATGTATTGATGGAGGCTTGTATGAACAAAAAAAGATGGGGGAAGGCTTTATCTGTGGCTTTGGCGGCTACTATGGCTTTTGGCCAGGGAACCGGTGTGGTGGCTAGTGCTGCCGAAAATACTGAAGAAGCCAAAGATGCAGTAATTGATATTGAGGATACTGCTAAAACCAATGATGCAGTAATTGATACTGAGGATACTGCAGATGGCGAAGAAGTGACAATTGCAAATTACGACATGTCTGCAGATATATGGGGTGATGATGCAGGCTGGACTGTAACTGTTGATGACTGGGACAGCACTGGTGCCAGCATATCAAGCTTTGTTTATTCATCTGACCAGTGGATGGATAAACCATCAGATGGTTCTGACAATGGCGTTAATTACTGGTTTGGAAACGGCGCCGGAGTTCTTACTTTTTCACAGGAAATAGATATACCTGCAGGAACTTATACTTTTTCCTCTGAAGCTATGGGAGAAAAGGGCTCTTTTTACATTGTTTTAGAAGATAAAAAGAGTGAAGCAGTTTCTCTAACGGGCTACAACAACTGGCTGACAGGAAGTCTTTCTTTTACCACAGAGGAAGATATTGATGATGCCAGGCTCAGCGTTGTATTTGATGTGGAAAAAGAGGGCTGGGGCTATCTTAACAATGTGAAAGCTCAAGTAAGTACTGATGACAATGGAGAGGGGAATATAGACACTCCTGAAAATCCTGACCCGGAAGAGCCATCAGGCGAAGAAACTCAGCCTGTTGATGCTGAAATTTATGTAGAAAAAGTTGCCGGAGCAAATGGTGATTTTATCACAGGTGTAGATGTCAGCTCCTATATTGCTGAGAAAAACAGCGGCGTTAAGTTCTATGACTATGACGGCAATGAACTTGATGATCAGGGATTTTTTAATTTCCTTGCTGAGGGCGGAGTTAACTATGTGAGAGTCCGCGTTTGGAATGATCCCAAGGATGAAAATGGTAACTGGTACGGCGGAGGAAATTGCGATACCGAAACTGCCAAGCAGATTGGTATCCTTGCATCCAATGCAGGAATGAAAGTTCTTGTTGATTTCCACTATTCAGATTTCTGGGCAGACCCGGGTAAGCAGACTGCTCCTAAGGAATGGGCTGGTAAAGATATTGATGACAAAAAGCTTGATGTAATTAAATGGACTGATACTCAGCTTTCTCGGCTTCTTGATGCAGGCGTTAACGTAGGCATGGTCCAGATTGGTAATGAGACCAATAATGGTATAGCAGGTGAAAAGAGCTGGGATGGCATGGCAACTATATTCTCAGCAGGATGCAATGCTGTAAGGAGCGTGTCACAGAGATATGAAAAAGATATTCTCGTAGCAGTTCATTTTACTAATCCTGAGAAAAGTGGAAAATATGCAGATTATGCAAGCAAGTTAGATGCTTACGGCGTTGACTATGACGTATTTGCTTCTTCCTACTACCCATACTGGCATGGAACACTTGATAATCTCAAATCAGTTCTTTCCAATATTGCAGAGACCTATGGCAAAAAAGTCATGGTTGCCGAGACTTCATACCTTACAACCTTTAAAGATGGTGATGGCCACGGCAACACAGAGTATGAAGGCAAGGCAGGAGATGCCCTTAATTATGAGGTTTCTGTTCAGGGACAGGCCAATGCTGTTCGTGATGTTGTAAACACTGTTGCAGGAATTGATGGCGGTATCGGAGTCTTCTATTGGGAACCTGCCTGGATTCCTGTTCAGGTCTATAATGCTGAAGATGAGAACGCAGCAGAAATACTTGCCCAGAATAAGCGAATTTGGGAGGAGTATGGCAGTGGCTGGGCCAGCTCTTTTGCCGGAAATTATGACAAAGATGCAAAAGACTGGTATGGCGGCTCTGCTGTTGACAATGAAGCATGGTTTGACTTTACGGGACATCCGCTTGCAACAGCAAAAATCTATAGTTACATCAGAACAGGCACTACAGCTCCTGTAACTGTAACAAGTGTTTCAGTACCTGATACGATCATTGAGGTTGATGATGCATCAAACGTTCCAATGGTGGCAACTGTTACCTATTCGGATGGTCATACAATTGAAGTTCCTGTTACCTGGAATGAGGAAGATGTGCTTAAGATTAAAGGACCTGGAACTTACGAGATAAGGGGAACAGTTGTTGTAGACGGTGAAGAAATGGAAGTAGTTCTAAAACTCACTGTTAACCCTCACAATTATGTTAATAACCCGGGCTTTGAAAATGAGCTTACCACTTATGACTGGATTGTGAGAAGCGCTAATCCCTGCGTATCACGAAAGAATGATCTGAGTAATGTTCATTCCGGTGATTATTGTCTTCATTTCTGGGATGATAAGGAAATTGAATTTGATGTAACACAGACGGTTGTACTGAATAAGGGAACCTACACGTTTGGTACTTTCCTTCAGGGAGGAGATGCCGGAACTACATCAAAGTTTCAGCTTTACTTCTTTAATAGCGGAGAAGCACTTTATGCCGACACAGGAGTAACTTCCTGGCAGAACTGGGATAATCCGGAAATTAAAAACATTGTAGTTAAGGCTGATAATATGAAAGTAACATTCGGCGCAATAGTTAAGGCACCTGCAGGAGCATGGGGATCCTTTGATGATTTCTATCTGTACAGACAGGAAGATTATGCAGGAGGAGAAACTCCTGAAAATCCGGATGAACCTGAACAGCCTGAGGAACCTGTACAGCCTGAGAAAAAAGGCGAATGGAAGACCAAGTACGGTTCCAAGTACTATTACTACGAAGACGGTACTATGGCTACAGGTCTTACAGAAATCGAAGGCAAGCTGTATTACTTCAAGGATAATGGCCACATGCTGTATCAGAACAAGGTAACTGTTGACGGAAAAACATATTACTTTGGAAAAGATGGAGCAAGTGTATCAAATGTTCTTGTAACCCAGTACCATAAAACCTATCATTTCGGTGATGATGGTCTTATGAACACAGGCTTTGTAAATCTGGACGGAGATACTTATTTCTTTAATGAGACAACAGGTGTTATGGCGGTTGACAAGTTTATCGAAAGAGATGGCAACAAGTACTATTTTGACAAGGAAGGCAAGATGTATAAGGGATTCCTTAATAGATGGAAACATACCGAGTACTATGACCAGGAGGGACATGCTTGCCGGGGATTTGTCATGATCGATGGAGATGGCTATTTCTTTGGAACAAATGACAATATGTACCGCAATAAGTGGTTTACTGTAGACGGTAAAAAACACTATGCAAAGAGTGATGGTAAAATGGCTGTCTCAGAAACACTTACTATTTATTTCCATAAATACATTTTTGATGAAAACGGAATATTGATAAATTAATTTTTAGACAAAAGATAAGGCTCTGTACTGGGATTTGACTGGTTCAGAGCCTTTTTGTCGTGTTGACATCAGAGTTCTTCTTTTGTAAAATAATAACGCATGCTTTTTAAATATCTGTATATCTATCAACTTCGGGGAGGAAATATGTCTAGAAAAGCTACCATTACTCAAAAAGAAATTGTTAATGCGGCGTTTAAGATAACCAAGAAAGAGGGCTTCGAGCAGATCACATCCAGAAAACTTGCAGCTGCAGCAGGATGCTCAACACAGCCTATTTTCCGTATTTATGAGAATATGGACGGTCTCAAGAAGGATGTTTACGACAAGGCAGCAGCTTATTATGAGGATTATTACAATGATTTTAATAAGACTCACGAGGTACCTTTTGTAGATCTGGGACTTGCCTATATAGGTTTTGCTCAGAAATACCCGCATCTTTTCAGACTTCTTTTCATCTCCGGTCAGGGAACAGGAGGCCGTAGCATGTATGATCTTGTTAACGGTTCTACAGAGAACGTTGTTAAAGAGATCAATAAGGCCACAGCAAGCGGAGCGGGAAATGCTCAGCAGCTCTTTATGCAGATGTGGATATTTATTCATGGTGCCGGATGCATGGCAGTTACAGGAGATTATGATCTTGATGAAGCTTCATCTGTCGCAATGCTTGAATCTGCCTATAAGGCTTTTTGCCTTGGCTGATGAGGGAGTAATATGCGGTTTGAAGAAGGTGTAGATGTAATCACCAGAATTAACGAATGCTACTCCAAGATGAGTAAGGGCAAGAAATCAATTGCCACATATATTTGTGATCATTATGAACAGGCAGTTTTTATGACTGCTGCAGAACTTGGTAAAATAGTCGGGATGAGCGAATCCACTGTGGTTCGCTTTGCCATGAGTCTTGGTTATGATGGCTATCCCGCTTTTCAGAAAGCGCTAGCTGCCTGGGTCAGCGATAAATTTGGATCTGTAGAGAAGGTCGGACGACGATTTGGTAAGAGCAGTGAAGGAGAGATATTATCGGCAATCCTTCAGTCTGATATTTCCAATATCGAGCATACGATCAATAATATTGATGTTGCTGCCTTCAGGACTGCTGTTGATATTATTCTTAAGGCCAGAACGGTGTATATTGTAGGCCTTAGGTCCTGTGAGCCTTTAGCAGATTTTTTACATTTTTATCTGAACATTATCAGAGGCAATAATGTTTTGATCAAGACTACCAGCATCAGTGAGATGTTTGAGCAGATGATCAGGATTGGGGACAGGGACTGTATCATAGGTATCAGTTTCCCCAGATATTCCATGCGTACACTCAAATGTATGGAGTTTGCCAACGACAGGAATGCCAAGGTTATAACGATAACTGATTCGGTACATTCTCCAATAAATCTTTATTCCTCGTGTAATCTTCTTGCCAAAAGCGAGATGGCATCTATAGTTGATTCGCTTACAGCACCGCTTAGTGTGATAAATGCCCTGGTTGTGGCACTTTGCATGAGGAAGCCTCAGGAAGTTCAGGCGGATCTCAAAATGCTGGAAGAAACCTGGAATAACTATCAGGTGTATATGAATGACGAGATTGATTTTGCGTCAGATGCGCCGATGATCGGTTATCCGCTTACCAGAAATAAGGAAAATTATAAATGAAGAAAATTGCAGTTATCGGCTGCGGAGCGGCCGGAATGATGGCGGCGCTTGCTGCTGCACAGAGCAGCGGGAGCGTCACTATTTTTGAAAAGAATGAAAAGCCCGGTAAAAAGATATACATAACCGGAAAGGGCAGATGCAATGTGACAAATGCCTGCGCAGTGGAGGATTATTTCGGATTTGTCAAAAGAAACCCGAGATTTTTGTACAGTGCGATTTATGATTATGATAACAGGGCAGTCATGGACTTTTTTGAAAGTAATGGCTGTAAACTTAAGGTTGAGCGTGGAGACAGAGTTTTTCCTGTTTCTGATCACTCATCTGATATAATAAATACTTTGTACAGAGCAGTAGTCAAGGCCGGAGTAAATGTCCAGTTTGGCACTACGATTCTGTCTGTTGAGGCCATGAACGGAGCAGTAAGTGCTGTTACTTATTGTAGTGGTGACGACCCGATAACAAGAGAAGAGTTTGACAGTGTGATCATCTGCACAGGAGGAGTATCCTATCCTTCTACAGGTTCAACAGGTGATGGCTATAAATTTGCAGAGGAACTTGGACATTCTGTAGTTACTCCGCTTCCTTCACTTGTTCCCTTTGAAATCGCAGAGGACTGGTGCAGGGATCTGCAGGGACTCTCACTTAGAAATGTCGGACTCAAGATGTTCCTGAAACCAAAGGGAAAGCCATCTGCAGCAGCGGATGGAACTAAGGGCGGCAAAAAGAAAGAAAAGCCTGTATATGACGGCTTTGGAGAGATGCTTTTTACCCACTTTGGTGTGAGCGGTCCGCTTGTTCTCACAGCCAGTTGTCACTATGATCCTTCCAGGGAAGCAAGACTTCTACTTGATCTTAAGCCGGCACTTACAGAGGAACAGCTTGACAAGAGGGTTTTAAGGGACTTTGAGGAAGGACTCAATAAATCTTTTAAGAATATTTTGGGCGGACTATTCCCAAGTAAACTGATTCCTGTTATGATCAGACTTTCCGGAATCGACCCTGATAAAAAAGTTAATGAGATCACCAGAGAAGAGAGAAGCGCCTTTGTTACTCTGATCAAGAATCTGCCTATGACTGTAACTGGAACCAGAAGCTTTAATGAAGCGATCATTACAAGGGGCGGAGTAAATGTTAAAGAGATCAATCCCTCAACGATGGAATCCAAACTGGTCAAGGGACTGTATTTTGCCGGAGAGGTTATAGATGTAGATACAGAGACAGGAGGTTTTAACCTTCAGGTTGCCTGGTCTACAGGACATTTGGCAGGACTTAGTGCTGCTGAGTAAAAAGAAAAAGATATTCAAGGAGTAAATATAATGGGTAATATTGCAATAGACGGACCTGCCGGAGCAGGAAAGAGTACAATTGCCAAGCTTGTAGCTAAGGAACTTGGTTTTGTATATGTTGATACAGGAGCAATGTACAGAGCTATGGCTCTTTTCATGATAAATAACAATGTGGCTCCTGATGATTCAGACAAGATCAGCGCAACATGTCAGGCTGTTGATATCACTATCAGATATGAGAATGGTGAGCAGGTAGTTTTTCTTAATGGTGAAAACGTCAACGGCAAGATCAGAAATGAGGAAGTTGGCAAGATGGCTTCTTCCAGCAGTGCGAACGGAGATGTCAGGAAAAAGCTTGTTGAGCTGCAGCAGAAGCTCGCTAAATCAACTGATGTAGTAATGGATGGAAGAGATATAGGTACTGTAGTTCTTCCGGATGCCACATTAAAGGTTTATCTAACAGCAAGTTCAAGAGTAAGAGCAGAGCGCAGATTCAAGGAACTTACAGCTAAGGGCGTTGAGTGCAATATAAACGTCATTGAGAAGGATATTATTGATAGAGATTACAGGGACATGCACAGAGAGAATTCACCTCTTATGCAGGCAGAGGATGCAGTGCTTGTAGACTCTTCTGATATGACTATCGATGAAGTTGCCCGCAGGATTGTAGATCTTTATAAAGAAAAAATTTGATAAATAAAATCAATTTGTTACAGTTTAATTTGGTATAATAATTTTGATGTAGAATTGTGAGAGCTTATAAGGAGCGCAGTAATTCGTATATCATAATGTTGGAGCAAACACAGAAATGGAAGTTATAGTAGCACAGCACGCAGGCTTTTGCTTTGGCGTGACCAAGGCGGTTGATACTGTTTATGAGCAGATTGACAGAACTGACGCAGGCAACATCTATACCTATGGACCTATTATCCACAATGAAACAGTAGTTTCAGATCTGGAGAAAAAAGGTGTCAGAGTGATCGAAAGGGAAGCTGATATTGAAGGCCTCAAGGGTCAAAAGGGAACAATTGTTATCAGATCTCATGGTGTTACCAGAAAAGCTCAGGCTGCTCTTGAAGAGACAGGACTTAATATAGTTGATGCAACCTGTCCTTTTGTTAAGAGAATCCACAAGGTAGTCGCAGAGGAGAGTCAGAAGGGCAAGAGCATAATAGTTGTAGGCAGCGCCAATCATCCCGAGGTCGAAGGTATCGTAAGCTATGTTCAGGGAAAAGTTTACGTGATCGACGGCCCTGAAAGTGCTGAGAAATTCGACGAAAACAGGGAACTGGATTACACACTTGTGGCCCAGACTACATTCAACAAGAAGAAATTTCAAGAAACCGTTGAAATCTTCAAAAATAACGGTTACAATATTAATATTGTGAATACTATATGCAATGCAACTGATGAACGTCAGACAGAAGCTGAAGAGATAGCCTCTAAAGCTGATGCCATGATAGTAATTGGTGGTGCGCACAGTTCTAATTCTAGAAAACTATATGAAATCTGCAAGGAGAAGTGTGCTGACACATATTTTATTCAGACCCTAGAGGACTTGCATTTAAATTTGACAGAAAATGTTAAGCTCGTAGGGATTACTGCCGGGGCATCGACCCCTAAGAACATTATCGAGGAGGTTCAGAATTATGTCAGAACAAACTTTTGAACAGATGCTTAACGAATCGTTCAAAACAATTCATACAGGGGAGGTTGTAGAGGGAACTGTTATTGACGTTAAGCCTGACGAGATCATCCTCAACATTGGCTACAAGTCCGATGGTGTTCTTACAAAGAGCGAATACAGCAACGATAACAGTATTGATCTTACAACT
>JAEEGL015052878.1_pt1 | contig 13766 bp, 18 predicted proteins | sample 9134231 | NCBI WGS metagenome assembly JAEEGL01 (sample SAMN16246548, study PRJNA631951) | gut metagenome | biome: gut microbiome; feature: rumen; material: fiber-attached | host: Bos | place: Iran: Karaj | collected 2018-10 | reverse complement strand
TCAAGGTACTCGTCAGACAAGGTCTTTTTAGCCGCCGTGAAGCCGGAGATCGGCATAATATCGGTTGGGCGGGAGAATTCCTTCGGGCATCCGGCAGAGGAAACGCTGCGTAGACTGAGCGAAGCGGGAGTCCAGATATACAGAACGGATATTTTCGGGAATATCACCGTAAGTTCAAAGGAAAGTGCTGCTTATGGCTAAGAAAACTGAGAACACAGAATATAACGAGCTTAGGCTTGACCTCAAAGAGGGCAGGCATAAGCCGCTGTACGCTTTTTACGGAAGCGAGAGGTTTATGCTCTCATGGGCTCTGGACGAGCTGAGAAAAAAGATCGAGCCGGGTACGGAGGAGTTCAACGACAGGCGGCTTGACGGAAAAACTCTCACTCTCCCGGACCTTGCCGACGCTATTGAGATGATGCCCGTTTTTTCCGACTTCGCCCTCGTTGAGATAGCGGATTACGACTTTTCAAAGCTCGGCGAAGAGACGGCACTGGGGCTTGCGGAGCTGCTTTCCGATATACCGGAGTATCTGTGCGTCGTTTTTATCCTCGATGAGAACGGGATGAAGCTCGACGGGAGGCTCAAATGCAACCAGAAGCTCAAAAAGCTCTTCACAAGCGTTCTTTTCGCGAGGCAGGAGGACGCCGTTCTGAGACGGTGGATCAAAAAGCATTTTGCCGCCAGAGATAAATACGTCTCCGACGCCGACGCGGACTATCTTGCCTATATAACGGGCGGGATGATGACCGCGCTTTCAGGGGAAATCGAGAAGGTGGCCGCATATTCAAGGGAGAGCGAGATACGCCGCGGCGATATTGACGCCGTGGTTATCCCGACGCTTGAGGCGCAGACCTATGAGCTGACCGACGCAATACTGAAGGGTAATTACAATCTTGCGGCTTCCAAGCTCTCTGTGCTGATAAGCATGGAGGAGGCGCCGCACAGGATATGCTACGGCATAGCGCTGACGCTCCGCCAGCTTTTCTCCGCCAAGGCGGTTCTTACCGAGGGCAAGGGCGCGGCCGAGTTATGCGGCCTCTATGAAAGAATGAGGGACTTCCAGGCGAGAAACCTGATCTCGGCCGCAAGGGGAATGAGTCTTGATAAGGCGAGGAGGATGTGCGACATCGCGGGAAACGCCGCATTCAAGCTCAATTCCGTTTCCTACAGCGATAAGGCTGTGCTTGCAGAGCTTATTATAGAGCTCTCGGAGGCGGCGAATGGATAGTATAAGAGAGATAATTGTCGTCGAGGGACGCTACGATAAAAACGCCGTGTCTCAGGCGGTGAACGCAGATATCGTGGAGACGGGCGGCTTCGGAATATTCTCGGACGCGGAGAGGCTTGAGCTTATAAGACGGCTCGGAGAGAAGAGAGGTCTCGTTATCCTGACAGACAGCGACTCCGCAGGCTTTCTGATCCGAAATCACCTGAAGGGAATGCTCGGCGGAATAAACGTAAAAATGGCTTATATACCGGACGTTGCGGGCAAGGAAAAGCGCAAAAGAGCGCCCTCGAAGGAGGGCAAGCTCGGCGTCGAGGGTATGGAGAAGGAAGTGATAGTCGACGCGCTGAGAAGAGCGGGGGCGACCTTTGAGGGAGAGAGCGCAGAGCAAAAAGAGAAAGAGGTCAGTAAAACAGACCTCTATCTCCTCGGACTTTCCGGGAGCAGGGACAGCTCGCGGAAGAGAAAGGAACTTCTAAGATACCTCGGACTTCCGGAGAGACTCTCGCCGAACGCATTTCTCGACGTGTTGAACGCGCTCTATACGAAGGATGAGATCTACTCGGCCGCGGCGAAGGCGAGTATCCAGCCGAACAGCAGTACGGCGCAGGGCAGCCTGTAGAGCTCCGCCGCCATACGGTGTGCGGAATATGTAGAGAGGCTCAGACCTCCGGCATAGACCTCGATAAGAAGCGCTGCGGCGAGGATCGTATCCGATACGGCGAGCGATATGCGCATGAGCTTCCGCGACCTTTCCGGAATCCTGCCGGAGAAAAGCCGGAATAAAGACTTTTTCATAGACGTCACCTTATCTAAATCCCGAATTTCGGGATTTTTTCTTTTATATTACCCGGCATTTTGCAGCGTTTCAAGGCGAAATGATTACCAATTTCAGATAACGCATTTTATGTCGAAAAATGGCGGAACTTGCGATGAAAAGATGTGGAAGAATAAGGAAATATATGCAATAATACCTCCTGAGAACGAAGGGAGGGGAAGAGGCTTGAAATTCACGGAACTGAGGCGGACGACAGTCTTCAGCGAGAGCGGGAGAGTTACGCTCGTCTATTCGCTCATCGAATATCGCGGGAGCTACGGGATAATGATAGAGGCTTTGGAATGGGCGGAGCGCGCTGTTGTTACCGACGTTTCAAACGAGAGAAGCGAGGTCGAGAGCATGATCGCGGCGTTTTCCGAAGGGTCGGTTTTTCCCGTATCCCTATATGATGTGGTTTACGACAGATTATCTGAATAAATATCGAATTTCTTATGTACATTTTACAAAATATGTGGTAAACTTCTATAGTTAGATAAAAATTCGGAGGCGATAAAGAATGAAGTGCCCTTTTTGCGGCTTTGCCGAGAGTAAGGTCATAGATTCCAGACCGAACGACGAGACTATACGCAGGAGAAGGGAGTGCCTTTCCTGCCAGAAGAGATTTACCACCTATGAATTCGTAGAGCATATGCCGATAGTCGTTATCAAAAGGGACGGCAGCCGCCAATCCTTCGACAGGGTGAAGCTCATAAACAGCATGGTCCGCGCCTGCGACAAGCGCCAGGTAAGCCTTGCCGATATCGAGGCGATAGCGGACGAGATAGAGCTCGAGGTCCAGAATTCGCTTGAGCGGGAGGTGCCGTCAACGCGCATCGGCGAGCTCGTTATGAGGCGCCTCAAAAGCGTCGACGAGGTCGCTTACGTCCGTTTCGCCTCGGTTTACAGGCAGTTCAAGGATATAAGCACGTTTATGGAAGAGCTGAACAAGCTCCTTATGGAGAAATGAGAGCCGAGGGGAAGAAAAGCTCTCTTTGGCTCAGGCTTCTAAAATGGATAGCTCTATTGGCGCTCGCCGCCGTCGTTTGGGAGCTGATAACGACGCAGAATCCGAAGCTCCTGTCAATAAAGCGCGGCTTCATACACGGTGTGCTCGGAGTATCCACGGTGGACGCAGGAAGAGAGACCGAAGGGCTCTGCGAGGGCTATACTGTTGAGAGATACCTTAACGGAGCTGCTTCTCAGGACGTTTACTCCGGCAAGGGCGACGGCAAAACGGTATACAGAGACGGGAAGACAACGAGGCTCGTTAATTATCTCGACGGATATCAGCTCGATTTTCCCGCCGGGACCGAGTTCGACTTCTCGCTGTCGCCGCTTTATACCTTCGCCGGCGGCGACGGCTTCGACTGCACCGTTTCGAGAGAGACTGCGACTTACGCCGGATTGAAGGACGTTGTCAAGTTCGAGCTCTCCACCTTTTTCCCGTTTTACCGCTCCAATTCGGTTGAGAGCCACGTTGAGCACTATGAATACCGCTTTCTGAGAGACGAAAGCTGGCTTAAGAACAACGGAGTCGTTTCCGCCGTGACAACTGACAGCCGCGGCGACCTTATTATCTCGGCCGTTTTGACTGAGCCGGGCTCTGCAAAGTTCGACCGCTATCTCTACTGCGTCCACTACACGGGGAGCAGGGAGTATATCCGCGTTACTTACCGCTTTGACAGCGGAAAGTGGGGCGACGTCGGACCCGACTTTCTGACCCTTTTCAAGGGCATGCGCTCCTTTGATCCGACGGGAGAGGGCGTTTACTCAACTGATTATAAGCCTGTGCCGGACGAAAACTGGACTGAGGAAACGAAAAAGCTCTACGATGAGCTGAAGAGCGGCACAGAGCTGAAATGGGGTATCTTCGCAGGCGATATCTTTGAAAACGGTATCGACAGCGAGATACCGGAGCTTGAGAAAAAGCTGGATTTCACCTTTCCAATAGTTCTGTGCTATATCCATGAGAATATGGAATTTCCGGCGGAGTTTATGGATAAGGCTGCGGCGTCGGGAAAGACGGTCGAGCTCACCTATCAGATGACTGCGAACAACAACACGGATCTTTGCGCCCGCTCTCCTCTTCTTGATATAGTCACAGGAGCGGAGGACGGACCTATAAGAAGCTTTGCGAGAGCGGCGGCGGCTTGGGGCAGACCCTTCATTTTCCGGCTCAACAACGAGATGAATTCCGACTGGACGAGCTATTCCGGTGTTGTCAATCTCTGCGACCCGCAGCTTTTTAAGGAGGCGTGGGCGAAGATCTACGGGATTTTCCGCGAGGAGGGAGTCGATAACTGCATCTGGGTATTCAATCCTCACGACAGAAGCGCCCCGCCCGCCAAGTGGAACGACGCGCTTTGCTATTATCCGGGCAACGAATATGTGCATATGCTCGGAGTGACGGGCTATAACAACGGCACTTACTACAGCTGGCAGGCAGAGACCTGGCGCAGCTTCCGCGAGATATACGACGCGGTCGAGGATAAATACGCCCCGTTCTTCTCAGAGTTCCCGTGGATGATAACCGAATTCGCCTCTTCAAGCTTCGGCGGCGACAAGGCTGAGTGGATAGACGGTATGTTCGCCGCACTGCCCGATTATCCCCGGATAAAGGCGGCGGTATGGTTCTCCTCCGCAGACTACGACGGAGACGTTCCCGCAAGACCCTATTGGCTCGACGAGACCGAGGCGACGGTCGAGGCGTTCAGGCGTGGAGTACACAAGTAAACAGGCTGAGCGCCGCCCGGTTTCTGCCGGACGGCGCTTAAAAAATGCTGCCTATTCGCGGCTGCTCAAAGCGGGCGACAGACTTTAAACGCTCGTTTGCCATCCGCGCCGCGAGAGCGACGCCCGCCATATTCCCGGAGACGATATTTCTCCTTATCTCATATATCGCATCTTCTATTCCGTCTATGTCGGAATGTCGAAGAACGACCGAGAGATACGAATCGTGCCTGCGCCATAAAGCTTCAGCCTCCGATACCAGTTTCTCCGCCGAGGTCTCGTCCTCTGCAGCGAGCAATAAAAGCTCTCCCGTTTTCGCGGTCAGGTCCGATATGAAAACGGAGTTGATTACGGAAAAAATGAGGATGGACGCAAGAAGAGCGAAGGTGAATAACTCTTTTTTCATTTTCCGGTCTCCTTTTTTATCACAGACGCCTTGTTATCGGAGTCGACCGTCATAAGGAAAACGTCCTTCGGTTTTGAAATGCCGCTTTTCCTCAGCTCTGAGTAAAGCCATTTTTCATTCAGCCCAAGGCTCTTGAGATTCGACGAGAGCAGCCTTCCGTCGGAGATTACCGCGGTCGCGAGCTTTTTCTCCTCTACCTGTATGCCGAGAGCGTCGGGCGTGGCCGGGGCATAGCGGTCGAAGGGGATTATGCTGAGGCTCCCGTCTGTTTCAAGCACAGCCCTTTTTATCTCTGACACGTCGGTATAGCCCTGACCGCGCAGCTCCTGAAAAAGCTCGTCGAGTGAAACGCGGCTTGATTTAAGCTCATTTTGGTCTATTCTGCCGTTCTCTATTATTATCGAGGGGTTGCCGCCGAGTATCCTGCGAAGCCTGATGCTTCTTGCGGATATGAGAGTTATTATCACCTGAAGGCATAAGAGAGTCAGAACGGGAATAAGACCGTAAAGCAGGGGAGTGCCGGTATCCGCGAGTGGCTGAGAGGCGAGGTTGGAGATGAGGATCGCCACGGTGAGCTCGATAGGCTCAAGCTCCCCGAGCTGACGTTTTCCCATTATACGCATTGCGAAAAACAAAACGGAGAAGGTAATGACCGTCCGTATAAACGAAATCATCATAATATCGGTAGCTTGCGCATTTTGCCGGTTTTTATTCAGGCATTCGTTTAGTTTCAATAAATAATTATTGCTTTTTTCCGGCGGTTATTGTACAATATGAAGAGTATTATGCAACGGGTGATTTTATGAAATCCGGCTTCAGGCTTGCCTCTGCTCTTCTCTGGCTTTCTCAGCTCGGGCTCTCTGTGGCTGCGCCTCTGCTGCTCTTCATTCTCGGCTCCGTCTGGCTTAGAGACCGATGCGGCTGGGGTCAGTGGGTCGTTGCGGCGGGCGCAATCCTCGGCGTGCTCGGAGCGGCGGGAGGGCTTATCTCTTCGCTCCGATCTATCTCCAGGCTGTCCGGAGAGGGCGAGCAGAAGGAGAAAAAGAACTGTTTTAATGATCACGATTAGTGAGGTTCTCGTTTATGCGAAATAAAAACGCGATACGCCAGGTGCTTATCGTATCAGCCTGCGAGGCTGCCGCAGTCGGACTTATGCTCGCGGTCTACGCGATCATCGGAAGGCTCGACGGAAAGGTGCTGCTCGGCGCGCTGTTTGGCTGCGTAGTCTCTATCCTCAACTTTTTTGCCCTCACGGTGACCGTGTCAAACGCGGCGGACAGGGCGGAGAAGACCGGCGACGCCGCCGGTGCGAAGAGAAGCGTGCAGGCCTCTTCAATGGCGCGGCTGTTCGCCCTGCTCGGGCTTTACGTGCTCGTGCTCTCGTTCAAGGCCGTCGACCCTGTAGCTTCGCTTCTTCCGCTGATCTTTCTTCAGATATCAATTCGCGTATACGGCTTTTTCAGAAAGGAGGAATGACCGTCAAATGAACGGACCGAAAATTTATTTCGTTATCCCCGTTCTCGGAGGGATACCGATAACTCAGACCGCTGTGTCCTCCTTCGTCGTTATGCTCATCCTTTGCACGGCGGGAATACTTCTCGGCAGAAATCTCAAAAAAAGGCCGGGCAGAGCGCAGGTGCTGACGGAAAAGCTTGTCGGAATGCTCTACGATCTCGTGGAGAACACGATGGGAAAGCACAACTCCTACTGGACGCCGTATATCGGGGCGCTTTTCCTCTCCTCGATCTTCGGATCGCTTATCGGGATGACGGGCGTGCTCCGCTCAACTACTTCCGACCTCTCAACTACTCTGACCTGGGCTCTTATGACGAGCTTTATCTGCTGGGGCTGCACGATAAAGAATTTCGGGCTTCTGAAATTTCTGAAGGGCTACGTCAATCCGATGAATATCATCTCCGACGTTGCTCAGCCCGTGTCCATGGCTTTCCGTCACTTCGGAAACATTATGGGAGGCGGAGTTCTGATGAGCCTTCTCTATTCCGCTCTCGCTTCCGTCTCTGTTATTTTGATAGGTCTGGTAAAGACTAACGGCATAGTCTGCGCCTGCGCCGTTATGCTTATCGGAGCGGGTCTTCTCGTATGGGGACTTAAGAAGAAAAAAGCGGTGCGCGGCGCGCTCGGCGGCATTTTTATACTTCTCGGTATAGCCTCAATACTTGAATACCTCGGAGTGTTCACCGGAGTTCCGGTTTTGACCCTCGGCATTCCCGGAGTCCTGAGCCTTTACTTCGACATATTCTCCGGCCTTGTCCAGGCTCTCGTGTTCAGCCTGCTCACGATGGTATACGTAGGCAACGCCTGCCCGCCGCCGCAGGATAAAAAAGTTGAATAATCAAATTCATATAAAAGACTAATTCAGGAGGAATAAAAATGGAAACTGCAATAGTAAAAGCTGCTTGCGCTCTCGGCGCGGGACTTTGCATGGGCATAGGAGCTATCGGTCCTGCTCTCGGAGAGGGCAACGCCGTCGGCAAGGCCCTTGAGGGTATGGCGCGTCAGCCGGAGGCTGCCGGCAATCTCCGTACCAACATGATCCTTGGCTGCGCGATAACCGAATCCACGGGTATTTATTCTCTGGTCGTCGCCCTTCTGCTCCTGTTCCTTTTCAGGTGATTTTTAGAGTAATAAACGGAAAGGAGCCTGCTTTATGACAGGTTTTGAAAGCATAGTCGGCATTGATCCCTGGACCGCGCTTTTCACCTTCCTCAATATGCTTATCACCTTTGCGATACTCGCAAAATTCCTTTTTAAGCCTATCAAGAAGATGATAGACGACAGGCAGAAGGAGATAGACGACAAGTTCGAGGCCGCTGAAAAAGCGAAGAGCGACGCCGAGGCTCTTAAGGGCGAATACGAGGCGAAGCTCGAGGGCGCAAAGGACGAGCGCGACCGCATAGTGCGCGACGCAGTCGTTCGTGCGACGAAGAGGGAAGAGGAGATACTCGCCGAGGCGCGCGAGGGCGCGAACGCTATAAGGGAAAAGGCACATGCCGATATAGAGCAGGAAAAGAAAAAAGCCCTCAACGAGGTGAAAAACGAGATATCTTCCATCTCCATCGGCATAGCCGAGAAGGTCTGCGAGAAGGAGATCGACGAGAAAAAGCACCGCGAGCTCGTTTTGGATTTTATAAACAAAATGGGTGAAGCGTCATGACGGAGTTTCAGAGGACTTACGGAGGCGCGCTGTACGAGCTGAGCCGTGAGGAAGGGAAAGAGAAGGAGACTCTATCAGAGCTCGCCTCGGTTTCCGCAATAATCGAAGGCTATCCCGATTTCACAAAGCTCATGGGCGTCGTTTCCATCCCTCTTGAGGAAAGACTTGCCTCGCTTGACAAGGTCTTCAGAGGCAGAGTATGCCCGTATCTTCTCAACTTTATGAAGCTGCTGAGCGAGAAGGGCAGATTCGGTGAGCTCTCCGGCTGCCTGAAGGCTTACCGTGCGAGGTACAACGCCGATAACGGCATAGCCGAGGCGGAGGCTGTAAGCGCAGGGAAGCTCAGCGAGGAGGAGGCCTCTCTGTTAAAGGAAAAGCTTGAAAAGCTTTCCGGCAAAAAAATCGTCCTCACTCTCAGGGAGGATCCCTCGATTCTGGGAGGTGTGCGCGTCTCGATGGAGGGAAAGCAGTATGACGGGAGCGTGCGTCACAGGCTTGAAGAGATCGAGAAATCGCTTGCGGATCGCGTTCTGTGAGAATAAATAAGAGAGTCGGTATAATATGGAACTTAAACCTGAAGAAATAACTAAGCTCATAAGAGCTCAGATCAAATACTACGAGCCGAAGATAACGGAGACCGAGACAGGCACAGTTATCCTTGTCGGCGACGGTATCGCCAGAGCTACCGGTCTGTCCAACTGCCTTATGAACGAGCTTATCGAGTTTCCCAACGGCGAGATGGGGATGGCGCAGAATCTGGAGGAGAATTCCGTCTCCATCGTTATCCTGGGCAGGGACGAGGGTATCCGCGAGGGCGACACGGTAAGGCGCACGGGCAGAGTGGTTTCCGTTCCCGTGGGCGAGAAGTTCATCGGCAGAGTCGTCAATTCTCTCGGCGTTCCGATCGACGGGAAGGGCGAGATCGACGCCGCCGAGTACAGACCGATAGAGTCGCCCGCGCCCGGAATTATCCAGAGAAAGAGCGTTTCGGTCCCGCTCCAGACAGGGATAAAGGCTATCGATTCAATGATACCCATAGGCCGCGGTCAGCGCGAGCTTATTATTGGCGACAGGCAGACCGGAAAGAGCACGATTGCCATCGACACCATTATCAATCAAAAAAACGAGAACGTCATCTGCATTTACGTTGCGATAGGACAGAAGCGTTCCACAGTCGCTCAGGTCGTTTCCACGCTTGAGGCTGCGGGCGCGATGGATTACACGACGGTAGTCTCCGCTTCCGCTTCGGAGCTTGCGCCGATGCAGTATATCGCGCCGTATTCCGGCTGCACTATGGGCGAATACTTCATGGATCAGGGAAAGGACGTTCTCGTTATCTACGACGACCTCAGCAAGCACGCGGTCGCATACAGAGCGATATCCCTGCTTATCAGAAGACCGCCGGGCCGAGAGGCTTATCCCGGCGACGTTTTCTATCTTCATTCGAGACTGCTCGAGCGCGCCGCAAGAATGGCGCCGGAATACGGCGGAGGCTCGCTCACGGCTCTGCCTATAATCGAGACTCAGGCCGGCGATGTTTCCGCGTATATCCCGACGAACGTGATTTCCATAACAGACGGTCAGATATTCCTTGAGACGGAGCTTTTCCACGCCGGCATAATGCCAGCGGTCAATCCGGGCATCTCGGTATCGCGAGTCGGCGGAAACGCGCAGATAAAGGCGATGAAGAAGGTCGCGGGAACTCTTAAGCTCGTATATTCTCAGTACCGCGAGCTCCAGAGCTTCGCGCAGTTCGGCTCCGACCTCGATAAGGACACGAAGGACAGACTTGCGCACGGCGAGCGCATCGTTGAGGTGCTGAAACAGAAGAACGGCGCAACGATACCCGTTAATAAGCAGGTATGCCTCTTCTATGCGGCGACGAACGGATATCTGAAGACCGTCGAGGTCGACGATGTATCCGAGTATGAGAGGGAGCTCTATGCGGAGCTCGACAGATCCGGTTATGATATACTCGACGCGATAAAGTCGAGCGGAGTGATGAGCCCGGAGACCGAAGAAAAGCTGAAGAGCTTCCTCGGCGCTTTTACCGAGAAGTTCACTCAGGCGAGACAGAGATAAGGATGTGAATCAATGGCCGGCGTATCTATGAAGGACATAAAGCTTCGTATCAGAAGCATGGAGTCGACGAAGCATATAACGAAGGCCATGGAGATGGTCGCCGCCTCGAAGCTCAGAAAAGCCGAGGAGATGGCAAAGAGAACGAGGCCGTATTTCCAGCTTATGTACGACACTGCGGGAGATATCGCGGCGCAGGATTCCGAGTTCTCTTCGCCGTATATCCTTTCGCGTGACGTAAAACGCAAGCTTTACGTTATAATCGCGGGAGACAGGGGACTTGCCGGAGGCTATAACCACAACGTACTTAAGCTCTTCGAGGAGGACAGAGGCGAGAATCCGGTAACAGTTCTCCCGATAGGCAAAAAGGCGCTTGAGACTATGTCTGCGCATCGCGAGGATATCTGGTCTGACGCCTATCCGCTTACAGCCGAGCTCTCCATATCCGACAGCTTCACCAGGGCGAAGGGCATCTGCGACGGCTTTTTGAGCGGCGAGTTCGACGAAGTGTACCTCACCTACACGAGCTTTGAGTCTATGCTTACGCAGACTCCGAAGCTGATAAAGCTCCTGCCGCTCGACAGAAACATAGGCAGGGACAGAAATCCCCGCTCCGGTTCGGTCACGCTTTACGAGCCGGACGGAGAGACGGTTTTCAACAGGATAATCCCCGAATACATAGGGGGAGTTGTATTCGGCGCGATCTGCGAATCGGAGGCGTCGGAGCACGCCGCAAGGCGCAACGCCATGGACTCCGCCACCAAGAACGCGGAGGAAATGATAGAGGATCTGAGCCTCAAGTATAACCGCGCAAGACAGGGCGCGATAACGCAGGAGATAACCGAGATAGTCGCCGGAGCCGGCGCATAAATCCTTTTTTCAGGAGTTTGGCTTATGAATATTGGAAAGGTAATTGAGATCCTCGGACCGGTGCTCGACATAAGGTTCAGGGACGGAGAGCTCCCCAACCTGCTTAACGCAGTCGAGGTAAGGGGAGATGAAAAGAAGCTTATCTGCGAGGTCATGCAGCATATCGGCGACAACGTGGCGCGCTGCATAGCCATGGGCTCCACAGACGGGCTGCGCCGCGGACTTGACGCCGTGGACACAGGAAGTCCGATAACCGTGCCGGTCGGAGAGGAATGCCTCGGCAGAGTGTTCAATCTTCTCGGCGAGCCTGTCGACGATATGCCCGCGCCGGAGGCTAAGGAGAGGTGGCCTATCCACCGCCCCGCTCCCGCATACGACGAGCAGGAGTCTGCAACTGAGATATTTGAGACCGGAATTAAGGTCGTCGACCTCATCTGCCCTTACGCCAAGGGCGGCAAGATAGGTCTTTTCGGCGGAGCGGGAGTCGGCAAGACGGTGCTTATTATGGAGCTCATCCATAATATAGCGACTCAGCACGGCGGCCTTTCGGTATTCACAGGAGTCGGCGAGCGTACCCGTGAGGGCAACGACCTCTACTACGAAATGAAGGAATCCGGAGTCATCTCCAAAACTGCTCTGGTCTACGGGCAGATGAACGAGCCGCCCGGAGCGCGTATGAGAGTCGGGCTCTCCGGACTTACTATGGCGGAGTATTTCCGCGACGTTAAGAATCAGGACGTTCTTCTCTTTATCGACAATATTTTCCGCTTCACACAGGCGGGCTCGGAGGTATCCGCTCTTCTCGGGCGTATGCCCTCCGCCGTCGGCTATCAGCCTACGCTCGCAACCGAAATGGGCGCGCTTCAGGAGCGGATCACCTCCACGAAAAAGGGCTCCATAACCTCCGTTCAGGCCGTATACGTACCGGCTGACGATCTTACCGATCCCGCGCCGGCTACTACGTTCGCCCATCTTGACGCGACAACGGTGCTTGACCGCTCGATCGCCTCACTCGGCATTTACCCCGCGGTCGATCCTCTGAGTTCAACGAGCCGCATACTCTCTCCGGAGATCGTCGGCGCCGAGCATTACGAGGTTGCACGCAAGGTGCAGGAGATGCTCCAGAGATACAAGGAGCTTCAGGATATAATCGCCATTATGGGTATGGATGAGCTCAGCGAGGACGATAAGCTCGTCGTCGCAAGAGCGAGAAAAATTCAGCGATTCCTCTCTCAGCCCTTCTCCGTTGCCGAGCAGTTTACCGGCATGGAGGGCAAGTACGTTCCGCTCAGCGAGACGGTACGCGGCTTCAGAGAGATAATCGACGGGAAGCACGACGACCTTCCCGAATCAGCCTTCCTCTTCGTCGGCTCTATCGACGAGGCTGTTGAAAAGGCAAAGAGGTCTCAGTAATGGCTAATACGTTTCATTTGAAAATAGCGACGCTCGACGGCTCGATATTCGACGGCGAGGCGGAAAAGCTGCTCGTTCGCACTATCGACGGCGACGTGTGCATTCTTCCGGGGCATATCGGCTATGTGACCGCAGTCGGAATGGGCGAGGCGCGCGTATATGCCGGCGGAGAGGTCAAAAGCGCCGCCTGCATAGGAGGCCTTCTGACCGTGAACGAAAACGAGGTCAGGCTCGTGCCGACCACCTTCGAGTGGGCGGACGAGATAGACCTCAAAAGAGCAGAGCGCGCCCGCGAAGCCGCGGAGAAGGCGCTTAAAGACAGGGCAAACCGCTCGAACTACGAGATAACCGCAGCAGAAGCAAGACTAAAGCGCGCCCTCGTGCGTTCAAGCGTAGCTAAACTATTCTGATTATTTAGGAGGCATAATAATGGAAGAGTTCTTATCGAAACTGGCATATCTTGCTACTGAATACGGTCTTAAGCTTCTTTTGGCCGTCGTTATCTTCTTCGTGGGCAAGTTCCTTATCAACAAGTTCACCAAGGCTCTTGCTAACGGAAAGGCGCTCCAGAAATTAGACGGCACAGTAAGAACTGCAACCGTCAGCTTCATCCGCATTATCCTGTTCGTACTGCTTATCGTGACCGTCGTCAGCATTCTCGGCATTCCGATGGCGAGCATCATCGCAGTTCTGGCTTCCGCGGGCGTCACTATCGGCCTTGCTCTTCAGGGCGCTCTCTCCAACCTTGCCGGCGGCATAATGATACTCTTCTTCAAGCCCTTCAAGGTCGACGACTACGTTGAGGCGAACGGGGTACAGGGAATTGTTACCGACATAACCCTCTTCTATACGAAGATGCTCACCCTTGACAACAAGCGCATTACCGTTCCAAACGGAACTCTTATGAACGCGAACGTCATAGACTACTCTGCGGAGGCGATCCGCCGCGTCGATCTTACCTTCCTCACGGCAAAGAGCGAGGCTCCCGAGAAGGTTCAGAAGATCATGCTGCAGGCTATGGCTTCCATCGAGAAGGTGCTCTCCGACC